>Ga0307990_1002177_pt1 | contig 15848 bp, 9 predicted proteins | sample EllFjometagen129_FD_203168 | JGI IMG/M metagenome (GOLD analysis project Ga0307990, IMG submission 203168) | Marine microbial communities from Ellis Fjord, Antarctic Ocean - #129 | ecosystem: Environmental > Aquatic > Marine > Unclassified | place: Southern Ocean | collected 2014-10-08
AGTACCTGCAGAGTTATATAGCTTAAATGTTTGTACACTCTTTAACTCAGGCGATCCGATAGCGTCATCAGCTACGTTGATCTGTGCAACAGCATTAGTAGCAAGCTCTGAGTTACCAACGGCGTTAGCAGCAATTTCTGATGCTCCAACAGAGTTAGCTGCAAGTGCGGTAGCCGTAATAGTTCCTGTACCATATTGGGCAGTGGCGATCGTACCAGTGATGTTAGAGAAGGGATGCGTATGTGAAGCATTAGCTACAGTAGTAACCATACTAACTGAACCAAGGTTATTCATAACAACAGAACCGGTCACATCACCAGTTAACGTAATAGTAGGATCGTTTACGTCGAAGGATAATTTATCATTTACATCTACTGATACTGATATACCGTTTTCAGTATTAACCGATGTTACCATAGCAGTTACTTTATCGGCTACGTCAGCATCAAAAGTATCAGCACTCCATACTGCAGCACCGGAAGCAGAATAAGTTAAATATTTGCCACCAGCACCACCTGTAGGTATGTGTTTGTGACCTGCTGTAGTAAGGTGATTGACTGATAGTTTACTATCGTTAATACGAGTAACTGATACACTATTAGTACCAACAAATTGAACATCATCGTTTACACCGGCAGAAGATGATAATCTGAGGTTAGTTGTTCCTGTTGGAACTGATGTACTGTAGGTGGTGTTAATGTCGACTGGCACTGCCCATGAGAAAGAACCATCTGCGTCCGATCTTAAGAATTGTAACGCAGTACCATCTCCACTAACATTTAACTGATCGGCCGTTATGCCGTTATTTGTAACAGATACACCGTCGGCGTCTGTTGTAATAGCTGTACCACCAGTGATACTGATGTTTAACTTATTAGTAGCATCATCGAATAATACGTTTAGACCTGATTCGGTATTACCTGCGATCATCGATCCGACAGTATCAGTAACCGCCTCTGCCCAGTCTGTGATATTTGATGCTGCATGACTATGGCTGTTATTATCTACAGCAAATGATATTTTACCGGTTGTATCGTTGTACGACTTGGTCAGATCACCAGAACTATCAAACATCGCCGAAGCAGTATCTTGAAACCATTCAAGGAAATTAATTGTACTTGTCGCGACAGTGGATCCGCCGATCACGACAGATTTACCTACCGACGGGGATAGTGTAACTGATCCATTGAATGTATTATCACCAGATAATATATTGGCAGATGATTTTGCTGCATACTTTGTAGATAATGTAGTACCACTCTCATTAAAAGATGTAGCCTTTACGACACCAGATACATCCACTCGAGCACCTGCAATAGGAGCCTTATTGATACCGATATTACCGGTAGTAGGATCAATACGTAATCGCTGAGATTTAGTAGTGCCTGTCATAGTATTCAATACTAATTCAGCACCATCGGACGGAGTAACACCTTTCTCAGATAGGTTTAAATAAGCACCCGCATCAATTGAATTAGTACCGTCTCTCTTAAGATATTCTTCATCTAATGTAGATAACGAAGAAGCAGCATGGAGTGAGTTAAGTGCTTGAAGTACTCGAGCAGTACCTCCACCGCTATTACCGGCGTAGCCAGTAAGCATGTCACCACCAAGTTCTGCTTGAGCATCACGCGCAAGGTCACCAACTTCAACTATTGCGTCTGCAACTAAAGATGCCGTTGTACCCATACCCACAGCAGTAATAGCACCAAGTGTATTGGTGGCAGTCTTGAGTTCGTTAAGAGCTGCAGACATATCAGTCGCTGTTGTGATTAATACATCATCGCCTTGTCTAAGGTCCAATTCATTAATTGCAGCTTTAATATCTGCGGCAGAAGTAGTTAGATCTAACGTAGCAGATCCGACCTCATCTCGTATCAGGTTAACTTCAGCTTGAAGGTTTGAAGCTGCGGTTCCGGATACCGTCACTGTAGCAATACCAGTGGATCCGTCATCTGTCGCGACAGTAATTAGAAGGTCATTAGTAGTAATAATACCACCAAGATCTGATCCGTATACCCTTATGACATCACCTACACTATACCCCAATCCTGCAGTAGTGATAGCGGATACAGAATATACACCGGCAGAAGCTGTGATAGAAAATACCGCAACTGTTGCTCCGGCATAAAGCGCAGGCGGTTGGCCTGAAATTCCTGTGAAGTTTACAGTAGCGTTCTTATACAATAATGGATAGTCACCGAGATTGACACCAAGTTCGTTGGTCTTCTGTCTCCATGTTTCAAATGTATCGCTTTTAGTTACCTTAACGTATGCCATTATTGTGGTCTCTCTTTTAATAAGGTTATGAGTAAATCTTTAATCTCGTTCATATCAGATTTAAGATCTTTTATATCTTGTTCTTGAGCCTTGACTCTTTCCCTTGCATTCAAGGAGGCTTTAGCTGCAGATTCATTAGTATTTATAATAGCACCAGAAGAAGGATCTCTGAATAATGCAGAGTTTCCTTCGACTGGTATCAGGTTACGATTTAACATTATGGAAGAATCGCAATCACACGTAGGTCTTTACACATTGGTATTCTTGAACTGTTTGAAGATCTTAATACAATCTTCAACTTGAATGCTGAGAACGTACCGGCTGGATCTATAACGTATTCAGATTCATTGAACAAACTAGAATCGGTATATGGAATAGCTTCAAGCGGACTCGCAAGAACCCAAAGAGCCGCATCTAAAACATCTTCTGAAGCTGCCACTTTATAGTATACATCGATATGAGTCTGAGAAGGTCTATTCGTATCAACGAATACATGTAACCCATCAGATGCACTTCCTAATGTAACCGACTTAGTAACGTACTTAGATTTAGCCGAACCGCCTGTTGCAGCAGTTTCTGCTACGAAGCCCTCGACATTATTCTTAGTAGTATCTGTACCCGCAAATATCTCGGGGTTATCGATTCTATTAGCAATTGTAATAAGCGAACATCTTTCCAGGTCGATCACCGGAGATATATTAGACTTAGTAGAAGTTAATAGACCACGTATCAATATTGAATCACCGCTCTTGTTATCAACAGAAGCAATAACCATCGGCTTATTAACCGAGAAGTTTTGATTTACGATGATAGGAGAATATGCAGAATCAAGAACATACGGAGTAGGAGTAGTAGCTCCAAGTGTCATGCCTGTAGCAAGTTTAACTGCCCAAGTAGTATTTGTTCCACCGAAGTTAATACCCTGAACATATGGCATAAACGTGTTTATCATTTGGTTCTGAGTAGCAACAATATCTGCTCCACCGCCGATACCGGTTCCAGAAGCATTTGAACTAGCCGATAAATTAATCTTATATCTATCCATCTCAACATCATATACAGTATGTGTACCGTTAACGGTAGTCAGACCGTTGAAGTTAACCGCACCACTAATAGTAACCTTCGAAGCAATCGAGTTGGTTGTATTAAAGAAGTGATGATTAGGATGTTCTACAGTAATTATCTTAGATCCAGAAGTAGATGTTATAGCATGTTTGACCAACTTACGAGTAGCAACAGTTCCGTTATTAAGAACAACTTGACCGTCAGCAGAAGTATCAAATTCAGCACGATTGATCTTAAACTTAATATCCTTATTTTGATCAGGAGACCATGTAGAAGCATTCTGAGACTTAAATAATACACCAGTGTATGGTTGCTTAGATATTCTCCGACCAGTTATATAGTTATTATCACCTATGCCGGCGTACCATACGTTGTACTTATTAGAGTTAGCAAGAATAACAAAACAGTATTCTTGATTCTCTTGTAAATATACTGGAGAGCTAAAGGCAAAGTTTGTTGCAAGTGCAGGACTTGGATTAACCGTATCCAGATCTACCACATTAACAGAAGAAGGATTTAACGTTACTTCAGAGAACGGTAGGATACGTTGAGTAGGAATACCTTGGTTCATTTCACGAATTTGTAATGTAACAGTCTCACTAGTATCCTTAGTATGGAAGAATAAATCCATTGATGTTAAGAATGCGCCACCACTAGTATCAATCATGAATGACTGAGCTAATGGATCGACCCAACGAACACCAGTGATATCACTTGATGAGTTAGGCACAATTCTATTACCGCCAGGAACTTCTCTACGCTCGATAAGAGGTACACGAGTAGATATTGTTACGTTTTCCTTAGTTTCTATAAGACCTTTAGCGTTATAATTCTCTTCTGCAGAAGTAGTCGATACCGCGTTAGTAGAAGAATCGGTTAACTTAAACAATCTTGAACCAGTCTTAAAAGACTTAGTTGAGTTGTTAGGGATAAAGAATGATCCAATCAATTCGCCGTTATCGTTAGTAGTTAATGTAGAAGCTGTTACCGGATGAGCCGTGACAGTATTCTTACCACTCAATACTGGGTTGTTATTATCACTCGATAGTGTAAATGTAGCTTCCGTTCTAACATATGCAGATACATCAACACCGTCAAAGAATGCATACATTTGAGTATTGGCTTTCAGTCTAGTGGCTTTAAAGTTAATAATTCTAGATCTAATGAAAGGTGCAAAGTTAACCTCAACAACACGATCACCAATATTCGTAGTAATTGTATCAGGGGTTACATATGTTTCGATACCTGTTCTACTCTCACCAGTCTTCCATGATGATACAGTAGTTGTAGTAATCTTACGACCAGATCGTGTGTCAGAACTATTTCTAGAAACCGCACCTGTCCAGTTAGTCTGCCATTCGTTCCACACAGTACCTAATGAATTAGTTTCATTGATGATTCCCATCATCGCGTCATATACACCTTCTTGGTCAATAACCAAATTGGGGCGTTGAGTAGAATCTTTCCACTCATCTGATGATGGGGATAATTCAATATTACCTACCCATGAGAATACGTCGTATGGGTTAACATTCATCCAAGCAGATGCTTGATCTTGGTTAGCTAATGAAACTTCTGTATACGGTAATGTGATCAAGTCGCCAGTTTTCTGTACACCAGTAGATAACACAGAAGAGTACTTCATTGAAACGTTATCAGATGCAAATTGAGGTCTAAGGTTATGAGCCTGACGATCAATTGCTGATCTATATTCTGGGTTAGTTACATCACCCACAGAGTGAGTAGCAAAACTATCTACAATGAATCCAGACTTAACACGTTGTACACCTGTGCCTGAATCGATGATCTGACGACCATCTGCATCTTTCTCTAATAGAGATAGAGCAGTATAATACTCAAGGTTATTAACACGCTTATCGATACGACCGATATCACGCATTGTGTAACGCTTGTTATCAATCATTGTAGGAATAACTTCTTTAGGACCTTCTGTATATGCTGCCATGTATACGTTATATAGAACCATTGCATCCTTAGGATCTTCTGGTAATACAGGTTCTAGAGCTGATACACCTTCAACGACACCGAATATACCATCCTTATCGATGAATACTTTATCGATGCGGTTCAAATAGTACTGGATGTCTGTAGTGAATGTAGTCTGAGGTTCTGGGCATACTGTAAGATGCGCACCGGTACCTGTAAAGTTTTCGCCAGCATTGGATTCACGTGGACGGAAGTCGATAGACGATCTTAGCTCAAGTGTCTTACCTAATGATTTAGATGTATAATTAGGAATATCTTCATATCGTACTGCATTCCCACTAAAATCAACTAAGTTGTCATATGAGTCGACAGTAAAGAAGTCACCAGAACCAGTGTGTGTAAAGAATTCATACTTTATTAGAAGCTGACCTGTGGGTACAAATGCGGTGGTAGGCTTTAATTTGATTCGTGATAGAGCATAGAAGTTATCGCGTTGGCCATTATCGAAGTCATAGTATTCTGCGACATCTTCGTCTGATACAGTAGCACCAGTACCCATACTGTCGGACATATATACGTTCAGCAAGCGATAACCATCAGGTCTATCTAATTGCATGTCTGCGACTGGTGATGATACACTGAACTGATTCACATTATGAGAACCACCAGTTGTAAGTGATTTGACCTTATGGTTCAATGATCTCTTTACGCCGGCGATCAATGTAACGTTAGTGCCGTCGTGTGATCCTAGCCCTGATATAGTAACCGATTGAGAACCAGACGCAATAGTAACAGAAGATATTGTAATAATTGTTCCGTCTGCCGCAGCAAGAATCCAATTTTCAGTATCCAAAGGTTCGAATTGTTCAGCTGTACCTACAGTAGTAAATACAGCATCACCAGAAGCGACCGTATCAGCTCCAATTAGACGAGTGCAGTGATATACATAGTTGAAATCGTCCGGATCGTTATCTGCGCTAGAGTCACACGTTTTAACACGGTTGAACGGTGTTTCAAATACCAAGGTATTTCTACCTGGATCTTTAATGATTGCTTTACCGGAGTCTAATACAACACTCGCGTTGAACGGAAGTGATCCGGCGGTATATAGCGTACGAACGTCATCGAATACAGAACCTGGATTCATTTCAATATCAAATAGATATAAGTTATATACACCAGAACCATTATGTACTATTGTTCTTGGACGAGCAAATCCAATAATTGTTGAACCAGAATTTTTAAGACTGATTCGTTGGTAATCGGTAATAAACGGTAGACCTGTCATTGAATTAATAACAACATAGTTACCTATCGGTGTAGGCACAGAAGCAGCTTCAAATAGTGTAGATTCTCTAGCTTTATTAGTAGCAATCTGAGTTGTTGATAATGTCTCAACCTCATACCCACGAACATACGCCTTAGATGGTTCCATACCAAGAGAGATCTTTGACTCATCGCCACCAACAATGTTGACGTCGGTATGTTCATTGATGTCCATTAAGAACGGACGAACAGAGTAGTTACCAGATTCATCGAACGTACGACGGGCCATTGTCTCTTCAATGACTGCATACTCGGTAGCTCGCACTTGCTTAGTAATATTACCGGCTTCGATTCTAAGAAGTAATAAGAAGTTGTCGGTTGCAGTTACTGCAACAACTTGCTTAACTAGCTTAGTAGAGATCTGATATCTGTGAGCACCAGGAGCAGCATAGTTCGGTGTACCGTTGGCGTTATCATTCAACGATGCATCACCAGCTGATGTTTGAACAGATTCAGAGATCTCTAAACCAATATCATATGAAGGATCAGCTGTATATTTGTCAAGGATAACGGTGTCAGATTTAACGACTACCATATGACCCTTAATGAAATATATACCATCATCCACAGAAGCGATAGAACCGAATCCAGTTGGAGCCACGGCCGCAACTGTTGCAGTAAATGATGATGCTGTGATAGAATCAGATGCAGTATATACAGATTTACCGGCAAGACCGGTGTTAGTATATTTTACATATAACGTTACAAGCTCTAGTCCATCAGCGGCTTCTGCATGGACTACACGAGCAAGAAGCGGGGAAGTCGCATGACCGTCGGTAAAGGTTAGACCTTTCAGCTGAGTCATATCTGTGGCATTAATCGTATCAAGTAATACATAGTCTATAGAAGATTCGACAGTAGTATGACCTGGGATGATCATACTGCCTTCTTTGAATAGATTATTAGAAACTTGAGTTACTTGATTCTGTAAAATCGATTGTAGCTGAGTTAATTCACGTGCCTGAACAGCGTGACCTGGTCTAAAGAGAATTTTATTATATTTCTCTTTAGGAGTTAACCCGTCGACTGCTGGGGTAGCAGTCTCGAAGTCATCGTAATATGGTTCTACATTAAACTTAATTGTCATGTCTAACTACCTTAAAATTCTAGGACTAATTTAATTGTCTCGATTTGATCACCGGCTCTATTGATAGGAGTACGATTCTCTAGGAAAATAACTTCGCCTGAATATGGTTCTACTTCTGGGTTGGTTAATGCCGTAACATCTTGACCTACGCCAGTTGTTCCGCTTATTCTTATAAAGTCTGATGTTGAAAATTCTGTAAATCCGGTAGTATCTGTCTGATGGTATCTGATAATACCGTTAGTTGAATCATACGAATCTACAATACCATTGGCACCGGTAACTGTTCCTTCAATTACGACATCGCTGGCAAACGTTCCACCAAGAGCAATTACTAATGCTTTAGTAGAATCTAATGTATCTGCAGTTGCGACTACGGACGTTCCGAAATTGGTCGGATTGCGTAATAGACCAATTTGACGGAAGTCGTTACCTACAATAAAGTCTCCAGCACCATCTGCGTATATTAACTTAACGTTAATAGTTACATAGTGAGCTTTTAGATCTTGTCGAGGATCAGCTCCGAATCCGCCAGTAGGAGGAAGTACCGCATAAGCTGCAGCTCCAGAACCACCACCACCAGATATAACTATATTGGCTTGGTTGTATCCAGATCCGGGATTGACAACACTAATGCCCGTAATGATACCACCCGCAACTGTTGCTGTAGCCGTAGCGCCAGTACCGTCTCCGATAACTGTAATTGTCGGAGCAGATGTATATCCTGTACCAGTAGCTGATACTTTGATATTATAGAACGCACCGCCAATTGCATTTTCTTGAACATCCCATTGGTTTCTCAACGCAACGTCTGCAGCAGCTCCTGGGTTACTTACTATGTAATCAACCGGAATAAACGCTGATGTTAGAAACTTAGTAGTAGCATCTGTAGATAATGAGAACATGTATTTCCAGATATATCCATCAACTGCGGTATAATCAATTACACCAGAAACCTGAACACCCGTTAAATCGGGGTTCTTGGTAGAGTTAGCAGGACCAGCTTTAAGACAAAGATATACGTTATTATTATCTGTTATAACATAGTATGATTTAGATTCTAATAGAGGATCCTTTGAATCATACTCAGAATATACCTGCGAGATCCATTGATGACGAGGCGTAGCATATCTAATATCTGTTGATAGAACTTTCTTCATAGCAGTCATGCGTTGCCATGCGTCGGTCTTAGTATAATACTCAGAATCCAACGGGGTATCAGGAGCAGCATCATCAGCCCATGCTTCAGATCGACCGATAAAGAGATAATATTTTGATGTATTCAAAAGATCGTTTGCGAACTCTTTAGTCGCGTTTAATCTAAATTGGTTGGTGATGATGGCAGTCATTTACGATGCTCCTAGTTTGAAATTTCAATGACGGAATCCATGTTCACGTCTATGTTCTTATTTATAACGTCTTCAAAGGTATAATTGGCGAATTCACCAACACCTGATGTAAGATTGAATTTAATATTCTCGAACCATTCTGTAGGCCCAAACTTATTTGAATTGAATTCTGGCTTATACTCTTTAGTATAATAAGATGCAAGAATAGAGTTTCTAGTCTTAACAAATGTCGGTGTAATCCCTGCGGCAGGTATGATTATCGGTATCGGTAATCCACCAGTCTGGAATCCGTGTTGATTCTTTGGTGTAGTTTGATTCAATGCTTCTATATATAATAGTATCTCGCCAAAGAATTTAAACCCTGCTGGGTGAATCAATCTATTAAACGCATTCTTCCATTTATCAGCATTCTGACCAGTTCTTAATACATATGAGAATTTCTGATAGAAGAAAGAGTCTTGAATGTATTTCTTATATGATAGGAAGCCATCATCTGTAGAATATGAACCGCTTCGTCTGATGGTTACTATATCGCCGATACTCAACTCGGCATTAAACACTAAAGAGTAATCTAGGGTGTTAGTAGTAGAGTTGACAACAGTTACCGGCGTATAATCTGTATTATATACATTATTGACAAATACTAGTACGTTATCAAATTTGAGCTTTTCACCATCATCGTCATTTCCGGCTATTGTTGTTAAAGCCGACGTTAATGTATATGTATATAATGGTGAATGTTCTTCTGGATGAGCAATTGTATCTGCTCTAAAATCATTCCACTTACCATCAGAAGGCTTTAATATATCATCCTGAGGGAAGTACAATTCCACGTTATCAGAATATAATATGTTAAAGAAGTTATCAATTGATTGCGGTGTACCAGAACTTCTGTATTGATGAGCTAAATCTTTATATAGAATAGTAGGATCAGCAGCAAACTTCCCAGGCACCGCGACAGCGATCTCCCGATGAAGTTGCGGCAAGAACTCAGGCCCAGTGTGATCTACATCGCGCTGAAGTTCTATCGTATTCTGGTAGAAGCCTGCTTTATTTTCTAGTTCTAAAAAATCAATATACGCCTTCAGAAAATCAACTAAATCTGGATTCTCTGCTATGATGTGATCCGGTATAATACCGGATATTATTGTCTTTAGACCTAACGTGTCGCTAACATGAGCCATATTATTGTCTCGGTGTGGTTGTGTAATCAACACCAGCGCTTGTTCCGCCTGTTGACATAGTATCTACTTCGCCTTTAATAATCGACGCGTTATATAATATAGTTAACAATTCATTACGCTTAGGCGCTAAATCATTAGAGTTAGGTTCAACTGTGAGCTCGATATGTTCGCCTACAAATGATGTCGGGTTGAATACATCTAAAATAACCTTGCCGCTAGTCTCATCAATCGTACCCATTTTATTAGCAATAATCGCTGTAGAGTCTGCAGCTAACACAATATTGATATGGCGACTACCATTCTCCAATATGTCAGAGAATACACATTGCTTATTCTTGTATGTGAACACTGTAGATTTTAAAACAGGATCAGCTGATGTTGATTTGAGTATAGGAGAAGAAAATATGACAGTATACTTAGCTTCAAGATTTAATGTAGGTACAAACCGCTTCTTCATGAATACTTTACACGTAGAGTTCAATATAGCAACAGATGCAGCATCAATACTTTTAAGCAATTTCGAATGTCTGAACACTCCATCAAATCTCTTTAGTTCGTTTGTGTTATACGTCTGAATTTGAGTACGTACCAAGTTCTCAAGAGAGTCAAGAGACAAATCTGAGTGGTTAGGGTTATACTTAAAGAACGTCTCAAGATGAATATATGTATATGTAGGATCCACTAAGGTAGGAGTAATCGACACTACATTCTTAGGCTTAAGGTACTTAGATATGATTGTAATCTTATCAGCTGCAGATACTGTTTCGGCATCCTTAGGCTTGATAGAAATATACACTTTACCATAATCTGGTGGATCGTTATCTTCACCACCCCATACCGATATTGCATCGATGTTGGCATATGAATTTACGATGATTGACTTATAATCATCTGGTGTTACTGCGCGGTTCTGAGATACGAATCCCAAAGGAGCATTGAAGCGAATTGAATCAATATCTTCTTTCTCTGATCCGCCAAGAGCTTTTTGAAGCAGTGTGATAGTCACATCGGAGTTACCCTGGATAGTATCATTCAACGAGAATACATTGGCACCGTTTGCTGCAGTCGTATCGTTAGTGATGTAATTCAACTTAATGATATTACCATTCACCAATTTCTTACCTAATACACCATCGCCAAATTCAATATGGTAGTATCCATCGCGGCCTTCGTTCAAGAAGTAGATTTCACTTAATGCACTGATGTCTGCGACATCGGTGGATCTTACATAGTTAGTATATTCGGATGATGAAGACGATGTCTGTATAGCAACAGTAAGAGATGACGTCACCGCGGTATTAAACGGTAGACGGAACTTCTCTATTGTATCCACATCGTATGTATACGCGGTATCTCTGAACACTCCTTGTAGAACCTTTACACCAGAGAATTTATACACGCCTTCAACTGTAGGCTCGATAGCTAGAGTCTCATCAGTAACAAAGTAGTATGTCTTTCCCTCAACAGCTGTAGAGAATTGAGTACCCTTATCCATTGTCATTGGAAGCAATGTACCGTCACCACCATCAACACCTGTAGGGTTATTGATAAGAATGTCGATATATGCTACAGCAGAATATGCGGAGCGAGGAGTGTATCCCAATAACTTAGCATGCGATACCACAGACTCTCGTAGCTGAGCAGAATCAATGAACGCTTCATTTAATGCCATGTTAGCAGACAATGCGTTATAATGGGTTACATAGGCCAATACATCAATGATTGTACTTAATGCGCTGCCTTCGAAGTTATAATCCTGAAACTTCGACTGAGCAGACATATAGGTTTTAATGTCTGATTTTATATCATCAAAATCTAAGTTACTTACTTTTAAATTATTATTACTCATCGTAGTCTCTCAACAATAAATTCTATTTCTGCCGTTTCGCCTTCAGGAGACTTTACTTGCAGTTGTATTTTTATGCTTATCGCATTTCTATATGACAAATCTTCTATCACTACACCCAATACAATCACACGTGGTTCGTAGTTCTTCAGAGCGCTTTTTATTTCAGACCTCATGACAGCTTCAGTGATACTATCAAAATGTTCAAATAAATATGCTTTCACATTTGATCCAAACTGAGGAGCAAATGGTTTCTCACCTTTAGATGTCATCATAATATTGAAAACCGATTGCCGTATAGCAGCTAAATCGGTCTTAATATTGACATCGCCTGACCCTGGGATCATTCTGAATTTAAAGTCAAGATCAGAATATATCGACGTACGCGATCTTACTGATGTATTTGAAATAGCCATGTTCTATTTATACCTTTATGATGGAGTACTAGTAGTACCAGCGCTTGATCCGCCCGTGATACCATGTGTATGAGTAGACAAGTTAACACCCTTACCGGTAATCTCGTCTGTGGCGACTATTGTCTTATCGACTATGACTGCACCCGTAACTGTCAGATCACCCTCAACAGTAGTGAGAGGTGCTTTAATAGTAGCATTGCCAGTCACTACAATATTAAGAGTACCAGTGATATGACATTCTTTATTGCCCGCAACCATTTCCCAATTGTCTTTCTTACTACGCGATACAATATCGCCGTTCTCAAACATCTCGACAGACGTACCATTCTTATGTCTTATGCGAATTCGCTCGGCCTTATCAGTATCATCAAATTCTACGATATGACCAGACTCAGTTTCCATTACTTTATTGAACGGATACACCGCATTATAAGCTGAAGCGGGCGCGGCATCATCAGGTTCGACTACTGTATTAGTTCCACGAGCTAACTTATTAACATCAGACTCGTTGATATATCGTGGGAACTTTCCATTAGGGTCTGAGAACCCTACCGTAGGTGATCGCTTCTGATCAGGTCTTCCCTGTATAGAACCAATGATGATTGGATTTTGTGCATACTCGTCCATGAATACTACTGCCACCCATGAACCTTCAACTAAAGCATTTGTCGATCCCACACCCGATACAGATGCTGAAGTGACGGGCATCATCACAGTGGCCCATGGTAATGAATCTCGTGGTATACCCGCCTTGGAAAGTACCGCCGAATGTCTACCAATTACTCTTACCCGATAGCGACCCATCATTTCTGGATCTGCTCTATCTTCTATAATTCCAAACTCAATGTTACTCATTATTAAGCATCCCCTACTGTATTACGTATTAGATTTAATGACATTGTATATTCACCAAGTTTTATATGATGTCTAAGTGATGCAATTAAATACTTACCTGAATTAATTGCATCCTTTGGTTCATCGGAGTTACTCAACATCGGTGTAAATCTCATAAAATCAACATCAATTATCTTACCCGCAGCAATAGTTGTTACAGAGTCCATATGAAGATACATTTTAATAGTATCTAATCTTCGTAATCGTGAGTTAACTATAGATTTGGCATAGTTGTCTCGCCCATATAAATTATCTAGACTATCGAAAGCTTTAACATTTGTATAGTTAGTTATCCTATACGAGTTTGTGTGTGCTGATATATTCGTGCTATTAATCAGATAATTGCTGTGCATATATTCATTTTTTCTGATATCTTCTTGCTTAGTGTAATCAAAGGTGAAGCGGTTAATACTCTTGGTTGAAATATCGACTGTGTCTATATCGGCAGCGAACGCACCCTCTGCTATTTGATTGAATACATTGTATGCACTTGGTATTTTTATATCATATGCCTCACCGACATGATCCAACATGTCCCGTGATGATTCACCATCGACCTCAGTATTAGTGTTGAGTCTATTGGTTATCTTATGTACAGATTCTTGATTAAACATGGTATACATAGATGTTAGTTGCGGGGCATCATCATATACAGTATCGAATATAAATACAGGTGAATTATTAGAATCATATGTATTCCGTTGGATCATATTGATCGCTGCAAATGGCTTGGTGAAAGGCATCACTATATTAACAGCAGGTCCGCCGCCAGTTTTAACATTCAGTGAATCCTTACCAAAGTTATCATTATATATTTCTTCTATAATATCGATACCTAAACCTTTATAGGTTCTAGAAAATTCTGATACTGCATTAATTAATTTAGACTCTGATGTGAATAGTATGGTATACGTGCCGACAGCACTATTCAACGATTCTACGTTTTCTATACCGGATACTACAAAGTCTATATCGACATCTACCTCACCACGAGAAAATTCAATTTTAATCTTTTCTTGACCAACAAGCGGTAGGTCAGACAAGATGGCAGCGTTATCAGCTATAACTAACTGTCCATGCATATTGATAGAATATATCGATTCAAAGATTGAAGTCTCTATAACATGTGGTGTTATATCTAGTTGAATGCCGTTTAATGAGGTTATGAAAACCTTATATCTACTAAGTTGCTTCGGCGCGATAGATTCAGTGGTTGCCATATTACTTAGCTCTCATCTCTTTGTTAAACTCACGCACAACATCATGAATGAATTCTTCTTTAATTATTCGGATTCGACCGCGGTTCAAATTCTTCTCTGCCGCGGCATCATATCGAGTATATGCTGTTGTTCCAGCAGAACGCCTTGGTACTCTATCACCAGTAGAATCATCTGTATAGTATTTAGGACCATAAGCACTCTCTACAATAGCATCACATGCTACAGCGTCTTCTGACGTCACCCCACGTACAGCCTCACCGTCCAATTTGAATGTACCATGCGTTACCCTGATAGTAATATATCCATCGGTCACATTCTTTGTTTCAATTATTCCTTGTGCACCTGATAGCTGTCCGATTACGGCTTCACCTAGGTTAAATTTACTAACAAGACTGTCATTGAAGTTAACTATTCCAGTATATGTAGGATGTTTTGCCTTGACTAACTCCAAAATATCAGATGAACCTCTAGGCCAATCCTCATACATGTTTCTCAGCTTTGGATTGATTAAGAAGAATATCCAATATAATGATTCATCACCGTATAGTTCGTACGCAACGTTATCAGGACGGTCCCCATCTTTAATAGTGTAATACGAATAAAACGCGATATTATCTTGTAACTTTGTCGCTATAGTAGTATACGTAGCAAGGTTAACTAAATCACGCGATATGCCATCACCATTAATATCATAAGCTATCTTTTTGAATTTATTAAAATACATATTAGTAACCAGCCTCTACAAGATCAGATGTAATAGGTTTGAGTTCTTGGAATGTGAGAGATAATTGTATTTCTGTAGGGCTATTATTTTCACCCTTGAAATACGATTTAGAATTTGGATTGTATACAATATTGGCACCTGTTAACGCAACTTCAGGTATTTTGATCATGTCGTTACCGCCGATATACTCTATTGAATATACATGAGGGAATTTATAGGCTATAAGACCCGACATTTCTGGATACATTGTACGTCTAAACGATTTTATAATAGCGACAACATCTCTAGATTCGTTAGCAGATTCTGGAATGAAGGTGAAGTTATAACCGAATTGTCTAATAGTTGGCGCTTTAAATAGAGAGAATTCTCTTGGATTAATACTCGATTGACTAGTCTTTTGCCATTCATTAAGGCCAGATTTTGCGACATTTAGTAAAGTTCCACTAGACACTATTGTCGCAATCATACCTGCCCCGGCAATATTGGCGGTCACTGCGGCTATACCTGCGGCAG
>Ga0307990_1002178_pt1 | contig 15846 bp, 3 predicted proteins | sample EllFjometagen129_FD_203168 | JGI IMG/M metagenome (GOLD analysis project Ga0307990, IMG submission 203168) | Marine microbial communities from Ellis Fjord, Antarctic Ocean - #129 | ecosystem: Environmental > Aquatic > Marine > Unclassified | place: Southern Ocean | collected 2014-10-08
AATCAATTTATCAGGCCTTAGCGGATATCCCTGATGGAGGAAATAATAATATTTCTATTGATCCATTTATTGCTGATTCTATCAGTCGAGGAGAGGTTTTTGGTTTTAAAGGAAAAGATGGAAAGTTTATCGAATTTATAGCCAAGACTGACCTTGAGAAAGAACGCGTAAGACAGATTGTATTAGCAGGATTAAGACAGCATGATGATCAATTATTTGTTTTGTTAGGAAATCCGGGTAGTGCCAAAAGCTATTCTATATCTGGAAAGGCTGTGCCCTCTGATTCGAACTTAGCTTCCTCAAGCGTAACTTCAGATGTGGCGGCGGCAGAGCAAGGAAGCCTCAACAAAAGCGATGTCGGTGGTATTGATCTTAATGCTCAATATCTTGATCTTAAAACAGAGGGCATAGATATGGATTTTGAGCTGCCTTTAGAATGGCAAGGCATAGATCTCAATAATGTTCCGGGACTTGTTCCTGTGTTTATTCAAATCATGCCTGTGATGAATTTTCCTGCATTTGTTGCAGGAGAAGAAGACATTGAAAATGATAATGCTTCATTGGCATTCCATCAACCTTTAATTGAACAAAAACAGGATTTCATGTTTGAAAAAGAATTTGATATCTAAATAACAGAAAGGTACGATAATGTTTCTCTTGCCACGGGGAAAAACATCGAGAATTTCTAGGAAAACAATATCTATTATTATAACGGTTTGTTTCTTTGCAACAACCGTTGTCCCTTCTCAAGCCATGGCCCAAGGACTGTTAGGGCTTCCTGCGGCTGGCACTATGGTGTCTTTAAGCCCAGTATTCACACCTACCATTCTTCGTGGAATAAGAGTCTATCCTAACAATTCTCTTAAATTCGACTTTATAGTCGATTCTGGTGATACTGGGCTTAAAGGCATTGCATTAAAGAACGAATCTGAACGTCTCATAAAATACTTCCTAGCAGTTTTAACTATTCCTGAAGACAACCTATGGGTTAACTTATCTCCCCATGAAGAAGATAGAATCATTCCTGATTCTTTAGCTCTTACAGATATGGGCACTGACATGTTGGCCCAAGACTATCTCTTAAAACAAATCACTGCATCTCTAATCTATCCAGAAGATGAGCTAGGTAAGCAGTTCTGGCAAAAGATCTACAAAAAGCCTATGAAGAATATGGCACTACCAATATTCCAGTAGATACCTTTAATAAAGTCTGGATTATGCCTAAACATGCTGAAGTCTATGTTAAAGAAGACAGGGCCTTTGTTGTTGACTCAAAACTGAAGGTTATGCTGGAGGAGGATTACCTTGCACTCGAAAAGAGCGCAGAGTCCCGAGGAGCGAGGGATGTAGAATCTAAAGTTGGTCATACACTCGCCTCCGATATTGTTCGTGAAATTGTTATCCCAGCCCTTGAAAAAGAAGTCAACACTGGCAAGAATTTCGCCCAATTAAGACAAATCTATAATTCTTTAATCCTAGCCTATTGGTTTAAGAATAACTTAAAGGAATCTATTATTAATCAGGTCTATTCTAATCAAGAGAAGATCAAAGGTGTGGATACTAAAGATGTTTCGAAAGATATTTACAATCAATATCTTAAATCGTTTAAAAAAGGCGTTTGTGACTATGTCAAGATTGAGTATGACGATTATGCCCGCAAACATATTCCTCGAAAGTATTTCTCTGGCGGGGTAGTTTTTGGAAAGAGTGTTAGTAGCTCAATCGTTATGACAGCGGATCCTTATGAGATGATGAAAGAATTTGAAGAGAACGCGGACACAACTTATATGGCAACAACAGATTTCTCTTTATTTAACGGCCTGGATACAAAGACTCGTTTAGCGGAAGACCGAGAGAGCGATGTTGCAGAAGAAATATTTGATACCAGAGAACTTCTGGCTACGCCTACTAATTCTGTCAATGTTCAGGGTTTTGAGGATGTCGGCAACGTACAATTAATTCTTGGTTTGGAAGAATTGGAAAATAGGTATGCACAGCAATTTTCTGTTTTGCGGGATATCGATGAAATGGATTCAAGTGATATTCAAGTTCTTCTTGAGAGTTTAAGCAAAACTTTTAACATTATTTTTGAGCAGATAGATAAGGGGCAAAGTAATAATTCTTTAAATTTGTACAAAGAAGAAACTGTGCAGCTCCATCAGGAAAATGTAGATTTGTTGAATTTGCACTTATTTAGTTTATATGTTCAAGAAAATAGAAAAACAAAAAAGAAGTTTAGTCTAGAAGTGAATAGAGCGATTTCACGACTAAAACAGAATGAAATATTGAATATTAATTCTTCAAGAGATGTTTGGGATACTTTAAGTTACGATTTAGAAGAAAAAAGAAAATTGTTTAAAGAAATTACAGAAGAAAGGAATTTATCTCGATTAGCTTCATATTTAAAGTTTCTTTCAAATGCAAAGCTAGGAAATAGTTTCAACAAGCGTCTTCCAATTTTTCAAATAACTAATATTATCGAAGAATCCCTTGTTGTCCCTCTTAAAAGTAGAGCTTATATTAGAGGATTTGTTAAATCTGTTCTTGACGGATACACTCCTCTGTCTATAAGCGAAATGCCAGAAAGTCCTTCTTTTGATAGCCAAGAGAGAGCTGCGCTAAGCTTAGCATCATCTTGTTTGAAGTCAATTGAAGAGCACGAAAACGCGTATCAGGATGTTTTAGATAATTTATTTAAAGAAAATGATGATTTGAGTTTTGAAAAGGTTTATCAGGCGCGCTTAGATTTAGAGGATCAATTTGAAAGTTTAAATAAAAGCATTCAATCCTATTTAAATAAAGATATTAAAAAGACTAACTTGGGTCTCATCTTAAAGAAGTACGAGGAAGATGTGATCTCTATGTTCAATATCCAAAGAGACTTTTTGTTGGTTTATTCTTCACTTTTATGGCCCAGAGATATTGTTAGCGGTGAGCAAATGAAGTCTGGAAAGAAAAGGAATGCCAAGCTTGTGCAGGCCGCATGGGATCGTCTTGAAAGAAGAATAAGCAAATTTTCAGCCATGAGCGCCGAAGAGATTAGGGTTAAGGCCAAATCTTTATCTTTTGATGAGAGGATGGCTCTAAGGAATATTCATCATTTGCTTAGTCTCAAGTCTCTCAAAGAGGTTACACAAGATTTAAGAGAAAAAGAGTATCAAACTTTGAGGACTAAGAAAAAGAGTGCCATTGATTTTGCTTTAGAGGCTATTAAAAATAAAGAAACAAAGTCTAATGCTTTTAATGGGGCGATGTCACAAAAAAGAAAGCTAGAAAATCAGATAGAAAGTATTACTAATGGTAAAGATAAATTTTTAAAAGTCATTCGAGATGTAAGTTTGCAAATGAGAAATGTTTGTCGCAAGGAGATACTCTCTCAATCGGAAAGCCGTATAGATGGAAAAATGAAGGATAAGTTTAAAATAAGCATTTATTTATCACTTCTTTCAGAGAAGTCTGATGTTGCTTCTAGTCTTAAGCAGGAGCTGGGAATTAAAGGTGAAGAAAATATCGCTATTTTAAAAGATTTAATTAGAAAGTATACGCCTGATTCTTTGGAAGGTATGCAAGAAAATATTGATGATGCTGTTAATGAATATTTGGCTGATGGACTTTTAAGGGCAGAAAAAAGAATTAAAGATTCAGAAAAGACTACCACGAGAAGGAGAGTCATTGTAGGCCGAGCTGTTGTTGCTTTGAGCTTTGTTGTTGTAATGGCGCTAAGCATTTTTCATGGAATAGAGATGTCCAATGAAGATTTTGGAATCATGTTGCCTGACACAACATTGGCCCCGACCCCTGATTTACCACAAGACACTCTTAAGAATTATTTAAAAGAAAATCAGAGTAAATCAGAGAAGAAAGAGCCGAAATCTTCACAGAAAAAAGATGGTCCAGGTGAATATGGTCAGGATGAAGGTGGTCAAGGCGAAAATGGCCAGAGCGAAAATGGCCAGAGTGATAATTCAGGTAAAAATCAAGATCAGTCAGTTGAAAAAGAAACTAATGCTCAGACGAAAGAGGGTAGACCTAATGAAGGTTCTCCAGAGGAAGGACTGGTTGAAAAACAGGGTGAGGCAGATGGCAGCCAGGATTCGGCCGATGGAAATCAGCCAGCAGGGGGAGAGGGGAGCTCTAGAGGTCAGCAAAATAATCCTGATTGGGGCGAAGATACAATTCCTTCATCGTCCAAACTTTCCAATCAGGCGAATAAAAATAACGATTTTCGAGAAAAATATATAACTCCTTTTGGGAAATTTAAGAATTCTCTATTGGTGGAGAAGTTCTTTCCTGATTTGAGAATTTTAAAAGATATGGGGTGGGATGTAGACTATTCTTCAGGTACTTGGAGAAAAGTAAATCTCGAAGGTTATCAGCCAGCTCCAGGTGATTCTGTTGATTATATTCTGCTTACTCCTGTTTTAAAAGGAGCTTTTAATGTGCCCGTTCCTGATGGATATGAAATCAAGGGTATTCAGGTAGAAAATTTAAAGAATTGGGCACTGTACCGCAACGACAAAAACTTCTCTTATGTATTGAAGTGTGAAAAGAATCCTAAAGAGGTTAAGGTGTTCTATCGAGAATTAGAAAATTATAATAAGACTGAGGATAGCACAAAAATTATCCGCTTTGTAGATAAGAGCGGCAATCAAATTCTAGAAGAAAAAGCAAGAGATACTATTTCCACTTATTTATCAGAAAATCTTGGAAGTGTTATGTCGTTTATTTTATCAAGGTCTAAGAATGAGCAGATTTATTATCTTTCAGAAATTTATAAGCGAGGACATTTTGAGGATTCTATTTCTGGATTTAAAGATAATTTTGAAGAGAAATTTGCAGAGGCAGTAAAGGAAGGTTTTGGCACTGTTACAAAAAAAGATATTGAGGAAGAGGGTTTTGATTGGGATTCTTTCACTGAGGATCTGTTGCTGCCGAATGGTTGGGGTGAGCAAGTGAATGATTCTACAGTCCGATTCACTAAGGAGCTAGGCGAACAGCTAGATATGGCGATTATCGCTGTTAATCTTAAATATAGATATGATTCTGATGCTGCTGCTAAATTTAAGCGTATTTTGAATCGCCATTATGTTGATATATCTGGAAATATAGATTTATTCGACATGTTAGCATATATGCACTATTATTTTGATATTCCGCAAGTTTTAACCTCGGCTTCTCATGGAAATGGTGATTTGTTTTATCTTATTTCTCGTGCTTCAGTAGAAAATCATCAAAATAGTTTTCCTTTTGATTTCGAAATTCCTGAAGAATTAAAGGAGGATGAATTTTTTCAGTTTGCCCAATATTTTCATAAACTTAATTGGAGGTGGAAGGTTTCTGCTCTTTCAGAGCGTGAGAAAATCGAGAAATGGAAAGAAAGGAATCAAGATTTAAATAATTTAGGGGTCAAAGTAGAGCCGAGGACGGATATTAATTCAATTAAGCTTGCTTTAGAGCAATTGGTAGATAATTGGGGATTTTGGTATGTGATATCTATTTTCCTCAGCTTATTAAGTTCTGGTGCTCATTCTACGGTGAAAAGAAGTGGAATATTAATTAAGAAGAAAAAGAATCCAAAGAAAATGATTCTTGAAATTCTTGCTAAGAATGAATTGCTTGACGCTGCGGGTCAGGGGGATGAGCCGGGTGTAGGAGAAATTTTTAATCGGATTCTTCGGATGGGTAAAAGTCTTTCTAAGAAGAAACAAAAAGAGCTTAAGCAGCTAAGAGAAAGCTTGAGTCCAGAAGAAGAGGCTGTGTTAGATATTATGTTATTAGTGGCTTTAGATGTTCCCCAGGATAAACTTTGGGAGCGCGCTGTTTCAGCTCTCCTTCCAGTGTTTGGACCATTAATCTTTCTAAAAAGGAGGAAAAGAAGGGTTAGGGATTGGAAGAATATGAACACAGAATTGAAAGAATACATTTTAAGTGTATCACCCGGTGTTAAATTATCTGAATTTTATCAAAACATAAAAGATATTCTCGATAAATATGGAAAAGTTAAGGAGGGCAAAAAAAAGGTTGTCAAAGGTAATGGCAAAAATAGAATAAAATTAGAGGCCATAAGAGAGCTGATTGATAAATCTTTAGATGAAACAGTTGTTATACGGCCTGATAAGGTTTTTTATTCTGACACAACAAGTGATTTAACTGTTTTAAAGGAAGGGAGTTCGGCGGATTATCTTAGTTCTCGTCCTGCAGGAGCAGATGAGTGGGTAGATGCTGGAGCAATAGATCATAAGGTTTCTGCTAGAATGACTAAAGTTTATGTGAAAAGAAGAGAAAGAAATTCCTCTATTCCAAGTGCTATTCTTGTAGATTTAAGAGGAATCAAAGAAAGAGGTTTAGAAAAATGGGTAGAGGAATTTGCAAGATCTATCAATGTTATATATCCCGAAAGTAGCAAAGGTAACCAGAGAGGAAAAACATATCAAATAAAGAATGTATTTTTTATTGATGGCAACGGAGAAATTGATTCTATGTGGAAGACAAAGAAAGTTTTGGAAATTAAAAGATATAAATTAGAAAGAATGATTAAGGAAAAACTTTTAGAGTATTTGAATAATGAGCAGATCCAACAATCTCAAGGAAAAGAAAATGTAGTTGAGAGCTTAAGTTTTTATAAAAAAGGAAAGATGAAGAAATATAGAAAAAGAGCAGAAGGAGCCTTAAAAGATCCTAAGATGTTAGAAGCGCTTGAGGGCTGGAGAAAAAGTTTGGATCAGATTGCAGGTTTGTCTGCGATGGGCAATATCTTTTGCGTTGGTTTTGGGGAAAGAATCTATGAGGTTAAAAATAAAATTGGAAAAACCAAGGTTTTTTCTCTTGAAGAAGTTAAAACAAAGGAAATTTTATCAGGTAGGATTTCTTCCAGATCTTCTTCGCAGATTGAAGAGAAACAGAGCAAGAAAAGTCAGCTTGAGGCACAGCCAGCAAGTGCTACCGGTGGTATTGATTTCAACGCTGAAAATATGAATGTCACAACTAGAGGCGATGAAATTAATTTTAATATTCCCATAGATATGCAGAATATTGATTTTATTAATTTTCAGGGTTTCGTTCCGATTGTTGTTGACATTGTTCCGGTGACAAATTTTATAGGACTTTTAGGGCTTGATGATCAGGAAGTAAGCGAGAATCCAATTAGCGTAGCAAAACTCTAGGGTAAGTTTTAGGAAGTTTTTAGTTCTTTGGAATTATTTTTTTACTATTTTTAGTTATTTTTAGAAGTTCTCGTCTGAGAAAGCGCTTTCTTGAATCGTCGGTATTGGGGTTTATTTTTATTATTTCTCAGGTATACTTACAGTAAGATTTCCGTAAGTTGTTTATATATGTTTTACCAACACACGAATTTTCTCCCCTAGCCACGGGGAACATCAAAGGAGGAAAAAATGTGTGATTTAAAAAGGTGCGGCAAGAAGTCTTTCTTGTCAAAAATTGTTTCTGTTGTTGTTCTATTAAGTTTTCTTTTCTTCAGTGTTATTCCTCCCGGATATGCACAAAATATTCAACTTCCTTCTGTAGGTTCCTTGGTTCCCTTAAGTCCAGTTTTTCAACCAGCTGTTTTACGTGGCATTCAGGTAGATCCTTTTAAGCATCTTGAGCTTAGCTTTATTGTAGATGCTGGAGAGAGTGGTCTGACTGGTGATAAACTTCAAGATCAGACAAATGAGTTGATTCATTATTTCTTAGCTTCATTGGCAATCCCCGAAGAAGATTTATGGGTAAACCTTTCTCCTTATGAGAATGATCGCGTTGTTCCAGATGCGCTTGGAAAGACTGAAATGGGCAGGGATTTGTTAGCTCAGGATTATATTTTAAAACAAGTCACGGCTTCGCTTCTTTATCCTGATGACGAGCTAGGTAAGCAATTTTGGCAAAGGGTTTATAAAAAAGCTTATGAGCAATATGGCACAACAAACATCCCGGTTAATACTTTTAATAAGGTTTGGATTTTGCCTGGAAAAGTAAAAATTTATGAGGAAAATGACAGAGCTATTATTACTGAAGCCAATATGAAAGTTATGCTTGAGGAGGATTATTTATCTAAGGAAAATAACTTAGAGGTTGATGCTCAAGCTGAGGCTAATGAAACTGCAAAGTTATCATCTGAAATTATTCGAGAGATTGTTATTCCAGAGATTGAAAAAGAAATTAATGAAGGAAAGAATTTTGCCAAGGTTCGACAAATTTATTATTCGCTTGTGTTAGCGCATTGGTTTAAGACAAAACTTAAGAATGTTTTGTTAAATAAAATCTTTGCAGATCTTTCCAAAACAAAAGGCTTTGAATCAAAAAATCCAGAGGTTATTGATAAGATTTATGATCAGTACGTGGAATCTTTTAAAAAAGGTGTCTGCAATATTTTGCGTATTGATTTTGATGAAAATGAAAAAAAGTATATTCCGAGAAAGTATTTTTCTGGTGGAGCTTCCTTGATAATACCAGAAGATTCTATTGAGCCTGCTACAGCAGGGAGCGCTATTAAAGTATTAAGAACAGCGGCAAAGTTAGGAACTCTTCTTTTGGCAGGTGTTTTGCTTTCTTTTGCCACATTAACTGGAAAAGCAGCAACGGCAAATAATTCGAATGATGATCATAATCTTAAAATAGAAGCAACAACAGCATTTGGAGACAATGTTTATGATGCGAATGCAGAATTCACCGATACTGGGCTTGAAGGTCCACCTTTAGATGGAGATGGTGCTTCAGCGGATGATTTCGATATTCCACTTGGAAAAGTTGTATTAAGCGCAGATACGCTCCAGCAAGCATTTCAGACAGAAACACCTTTTGAAGTAGGGGATGTTTTAAAATCTGCACGAGGGAATGCTGAATTAAAAGTTGGGAAAGTTGTCCCAGTGACGATCAAGAATGGAAAGAATCATATTCCAGTGGATGTTGTCTGGGGTGTTGTGAAAGAAAACGGGAGGACTTATGAAGTTTTCTTTGTGCAACTTCAAAATCCAAGTCCGGATTTTCATCGAGGACACATGACGTATTCACATTCTTTGCATGGCCTTATTAATGCAGCAATTGCAGATCCAGCATTTGAAGCAACGCTTTTAGAAGCTTCTGGAAAGACAATCCAGGATTTTAAGAATGAACTTCAAGACATCCTATCTGGAAAGCAAGCAACTGTTATTCAAAATCACAGCTATATGAATCCGAGCGGTATAGAGAATCCTTATCAAATGAGCATCGGTGCTTTGTGTTTTATTGACAAATCTTTGGTTATTCTTCCACCTATTTCAAAGCTTGATCCTTTGCCTTTTCTTGGTTGGGAGGTTGGTTACAAAGCGGTTATGGAGAAAAATGAAGATGTAGAACAAGTCGTGGTCATCAACAAAAATACTTTTGATGTTAAGGTTTCTGGTGAATGGAGATTGGTTTCAACGGCGCAAGGACAAGACGCTAGAGACTTAAACAATGTACTTAATTTAATTAAAGGTTTTGCTGGAGACGCTTCGAAAGGAAGCTTGAGCGATTGGACAGCTTCAGGTGAGAATTTTTTTGATCAATTTCAAAAGATCGATGAACTGGCAGATCAGGCATCTGAAGCAGGTCAGCAAATTGTAGGAGATTCTCAAAATTCACTTGAGACTTTAGCGCAAAAAGATAGCGTGCTTTTTAATATCTTAAATCTTGTTGTTCCAAATTTCTTACAACAAGTAGAAAAGAATGCCAATGATTTAAGCGGCACAATGACATCTAATGTTGAAAATGCTAGAGGGGACGCGCAGAGCGCTTTGGATGAAGCCCAGCGTGGCATGAGTCAGGATCAGTTAGCCTATCTTGGATTTATTTCTCAGCTTTTAGATAATCCTTATGTGCAAAAGAAAGCAGATAGTTTCATCAATCAGTTAGTCGAAAATAGCTATGCTCAAGCAGCTGGCGGTTCTTTGAGCGCAGGAACAAACGCAGAAATTAGTGATGTTGCTACACAGATTGCAGGGACGAAGATGGAATATTCGGCTACCGATAAAGATGGAAAAATACAATCTTATTCCTTTACTATGCGCCAGATTACGTCTTTAAGGTATTTGCTTTCACTTGATATAAATTTGTTAGCGCAAGGAAATGCCGGATTTGATGAGAGAACAGAAAGTCTTCTCTTAGAAGGATATGAGCAAGCTACAGGTGAAACTTTCCAAGGTTTGACGAATACTCTTTTTGAGGATTTGGGAAATTTTAACGATCCTGCGCTGCAAGAAATTTTAAATCAACTTTTTAACGGACCATCACGAGCTAATGCTTCAGGTCAGATAGATTTAGGGGTCTTTTTGCGAGGGCTTGTAGGAGGATTTCAGACAGCTTGCGGGGAATTTGGATGGACGAGCGGTAATATCAAAGGCATGCCGGTTGTCCTGAATGTTTTTGGCGGTGTTGGGGCTTATGGTATTGGAGAAGGAACGATGGATGTTAAGATTCATGGAGAGGCTGAAGCTCAAGCACTTTTGGAGGAGGGTAATCTTACCGGCGATGTTAACATTACCCTTGGCGGTGATGTTGATGCACGTGTTCGATCAACGTCGGGTGTTAAAGGATTTGGTGGTGTAGAATTATTTCTACCAAAAGATGGTATTTCAATTATCGTTGGGTATGAGACCGGACAAGAGATAAGTACTTTAAATTATGTTAAGGGTAAGGGAGGCGTGAACCTTAATATTGATGAAAAAGGAATGATTAATTTTGGGATTACGGCAGATGGGACTTATGCTGTTGGTAATGATTTGGTGGATATGAATAATTTTTCTTATAATTCTCAGATTGATTTGGGAGGCATGATTGAGGACTTGCCAACAGATATTTTAGATCAATTAAATGCTTATGCGCAAGGACAAGAGTTTCCAGATTTTTTGTCGTATTTATCGAGTGAGCTTAATGCGGCTAGCGCTTGGAATAATTATGTGATTGGAAGTGAAGATATTAAAGATGGGCTTTATAACATGCTTAATGGATTGAACTCAGAATTTGGGATTGGACCAGCTTTAGACGTAATGAAAGAGGCCTTTGAGGCTTCTGGCGCGCAGGAAAGTTTTGATGAATTTAAAGAAAAAGTTGAAGAAAAATGGAACGAGAGATTAGAAGAAATAAAAGGCCAATGGGATCGCAATGTTAAGGAAAGTGAACGAAAAATGGCAGAAACAACACGATTTGGAAATTTGTTGGTCCAAGGCATGTTTACCAAGAAATTTGGCAAGGGACCTATTCAAGGCTTCGTTACACAAAGGCTTACCAATGATGATCTTTATACAAACGTTGGAGGTACGGTAGAGGCTGGACCTTTTGGCGTCTCAGCTTCTGTTCAATTTAATGGTCTTATTGATTTCTTAGCTAATGAAGCGGCTGGGGAAGGGCTCGTATCGATGGGTCCCGTTTTGGCACAATATGGATTTAGCGGGCCTGAGTTTAGAAGGTTGGTGTCGGGCATTAATTATATTGTTAACACGACGATTAAAGATGGAACTTTTTACGATAATATTGAACGCATTCGAGCTGCGATTGATAATGCTTTTTCAAATGTTGATCCTAAGGTCCGCGTTTGCGCGATTGCAGCGTTAATCAATAATCCTCAGTGGAGAAATCGTTATAGAATTGATCTTAATGAATTGCAGGCCAAGGCTTTTGGTCTTGTTGAGGTTCAGGTGCAAGGTAAGGATGGAAAATGGGCAGCGTCACTAGGGGTTGAAAATTATTGGGAGAAAGATGCAGGATTGGCTCCTTATATTTCAATTGGTGGAAACACAACGCTTGGAACTGATGAGAGAAAAGTTTTGATTGGTGCTGCTGTGTTTTTTGACCCTATGCTTGGTTTTACAGGAGCTGGTTTAAAAATGAATTTTAGTGGAGCTGATATTGATATTTCGTATGAGAAAAAAGTAACTCAATTGAGAGCTAGGATTAAGCTTGAATCTTTTATCAAAGCTTTAAAAGGCAAGAGAAGCCAAATTCCATCAGGTCCAACGGGTCAAGTTGAGATGATTTATAACAATCAAGGAGCAGCTCTTTATAACAATCAAGGTGGCTCCCTTGAGTTGATTGACTATGTTCCTTTTTCAAGTCCAGAGCAGGCCAAGGAAGTGCTCGGAGGCCTTGCTAATACAAAAGCAGAAGGAAAAATAAAAGGATCAAGGGCCGAGAGGAAAGCCAAAAGACAAAAAATTAAAGATAATAAAGAAGTAGCAAAAAAGAAAGCTATGGAAAATGTTATTGAATTAATGATTGATCAGCAAATCGAAGAGGAGATCGAGGTCCAGCAAGAGGAAGCAGGCAAGGCGTCTAAGGGGGCTCGAGAGGCTAGCGATAATGAGAATGGCGAAGCAACCGGCGATCAATCTAACGAAAAGCATGTTAAAGGTGGTATTGCGTTTGATTCGAGAAAAATTAATATGGAAATTGAAGGCAGCGGAATTGAATTTGATTTTCCAGATACTTTAATTACAGATGACATGCGCAACTTGATGGGTCTTGTGCCAGAAATTATTAATTTTGTACCAGTGACAAACCCTATTTCTTTGTTGGGTCCATTGGCCAAAGCGGATTAAAAGAATCTTTAAAATTGAGGAGACATAATATGAAGAAAATAATTATTAGCATGGTTATCAGCATTTTCTTGGCAAGCGTCTTTATTGTCTCCGGACATTGCGCAATGTCACCACTGTGGCAAGATCAGCAAGAGAGTGTTTTGGTACAAAAGATTAAGTTGAGAAATGTGCCGATTAAAGAAGAAAAAAATGATTTTTCAAGAAGTTATGAGGATGGAGTGGGGGATTCTTTTTTTGAAGATATCGGCGTGGATGCTAAAGGAGCATCCGTACCGGTAGATAGTATTGTCTTGCAAGAAGACGAAAAACTTCTCGCCTTTGATGGATCTGCTCAAGACAATTTTGGTTACGATGTTTCTATCTCCGGAGATACGGCTGTTGTTGGTAGTCCGTATGATGATGATAATGGCAATAATTCCGGCTCTGTATATATTTATATAAGGAATGGCGATGTGTGGTCGTTTAGTCAAAAAATTGAAGAAGGTAGCGCTATTGATTATTTTGGAAAATCTGTTGCTATTTCTGGAGATATTATTATTGTAGGCGCACCTCTAGATGATGAGAAAGGGTCTCAGGCAGGGGCTGCGTATATTTTTAAGAAAAATGCATCTGGATGGTTTAAGGTTCAAAAAATTACTGCTTTGGACGGCGCGGCTGGAGATGAATTTGGAACTTCTGTTGCTGTTTTTGGAGATATCGCGGTTGTGGGGGCTTATCTGCATAATGATTCAACCTCAGATTGTGGTGCGGCTTATGTTTTTAAGGAGAACGCAAGCGGCACGTCGTGGTCACAAGCAGATGAACTTCTTGCTTTTGATGGCAGCGAGGATGATTATTTTGGTTCGTCTGTTTCTGTTTGGGAAGACACAGTGGTTGTTGGTTCTCATAGAGATGATGACAATGGGGCAGAATCTGGATCGGCTTATATTTTTAAGAGAAATGCAAGCGGGTTGTGGCCATTTAGCCAAAAGCTCATAGTTTCAGATGGTGATCCGCAGGATTCTTTTGGTAAATCTGTTTCAATTTGGGGAGATGTTGCTGTTATTGGGTCTCATCTCGATGATGATCAAGGGGCTAATGCTGGCGCGGCGTATGTTTTTCAGAAAAATGCTAGTGGTGTTTGGTTGGAAACTCAAAAGATTTTTGCTTCGGATGGCGCAAGTGGTGATTTTTTTGGTAGTGCGGTTTCTTTTCAGGGCGACCTCTTGGCAGTCGGTGCTAGATATCACAACTCAGCCGGATTTTCTGATTCTGGATCAGCGTATATTTTTTCTAGTGATTTAAGCTGGACAGAGTTACTTGTTGCTTCGGATACCTCAAAAAATGATTATTTTGGATGGTCTGTTGGAATCTCCGACGATACAGCCATTGTCGGTGCGCCGCAGGATGATGACAACGGATCAAATTCAGGATCAGCGTATATTTTTACCAAGCCTACGACGCCAATACTTGCAACCGTCTCTGGCACTATTCTAGATTACTATACTAATCAACCAATTTTCACTGCACAATTGACTGCGGTCGTTGACGGGGTCACAACTGTTTATAATGTTCCTACAGGATCGTATTCTTTTAGCGTTACTCCAGGAGCGAATGTCTCTTTAACTCCTTCCGCTGGCAATAATTATACGTTTCCTCTATGGGCGGGAGTTGATAATCCTAGTTGGTCCGGCGTGGTTAACGCTGATATAGCCAAGCATTTTCTTGGCGTAAACAGTTACACCGATCTTACTGTTTCTGGTACTGTTAAGGATCAGAATGGTCAAGCCATTCCAACTGCGGAAATAACTTTGACGCTTAATGGGGCAACCCAGGTTTTTAATGTTCCGAATATTAATTACTCTATTAATGCTAACCCAGGTGATAATGTTTCTGTTGTTCCATCCGCTACTGGTTATACTTTTCCTCAGGGAATGGCGGACAATCCCAGCTGGGCAGGTATGGTTATTGCCAATACCGTTAAACATTTCATTGGGGTAATTGATACTTTTACCCTAACTTATCTGGCAGGCCCAGGGGGAAGTATTAGTGGCCCAACGCCGCAGACGGTTAATTATGGTCAAGACGGACAAGAAGTTATTGCTGTGCCAGATGTAGGATATCATTTTGTCAAGTGGAGTGACAATGTCATGACGCCAGAAAGAAAAGAACTTAACGTTCAAGCTGATATCACCGTAACAGCGTATTTTGAGGTTGATATTCTTACTGTTTCGGGTACGGTATTTTTAAACGACCAAGGTCAAGGTGATGTCGAAATTGTTTATTACGACAACGGTTCTTCTGGTACAGGAAAAGATGGCGACGGCGTTCCTGTTCGAAGAGTTTTGGCAACAACCAATCCCGATGGAACCTATAGCTTTTCAAAAGAATATGGATGGAGTGCTAAGGTATTCGCAGAGCAACCTGGTCATCAATTTCAGGCCGGTAGCGGTTATGCCTATTGGGAATATATCAATTTAGATCAAAGTTATATTAATCGAAATTATTTTGCCAACGATGACTACACTGTCACCGGAACGGTATTTCTAAATAATCAAGGTCAAGGCGATGTCGAAATTGTTTATTACGACAACGGTTCTTCTGGTACAGGAAAAGACGGAGAAGGTGTTCCTGTTCGAAAAGTCCTAACAATAACAAATCCTGACGGAACATATAGTTTTTCAAAAGAATATGGATGGAGCGCTAAGGTTTATGCACAAGATCCAGGCCATCAATATCAGGCTGCAAATGGTTTGATGTATTGGGAATATCAAAATTTGTCACAGGATCATCAAGAAAAAGATTATTTTGCAGTTGATCTTTATACCCTAACGGTTAACAACGGTACGGGAAGCGGTCAATATGAGGCCAACATAGTTGTTCCGATCGCTGCTAATCCAGCACCGACAGGCTATGAATTTGATCAGTGGGTTGGCGACATTAGTTATGTTAGTGATCCGATGTCCTCTAGCACTGAAGTCACTATGCCGGCCAACGATGTGGAAGTAACAGCGATGTATAAGGCGTCGATTTACACTATCATTGTCCAAACCGATGGCACACCGGGTGCTGAGGTTAAGAACATCAATACCCTGGAACAGGGAACGATCCTGACCTATCCGGTTGCTTACAACGATCCTTTTTATGGAGAATTTAATGCGTTAGCCCCGGAAGGCTATGAGCTTGTGAGGTGGGAGAATGACATGAAAGGTGATGGTGCCTTGCTCATTGTGGATATCGACCACGTGACTAAGAATGTAACCTTCACCGCGGTTTTTGTTCCTAAGAAGTTCACCTTAACTTATTTTGCAGGTCCAGG
>Ga0307990_1002179_pt1 | contig 15845 bp, 14 predicted proteins | sample EllFjometagen129_FD_203168 | JGI IMG/M metagenome (GOLD analysis project Ga0307990, IMG submission 203168) | Marine microbial communities from Ellis Fjord, Antarctic Ocean - #129 | ecosystem: Environmental > Aquatic > Marine > Unclassified | place: Southern Ocean | collected 2014-10-08
CATGCTCAGGAGCTTGGGGAAATCCGGGATGGTGTGGGAAATAGTGACTGATTTCCAGATAAAATAGATGGCAAAGCGCTCATCAATCTGCTGACACAGGGGGCTGTCATATTTTTCACGCACCCATTCCTTGAAATTTCTGTTCGCCCAATAGGGGAATATTTCATGATGAAGGATATTCAATGTCTCTTCAGACACATCATAGGGGTTTAATGTCCGGTGAGGGACGGTCAGGAGTTCTCCCCAGATCATGGTGCCGTGGCCTTCCGGATAAACCACTACGCCGATGTCTTTTGTGGTTGTGGTCCCGGCGATGAGGTCGTTTTCTCTGATTAACGGTTTCCGATTTTCCATTAAATATTTATAGGCTTTTGCTTTACGAATAACAGGGTGCCAGGGATTTCCCTTGTTGTCTGTCTCATAGCCGTTTGCCTTGTGCCAGTCCGTGACAAGCTTTGGCAGTTCCGTGCAAACCTCGGGTTTGACTTCAAAATGTATGTCTAAGAATTTTTTTACCCGGGGGAAATCATCGATGCTGAATTCGGATAAAAACGGGTCGCCCAGAAATTTTACATTCTCATCAATGGCATCCGCTTTCATTCGAAAGGCAAACCGTTGCTGCAAATTATCGCTGAGTTCTTTTTTATGGGTGGGTGATTTTTTTAAGAGTTCTTTTTTCGAAATGGTCCGTTCTTTTTCCATGAGTTTTTTCTGTTTGTTTTTTAACAGCAAAGACAGGAAAAAGAAGAACAGGTTGAGATACGATTGATTTCCTTTGGTGCTTAACTGGCCTTTTAATACCATGAATAACTGTTCTGTGGGTGTGGCCCCCAGCAATTTGATCACAGCGTTTTCCGAATGAAACGTCAGCATGGTATCGATTTTTTCAGGCAATGTTTTGGATACCGACACTTTGCCGTTTTTAAAAATAACCGCAGATGCTACGGACCCGGAAACGGTTTTAAAACCCATGGAAAAATTGATCCACCCCTGGTCGCTTTTGAGGTATTTTTTTAACCCGGGCCGGAAATTAAAATTGGCCGCAAATACCCGCAGCAGGGTATTTAATAAAATATTGGTCGGTGAAAATTTTATTTTTGCGTTACCTGGCTGGAAGAAGAACATGGTGGACCTCCTTTGTTGTTTAATCAGCTAACAAATTATTTTTTACCCACTCACCGATTTGTTCCATGGCTTCGGGGTATGAAATTTTCGTCTGCCACCCAAGCTCCTGCCGGGCTTTAGAAGTATCCACGTCATTGTCGCGTCCCATGACGGCGATGGCCAGCCGGGTGACCGGCGGCCGGATGCCGATGGGGGTAAGTAGTTTTTCAGTTACATTCGCGATGCGCCATGCCATAAAATAAGGAAGGCTGCCCATTGGTTTTTTTCCGACAAGGGCGGATAAATCCGTTAAATATTGTTTCCAGGTCACGTCCCAGTCGTCTCGAAGCTGATATGTCTGGCCGGAGGCCGTATCCGAAGTGCCGGCTTTGATAATACCGTCCACCAGATTGTCCACATAAATCAGACTGGCACTGTATTGTCCCTTGTCAATGAGGGGAACAACGGATTTCTGGAACTGGCGTCCCAATTCATCCACCCAGGCGCTTTTCGGGCCGATTACGTTGGACGGCCGGATGATGGTGCATCCGTTTGCAAATTGTCCCTGAAAGGACCGAACCCGTTTTTCCGCATCATTTTTCGCATCATTATATGGAATGCCGGATTTTTGCGGGACATCCGTCTCGGTAAAGCCCTTAAGGTGTCTTCCGAGACCGCAGGCGGCAATGGAGCTGACAAACAGGAATTTTTGCGATTTATTTGCACAGGCTTGAAGCATGTTTTGGGTGCCGTTATAAATGGGATCGTAAAACTGTTTTTTAGATCCGTAATCAAGGACCCGGGCCGCCAGGTGAAACACCACATCCACGTCGTTGCCGATATTGGTCAGGGTGTCTGCGCGGGTAATGTCGCCGGTGACAATTTCGGAAACATCATTTGTAATATGGTCGCAGTTTTCACCGACCAATGCCAGCGCCTTAATTTCCCAGTTTTCTTTTTTCAACTCCCGGCACAACCGGCTGCCGATAAATCCGGTAGCTCCCGTAACAAGTGCTTTTTTGCGCATATTTCCCCTCCCTGATTTATCCGGTGTGAATGCCTTTCTCCGTAAATATGGCGCGATACGTTTCGAGTTGTTCTTTCGGTATCCAGGTGGTCATTTCTTTGTTATTTTGAAAGGAATTTTGATTCCCGATTTTGTCATTTTTTTCATGCCACAAGGGGTTGTAGGCCAGCAGGCGGGTCTGTTGGACTCCCTGGGTATTTAAAAAATCTGCAATTTCGGTCAGGTTCTTTTCAGTTGCAGTAATATTCGGTATGAGCGGTGTGCGGGGGAGTAGTTCAAAGCCGTTTTCAGCTGAGATAGCGTTTAACTTGCTAAAGTTTTTCAGGATTCGATCATTTCTAACGCCGCAAAATTGTTTGTGGGTATCAGGATCATAAATTTTTATATCATAATAAATAGTATTAATATATGGCATAATTTTTTTTTCAAACTGTTCAAATTCAAAAAATCCGCAGGTTTCGACAAGCGTATGGATACCTTCTGCTTTCAGGTGTTTGAGCAGGTCGGATAAAAAGTCCATATGCAGTGTGGGTTCCCCACCGGACAATGTCACGCCCCCGTTGGAGTTTTTGTAAAACGGTTTGTCCTTTACCGCCATTGCGACAATATCTTCAATGCTCATGGCTTGGCCAACCATGGACAGGGCACCGGACGGACAATTCTCCACACAGGCCGCGCAAAGGGTGCACCTGCTTCGATCAATAAAAAATGGATTTTTACGGTCCAGGGCATTCTCCGGGCATATTTCAATGCATGTGTTGCACCCGACACACTCTGATTTTTCAAACGATATCTCAGGAGTGGCCTTTTTGCTTTCCGGGTTGTGGCACCACACACAGGAGAGAGGGCATCCTTTAAAGAATACAACGGTACGGATGCCGGGACCGTCATCTAATGAATTGCCTTTTAAATCAAGAATCAATGGTGTTTTTTGCATTATTATATCGTCGATAAGCGGGTTATTATTTGGGTGAGGCTGGCGTTATACGATGGATCGGATAAACCTTCTCACCGGAGCGTTTATTTTTCAGCTGATATTCGAATTGATCAAATATTTGATTGATGATTCTTTTTTTCAGGCTTAAAGGATTTGTATGCATATAATCCAGCAGAGTGTTGTTGATTCCGGCAACAAAACCATGCATCTGACTCCACATCCAGATCATATGAAACCGGGCCGTATTTTCAGACATTTCTGTCTGGCCTGATGCTTCTATGATGGCCCGCATAAAAATATCTGCGATTTTTAGTGCTGTTTCCAGCTCAGACTGGGCCACCGGTTCCATGGGTGTTCCCACGTAATCCTTAAATTTAGGCACATGCCAGGTGAACATAAGATTGTATAGATTTGAATGTTCAAGGCCGAATGCCATATATTCGGAGCCCATGTTTTTTAGGCGTTTTATAGGATCGCGATGTGTATTATAAGCATTATTGAATCGGTTAAATAGTTGCTCAAAGCCCCGGGTCAAAATGACCAGATAGAGTTCATCCTTGTTCTGATAATAATTATAAATGGTCTTTGCTGATACTCCCAGCCGGCTGCCCAGTTTTCGCATGGAAAAACCATCAAAGCCGTGATGGTTCATCAGTTCCAGAGCGTGTTTAAGAATCTGTTCCTTAATGGTTTCAATTTCAGCGGAACTTCTTTTCGGGCGGGGCATGAAAGTCTCCTTGTTTATATTATCAACAGTGTTAAGGTAACGCCGTTGACTTAATGAGTCAATATATTTTTTTGCGCTATAATTATTGTCTGGCCATGTTTTAATCTTTGCATTGATCAACTAACAGCATTCAGGTAGTTTAAATCGTTGCTTTGTAATTTTTCAATCAGCCCGGACAAAAGCTTCTGGATTCCCGCCTTCACGGGAATCCAGAAGCAATATCACAATATGTGGCCCACCGGGACTTTTTGAGAGCATACATTGTTTTTTTTTATAGAAGTATTTTAAATTTTTTAAAATAAACCAGCAGGAGACATAATGGCAAAAGACGATACCGTGTATCGCGAACTTCAGGTGCATCTGGACCGGCAGCCAGTAGGCTATCCCAAAACCATATCCGGCGCTGAAATAAAAGTTCTCAAACATATTTTTACCCCCAAAGAGGCCCGGGTCGCCACATCTTTGGATTATCGGTTCCAGTCTCTTGAAACGATATATGAGAAACAGGCATCTTCCGGGTATTCAAAGGAGGATTTAAAGAAAATTTTGGATCTGATCGCGTCAAAAGGCGGGATCGGGTATCGAGCTCGGGATGGTCAATTTTCTTACTGTAATATGCCGCTGGTGGTGGGGATGTATGAAGGGTTTCTTGAAAACCTGACCCCGGATTTTATCAAAGATTTTGAAAAATATACGGCCTCCCCTTCGTTTGGCATCAGTTTTTTAAGTACTGCGGTTCCCCAGATGCGAACCATTCCCGTTGCTGAAAGTATTACTCCGGAGCATCAGATCAGTACATTTGATCAAGTATCAGCCCTGATCCAAGATTCCCCCGGGCCTTTTGCAGTGATAGAATGTATCTGCAGAAAGAAAAAAAGCATGCATGGTGAAAAATGCAAAGTGACAGACCGGAAGGAAACCTGTCTGGCGGCCAATGAAACAGCGGCGGCCGTTCTGGCACATGATATGGGCCGGGAGATATCAAAGCAGGATGCCATTGACCTGCTGGCGGAGAATACCAGGCAGGGGCTGGTTCTCCAGCCTTCAAATACCCAGGAAATTGAATTTGTCTGTTCCTGCTGTGGGTGCTGCTGTGGCATGCTCAATGTCCAAAAACAGCTCCCCCGGCCCCTGGATTTCTGGGCAGCCAATTATTTTGCCGTCCTGGATATGGATAAATGCACCAAGTGTGGGATTTGTGCCCGGAAATGTCAGGTGGATGCCATCACGGTAAAAAAGAAAAATAAAAAAATCGTGCAGATAAAGCTGAATAGCAAAAAATGTATCGGGTGCGGTAATTGTGTAGCTTCTTGTAAGTTTGACGCTATATCGCTGATTAAAAAGGAGCAGGTGGCCATCCCGCCCAAAACTTTTGAAGACTTAAATGACGTCCTGATGAAAAATAAAAAAGGGACGTGGGACAAGGTGAAGATGGTTTCCAAGATGGTTTTGGGATTGCCGCAGTAAAATAAGTGATCAAAGAACCTGTTTTTGGTTTCATTTGATGGCGACTATTTTGTTGGGATTGGTTTTATAAGCATTTAAGAAGGGTTAACTGTTTTCTTTCATGATTTTATTCATAAACAGGAGAAGTCCGCCGCAAAAAGCCAGTATTGCGCTGATCATAAATAATACCGGTGCGCCCACAATTTCAAAATAATAACCGTTAAAAAGAAATCCGGCCATAATCCCGAAGCCGTAGGTGACGGCATTATTCACTGTCTGCCCCAGGGTTTTGGCATCTTTTGGCGCCAGTTTATCCATATACAGGATGCTGGCCAAATGGAATGCGCCGTATGTCGCGGCGTGGAGAAGCTGAGAAAAAAGAATCAGGAAAGCCGATGTCGCATAGTAGAGCATTGACCAGCGGATAACGGCAACAATAAAAGAAAAAATCAGAATATTTTCATATGAAAACCGTTTTAAAATTCGTTCGGAGTTGATCATTACAACAATTTCAGCAACAGACGCAAGGGCCCAGGCCATGCCGATAAAAGATCCGGAAAAGCCGAGGTTTTCAAGATGAATGGAAAAGAAACCATAATAGGTCCCGTGGCTGACCAGCATGAGAAATGCACCGGTCAAAAAAATGATGACCCGCCGGTTGAGCATCGTTTTAGCGCTTGCGGAAAAAGATGAGTGGCGTACCTGTTTAACCGGTGGGATATTGACGGAAAGCAGTGATTGGATCAGGGAACCCGCCAGAATCAGAAACAGTATAATTTCTGTGGAAAGCGTATCGATCAGGTGTCCGGCGATAATGACAATCAGCACAAAACTCAAAGACCCCCAGGCGCGCAATTGCCCGTAACGGGTTTTTTTCTGTGCCAGAAGGTCCATGGAAAATGATTCCAGAAAAGCGATGATCGGCGCGTAGAAAAATCCGTAAAAGGCGGTGATGGCCAGCATTGCCCAGAAGTCGGTCGTCAGCAGAAAAAGTGCCCATATGGCGGTGCTGATAAAGTTGCAGAAAATATAGATGGGCCGCCGGATAAGGAACCTGTCCGCCAGCGCCCCCCAGATCATGGGAAAAAGGGCGGTTGTCAATGTTCGGACAGATGACAGGACGCCGATTTCAAACCCTGAGAAACCAAGGTGATAACAGTATAAATTAAAATATGGCAGAAAAAGTCCCAGCACCCCAAAGTATAGAAAATACTGGGAGCCAAGAATAAATTTATATGATTTCATTTATTTATGCCGGTTTGCGCACCGAGGGGTCCCCACCCAGCATCACGGATACCCAGTAGGTCTCTTCATTGCTTTCAAATGCAATTTTCACGATCATGGTTAATGGCACGGACAGCAGCATGCCGACCGGTCCCAAAACCCATCCCCAGAAAACCAGGGACAGAAAAACAACCAGGGTAGAAAGACCCAGGCCTTCTCCCATGAATTTAGGCTCAACAATGCTGCCGATGACGATATTGACTGTTGCAAAACCTGCGGCGGTCAGCAGACAGTGTATTGTTCCCAACTGGATCAGGGCAAGAAGTACCGCCGGGACGGCGGCAATGATCGAACCGATGTTGGGGACATAATTTAAGAGAAAAGCCAGCAGTCCCCATAACAGCGCATAATCCACGCCGAGGATCGCCATCCATGCCCAGATGAACAGGCCGGTGATGAGGCTGAATATGGTTTTTAATACCAGGTAACGATTGACGCTTTCAGTAAATTTACTGAACCCGGCCAGAGATTTTTCCGGTGCCTTCAGGCCCGCCCGGATTTTTTTCGGAAAGCTGGAGGCTTCCAGCAGAATAAAAATGACGGTGAGCAGAATCATAAATGCGTTGGTCAGCACACTGCTCAAACCGGAAAGGGTTTTGCCGGCCATCTGCATGGCGGTTCCCGGATTAAGTGAGTTCTTCAGCATATCATCGCTTAATTTAATCCCGAACCCGGCCAGCCATTGCTGCAGATTGGCTGATTTTGAAACTAACAATTCCCTGTAAACGGGCAGGGCATTTGTGAAATCATTCACTGACGTGCCGACAAACCTGGCAATGAGATAGAAAATGGCGATAATGGAGGTGATAATAAAAATAATGGCGATGACGTTGGGCACGCCTTTTTTTTGCATCCATAACAGCGGCGGCGTAAAAATAATAGCGATGAACACGGAAAGAAAAAAAGGTACCAGAATATCTCCGGCCGATCGCATTCCAGCAACAATAATAATAAAACAGGCAATACCCATGAGAGCACTGGCTCCCGTTGAAACGCCTTTTTTGGATGACATGATTCCTCCCGGCCCGTATTTTAAGAATTATTTAAAATATTTTTAACAGAAATAAAAAAAATGGGCAAGCCTGTCCGAATTTCTGTGGGCAATAATATGTTAAATTGAGTTAAATAATTGATTTAGAGGTATATGAAAGGTATATATACCTTGACATCACACCGGATTTCCCTTAAAGAATTTGAGGATTCAGGCCTTACTTTAAAGGGACCTGTTTATTGATTTTGTTAATATTGATGGCTTTGTAAAAAGTCCAAATTCTTTGTTGCGCTGCATCCTTCGCTGCTTCAAAGTACGCTAAGTACAAATCATTGCTCAGGATTTACGCGCCTTGAATTTGGAACTTTTTTCTTTGCCATCGAAATCCGACTTTTTACGAGTTTGTCAATATTAAAGGAGCGTTTTATGTGGAAACGATTTTGTTTAATCCTGTTGATCGTATCTATTTCCGTTATTGGTTTTCTGGCGCCGGTTCAGGCTGACGAAGGTGCCCCCGTGGCGGTTGTTGAAAATGGTTCTTTTGAGTTTGGTGCAATATATGATGGAACAGATGTCATCCATGATTTTAAAATCCAGAACAAGGGTGATGCGGATCTTGAAATTAAAGAGATCAAAGCCGGATGAGGGTGCTCAACGGTTTCTAAACCAAAGAAGCCAATTCCTCCCGGTGGTGAGGATACCATTACATTCAAGCTGTCAACAAAAGGTCATGGCGGCCGGTTACTGAAAAAAAGCATTAAAGTGTACACCAATGATCCGAAAAATAGAAAAATTACGTTGCAGCTTTTGGGAAAAGTAAAAAAGTTTGTAACAATCAAACCCAGCAAGGTTTTTTTAAAGGGAATCGTGGGGGAAAGTATTTCCCAGACGGTTTTAATTATTCCTGAAAAAAATGAAGTATTTAAGATTTTACAGGTAAATGCGCTCAAAGGCATTGATCTCAAATATTCATTAAAAGAAATGGCGAGCGACGGTAAAAAAGGCTATGAAATTGTGATTGAAAATATTAGAAAAACTGAAGGCCGGTATTATGATAAAATTAATATGATTACCGACCGGACGGATCAAAAACCAATTAGTATCATTGTGTCCGGGAACATAGAAAAATTGAAAGATCTGAATCCCGAAGAAAAAGACATCCGCGTCATTCCTGAAAATGAACCCGAAGCAGCAGCCCAATAGTTTATTTTAATGCATCCAATAAAAGTTTTAACATTTGACTGCGACGGTGTCATGTTTGACACTGAAAGAGCAAATAAAGCATATTATAATGATCTTTTAAGTCATTTCGGGCGTCCTCCCCTGACGTCCGATCAATTTTCCTATGCGCAAATGCATACCGTGGATGAAGCCATTGCCTACCTTTTTCCCGACCCGCACAGTTTTGAGGCCGCCCAAAAATTGAGGAAACAGACCGGATATGGTCCCTACCTGCAGTATATGGAAATAGAACCTGACCTGATTCCCCTTTTAAAAAAATATACCGGACGCCTTAAGCTTGCCGTGGCAACTAACCGGATGGATACCATGCATAAAGTTTTGGCCGTGCATGGTATTGCAGCGTATTTTGATCTGGTTGTCACCGCACTTGATGTCCCCCATCCTAAGCCGCACCCGGACCCGTTGCTTCGGGTGCTGGAATATTTTCATGTTGCCCCGGATGAAATGCTGTATGTCGGCGATTCGGAACTGGATGACCTGGCCGCCAGAGCCGCCGGTGTGCCACTGGCGGCTTATGATAACACTTCTCTGGCCGGTGATTATCATATCACGAGCCTTAAAGAACTTGAAAGAATTATAAACTTATGACACAGCACAAAACGGTCTACCTGATCGATGGTACGGCTTATATTCATCGAGCATATCATGCCGTCCGGAGTCTTTCCACCTCAAAAGGATTCCCTTCCAACGCCGTATTTGGATTCACGCGAATGCTGATCAAGCTCATTGAAGATAAAGCGCCGGAATATGTGGCCATGTTTTTTGACAGCAAAGGCCCGACGTTTCGTCATAAAATGTATTCTGACTATAAAGCCAACCGCCCGCCCATGGCAGATGACATGGCGGTTCAGATTCCATATATCAAAGAAGTCACCGCCGGATTCAATATACCGATTTATGAAATGCCTGAATATGAAGCCGATGACCTGATCGGGACGGTTGCCCAAAAGGCTGTTGAGAAAGGGTTTGATGTTATTATGGTAACCGGTGACAAGGATTTTATGCAGCTGGTGACGGATAAAATTACCATATGGGATCCGATGAAGGACGCAATAATTGACCGGGATGCGGTGTTTGAAAAATACGGCCTTGAGCCTTCTCAGATGCTGGATGTGTTGGGGCTGGCCGGTGATTCGGCGGACAATATTCCCGGTGTTCCGGGCATCGGTCCCAAAACAGCTATTACCCTCTTGAAATCCTTTTCTTCGATGCAACAGCTCTATGATCAAATTGATCAGGTCAAGGCAGCAAAACAGCGGGAAAAACTGATTGATAATAAAGAACAGGCATTGATGAGCCGGGAACTTGCTGAAATAAATACGCATGTGCCCATTCCCATTGATATTTCAGCATTTCAGCGGACAGCACCGGATAATCTGAAGCTGGCCAATCTTTTTAAGGAACTCGAGTTCCGTCAGCTCCAAAAAGCATATCCCATATCCACGGATTTGTCGCAAAAAACATATCAGTCGATTCTGGATGAAATGTCTTTAAACGAGTTGATTGACAAATTAAAACGCGTCGGCGTTTTTGCGGTTGATACGGAAACAACGTCTGTGGACCCCATGGCAGCAAAACTGGTCGGGCTTTCTTTTGCCGTTTCCCCGGATGAAGGGTTTTATATACCCTGCGGCCATGTGTATCCGGGAGTACCCAAACAGTTGACGCTGGATTATGCGGTAAACCGGTTAAAACCGGTTCTGGAAGATCCGGACATTAAAAAAATCGGCCAGAATATAAAGTATGACTGGACCGTCCTGCAAAGACATGGCATCAACCTGTCTGGCGTCATGTTTGACACCATGCTGGCATCTTATTTGATCAATCCGGAAAAGCGGGCACATAACCTGGACCAGATTGCCCTGGATTTTCTGGATCATAAGACGATTTCCTATAAGGACGTAACGGCCAGTGATAATGATCAAAAGATTAATAATTTTAGTGAGGTCGATCTTGAAAAAGCGGTTCCCTATGCGTGTGAGGATGCGGATATCACTCTGATGGCCTATGAAAAATTTAAGCCCATGCTGGAATCTTTAGGGTTGACCCGGCTGTTTGAAACCGTTGAAATGCCGCTGATCCCGGTGCTGATGAGAATGGAAATGGCCGGTATCCGGGTGGACAAAGACCGGCTTTTAGAGTTATCCAAAGACCTTGCCTTTGCTCTGGAACAGACGGAACAGCAGATATATTCGGTTGCCGGAGAAGAATTTAATATTAACTCGTCCCAGCAGCTCGGTAAAATCCTTTTTGACAAGCTTAAGCTTCCGGTGCAGAAAAAGACGAAAAAAAAGACCGCCTATTCAACGGATGTTGATGTGTTAACCACCCTGTCGGACCATCATGAGCTGCCGGCGCTGGTGTTACGGCACCGGTCTATGGCAAAGTTGAAATCTACCTATGTGGATGCCCTGTTTGAACTGATAAATCCAGAAACAGACAGGATCCATACGTCTTATAATCAGACGGTGACCGCCACCGGCCGATTGAGCAGCTCCAATCCAAATCTACAGAACATACCCATCCGTACGGAAGAAGGCAGAAAAGTCCGTGGCGCATTTATTCCAAAGGACGGCTGGTCGTTTGTAGCCATGGATTATTCCCAGGTTGAACTGCGTTTGCTGGCCCATTATTCTGATGATGAAATATTAATTGACGCGTTTATGAAAGATGAGGATATTCATACCCGGACCGCCTCTGAAGTGTTTCAGGCGCTTCCCGTAATGATTACCAATGAACTCCGGCAGCAGGCAAAGGTGATCAATTTTGGTATTATGTATGGCATGAGCGCATTTAGCCTGTCCAAAGAGCTTAAAATCAGCCAGAAAATGGCGAAGACGTATATTGACCATTATTTTAAAAGATATTCAGGGGTTAAGCGGTTTATTGAATCCACTATTGAAACCGCCCGGCAGACAATGCTGACCACCACGGAACTGGGGCGGATGCGGATGCTGCCGGATATTAACAGTAAAAATGCCAATATCCGTGGATTTGCCGAGCGCACAGCAGTGAATACAAAAATTCAGGGGACGGCGGCAGACCTGATTAAGCTGGCAATGATAAAAGTGGATGCCGCCTTATCTGCAAATGGGTTGCAGTCAAAAATGCTGCTCTCGGTCCATGATGAAATCGTATTTGAAGTACCGCCTGACGAACTGGATACGATAAAGCAAATGGGTAAGCAAATAATGGAAAATATATGGGAATTTAAAGTGCCGCTAAAGGTGAATGTGGCAGTGGGGAAGGATTGGGCCGAAGCCCATTAATCTCACCGGCCTGATTCGCTCATCTGCTGCGTTATAATCGGATCGCGGTAGCCGAGCTACAGCTTCACCGCTTATGCCTTACATATGAACGAATCAGACCAGTGAGAAATTTGGGTTGTCCGATGACTTTGTAAAAATCTCAATTCCTTCGTTGCGCTACAGCCTTCGTCACTCAACGTACATTCGTACGCCTCGTTTCTCAGGCTTTGCGCGCCTTGCCAATTTTGTATGATTGGTGTGTTTTTTTCTTTGTCATCTAACTCGGGTTTTTAAGCCGTTTTTTATTTTGATTTTCCGGAAGGATCGAATTCAGCTGCGGATTCGCGTACGGATTTTTCAACGGTATTATAGATATTTCGGAAATGGTCATGAAAACTGGTGGGTGAAATATTCCCCACTTCTATAAATTTGACGACGATTTCCTTGGCGGTTTTTAAGATCAGTTCGTCTGTTTTGGATCCCATTTTATTTCCTTTGGTTGATTCAGTGGTGCGTCTTATCGGACAGAAAGTTTGTTATTTATACCAAATCCCGGCCTGATACGCAATCCATTACTTGACACCCGGATATTATCTTTTATAGTAATTATTTTATTTATACCTAAGCTGAGCGTTTTAAATTTTGAAATTATTCAGGCCGGAACACCTAAATGACAAACCGGTTATTGTTGAACAAAGGAGATGTTTTAAGCATGATGCTCAAAAACGATAAAATAAAAATCGGGCGTAATGATCCATGTCCGTGCGGAAGCGGGAAAAAATATAAACGATGTTGTTTGAATGCAAAGAACCCTAAACCGGTGAATCTTGAAAAATTATACCAGCAGAAATATGATATTCGTTTGAAACACCCCAAAGATGTTGAAGGCATCCGAACGGCCGGGCGTCTTGTAATAGAAACGCTTGATTTAATGGAAGAAAATATCAAGGAGGGCATCACAACGGATGAATTGAATACCATTGCCCATGAATTTGCCATTAAAAACAACGCCATACCGGCGCCGTTAAACTACCGGGGGTTTCCAAAAAGCATCTGCACATCTGTCAACGAGGTAATCTGCCACGGGATTCCTGAAAATCGTGCCTTAAAAGATGGTGACATTATTAATGTGGATATTACGCATATATATGGCGGTTATTACGCGGATGCCAGCAAAATGTATTTTGTCGGAACGCCCGGGCCGGAGGCAAAAAAAATCGTCAGCGTGGCTGCGGAAAGCTTAAAGGCGGCCATGAAAATGTTGGTGCCCGGGAATACCATTGGTGATATCGGGTGGGCCATACAAAAATATGCGGAAGGTGAAAAATGTTCTATTGTCCGGGAATTTGTCGGGCACGGGGTGGGATTTGATTTTCACGAAGCGCCCCATGTGCCGCATTACGGCAAAAAAGGCGATGGCATCGTTCTGATTCCGGGAATGGTGATTACCGTGGAGCCGATGATTAACCTGGGGAAAGCCGATCTTTTTGTTGCCGACGATAACTGGACGGCCATTACCTGTGACCGGAAACTTTCCGCCCAGTTTGAGCAGACCTATCTGATCACCGAAGATGGTTTTGAGAGTTTGACACCGTATGACCTTTGATATTTCCATATCCCACCAACTGTCTAATTCTGATTTAATTGAACATATCGACCGGGTGGGGGTTGTTTTTTACGAAGCTGCAAATTTGTCCTGACAATACCGGCCGGATATACACAGGGCATCCGCCGTTGCGGTAAATTCAATGAATTTTGGAATGGGCACCTGCTGGTTAAACCTGTTAAGGAGCGGTCCGGTGAGTATGAAGATAGATATCAATAAAAAGCTGAAATTGTTGAAAAAAGACGGCCGAAAAATAATCGGGTGTTTTCCACTGTATCCGCCTTTGGAATTATTTTATGCCATGGATCTGGTGCCGGTGGTGCTGTGGGGATTGCGCGGTACGGTTACAGATACCACGGAAAGTGATCAACACCTTCAGAACTATACCTGCTCGGTGGCTCGGCATTTAACGGAATTTGTTTTATCAAACACCAGCGGTCTGCTGGATGGTTTGTTTATGTACAATGCCTGCGATACCTTGCGAAACCTGCCGGAAATTATTGAAAAAAAATCGGAAACAAATGGCCATGCGTTGTCGTTGATTAAAGTGCATATCCCCATGGTATTGCCTTCACAAACAGATGCCTCTGCGTATTTTAAAAATGAAATTAATCATTTGATCGAAGAACTGGAAGAGCGGTTTGATGTTTCTTTTTCAAAGGATAAATTTGTCGAGGCCGTCAAGCAAATTAAACATATCCGAAATCTGATGACAAGGGCGGAAAACAGGGTGGCAAAAGGACATTTGCGGTTTTTAAATTTTGCCGACGCAATCCACGAATGCAGGTTTTCAACGATTGATGAGCAGGCCCGGCTGCTTGAGTCATTAATTGATGATTTTTCAGATGACCCCGCATTTTTAGCGGACAAAGATAGCCGGCCCGGGGTGATCCTGAGTGGTATCCTGCCGCCGCCACCATCCGTTATTAATTCAATTGAATCCTCCGGATTGCAGATTGTAGGAAATGATATCGCGTCGTTGGGCCGCTCATATGCCAGTATGCCGGAAACCAGAGAAGACCCGGCTGCTTATTTTCTGGATTTTTACTATCAGCATTTTCCATGTCCGACATTGCTGTATACCGGAGACCGGCGGACCACTTCCCTGTTCGGCCTGGTGGAAAAAACCAGGGCCAAAGGCGTTATTTTTATTGGGGAAAAATTTTGTGAATACGAGTATTTTGAGTTTCCGCATCTGGTTCAGCAGTTAAGAGATAAAGGGGTTCAAACACTGGAAGTTGAAATCGCCATTGAAGATGATGCGCAGACATCTGCCCATAATTCCAGGATCAGTGCGTTTGCGGAACTCCTCAAAAGCTGAATTGCGCGGTTGCTGAAAAACAAACAACCTGCATAATATTGTAGGGGGGATTAGCGAAGCGTAATCCACCGGAATTCAGGAAAGAGGATTTTTTATGGCGAAAAAGGAAAAAACCAGTGCGGGCAGGAATCTGAGCAAGGTGGTGGGTGATGCATACATGGATTTGCATGCCAAAGCGGCCCATGGTGCGTTTGTCGTTTGGATTGCCATTAATGTTCCAGCGGAATTGTTCCTTGGATTTGAAAATGTGGTGTACGGGGTACCGGAAAGCCACGCAGCATTGACTGCCGCCAAAGGGGTCGGCGTGCTCCAGTGTGAAAAGGCCGAACAAATGGGTTATTCCATGGATCTCTGCTCCTATGCGCGGATTGATATCGGGAGCGTGGCTGACGGGGGCAAGGATTCTCCGACATTCGGGCTGCCGAAGCCGGACCTGCTGGTGTCGGATAACAATAATTGTTCCCTGCTCGTCAAATGGTTTGATGTGCACCATCGACGGATGGGGGTTCCGCATTTTGTCATTGATGTGCCGTTCTGCTATGAACCCCAGAAAGAAAAAGACCGGAAATATATTATTCAGCAGTTTAACGACCTGATCCGCACCATTGAGGAAATGTCCGGCCAGAAATTTGACATGGACAAGGCCCTTTCGGCTGTCTCCAATACCAGTGAAGGTGTTGTTCACTGGAAACGGTTTTTAAGCTTTGCCCAACAGCGACCGTCCGGCATCACGGCATTTGATTCGTTTGTGCAGATGGCACCGTTTTTAGTGGCCCGGGGCACGTTGCAATTTGTGGACCATTATAAATTGCTGGCAGACGAGACCGAACAGCGGGTGAAAGATGGCCAATTCCCTGTGCCGGATGAAAAATATCGCCTGTTCTGGGACAATATTGCGCCGTGGCACCAGTT
>Ga0307990_1002181_pt1 | contig 15835 bp, 12 predicted proteins | sample EllFjometagen129_FD_203168 | JGI IMG/M metagenome (GOLD analysis project Ga0307990, IMG submission 203168) | Marine microbial communities from Ellis Fjord, Antarctic Ocean - #129 | ecosystem: Environmental > Aquatic > Marine > Unclassified | place: Southern Ocean | collected 2014-10-08
GGAACAGTTCGTGGATTTCATCGCGGGCGGGTCCGAGGTTTTCTCGCTCGAGCACGGGCCTGAGGTTCTCGGTCAGGTGCAGCTCGGCCTTTTCGCCGAGTGCGGCCTGGACCTCGTCGCGAGCATCGATATTGCCCGCGTAGACGACCGGCAGCTTGTAGGAGGAGCCGAGTCTCGGTTGGGGGTTGGCGGCTGCGAGGAACTCGGCAAGCTCGACGACGTGGCGGACGGTTCCTCCGTCGGTCCCGCCGGATAGCAGGACCATGTCCGGGCGCAGCGTGCGGATGCGTTCGATTTTTTCGTGCGGGGCTCGTCGGTCGTTGCTGGCCATGACGTCCATTACGATTGCCCCGGCGCCCAGTGCGGCGCGTTCGGCGCTTTCGCCCGTCATGGACTTGACCACGCCAGCGACCATCATTTGCAGGCCCCCGCCGGCGCTGCTGGTGGATATATAGATGTCCACACCTTCGCCGTCGCGGGAGGGGGTGATTATCTTCTCGCCGTCGAGGATGCGCCGGCCTGAGAGTTCCTCGAGTTCGACCATCGAGTTGAGCACGCCTCGCGTTACGTCTTCGTAAGGCGCTTCGACGGTGGTGGGGGCCTCGCCTCGGAACGTCTGGCGGTATCCATCGGGCGTCTTCTCGATGAGTATCGCCTTGGTGGTTGTGCTGCCGCAGTCGGTGGCGATAATTACGTTTAGCTCGTCGGGCTTCACTTGATTCGGTTCTCCACAAGCGCTTGCTGGGCCTCGATAGCGTCTATGAGCGCGGCGATCCCTTCGCGCCTGTCCACGATTTCAGTCATTCGGTCATATTCAGCCGGGTTGAGCAGCCCCGATACAAATGGGCGAAGGAAAACCATTGCTTGGCTGCTGATAGCGTTCAGCGGGCGGACGGAGCTCAGGAAGAGCACCGCCGGGGTGCCCATCTGGCGCGAGACGATTTTCTCAGCCAGCCGGTCCATAAGCTGCCGATCTTTGTCGGTCAGCGGGCCATGGGGGCTTTCAAGCGAGAACGCGTTTTTCAGGCCCCGTCGAAGTTTTTGCATGCGGGTTTCGGGCATCGTTACCTCGGGATTAAGAGGCCTCAAACTGCCAAGCCTCCCGACTGGACCGGGAATTGTACAGGATTCGCGTCGTTTTTGGCAGTGGGTTGTTGGGGATTCCTTACTGGTTGGGACGGAAATCGGCAAGAAATTTGCGCAAATCGTTTCCAGCGTCTGGAATCGCTTGACATTGCCCGCGCCGAGTTGAGAATTGGCGCTCGTTGCCGTTGCCATCCCATGCAGGAGCGGAATATGAAGAACGGTTACTGGCAAAAGCTGCTTCGAATCGACCTGACCGCTCGAAAGAGCACCGTCGAGCCGATCGAACTAACCGACCTCAAGGCGTTTATCGGCGGGGCGGGATTGGCGGGGGAGATACTTCGGCGAGAGACCTCCGCCAAGCAGGATCCCTACAGCCCAGGCAACCGCCTGATCTTTGCGGTCGGCGCGTTTCAGGGTCCGCCCGTGCCCGGCGGAGCTAAGTTCAGCGTCGTGAGCATTTCGCCGGTGACGGGCACGTTCGGCGACTCTGCCGCCGGGGCCAGTTGGGGTCCGTCGTTCAAGCAGGCTGGCTACGACGTGCTGGTGCTCGAAGGCGCCGCCGACAATCCCGTTTACATCAACATCTTCGACGACAAGGTCGAGATACTCGACGCCGCCGACTTTTGGGGCAAGGACACCTTCCAGACCATCGATGCCGTGCGCGAAATCGTCGGTAGTTCCAAGGCAAGCGTGGCTGCCATAGGCCCGGCGGGGGAGCGGAAGGTCGCCACCGCCTGTATTGGCTTTGACAAGCACAGTTTTGCGGGCCGATGCGGGCTCGGTGCGGTTATGGGTTCCAAGAATCTCAAGGCCATCGCCGTCCAGGGCACGCAAACCTGCGAGGTGTACGATCCCGACGTGACCAAGTCGCTCATCAAGAAGTTCCAGACCGAGATCGCTAAGACCGTCCGGGACAATGAGTTCCGCCTGCACGGAACGCCGGGGCTTTGCGAGTCCGCCGAGGAAATCGGCGACATGCCCATCAAGTACTGGGATGGCGACGTCTGGCCGGAAGGGGCCAAGAAGCTCGGCGGGGAAAACTACACCAATTCTCTCCAGGCCAAGCCTCTGCCTTGCAGGAATTGCCCCGTCGGCTGTCATCGCAAGATCACCATCGAGCAGCCAGCGAAATACGCTCTCGACACCATCGGCCCGGAGTATGAGACTCTCGGGATGATGGGCACGAATCTGATGATCGACGATCCCAAGGCCGTCGCCATGGCCAATGAAATCGCCAACCGTCTGGGCGTGGACACCATCTCGACTGGCGCGATGATCGGTTTCGCGATGGAATGTTACGAGAAGGGATGGGTGACCAGCGAAGATACCGGTGGCTTGTCGCTTGAATGGGGCAGCCAGGAGGCGCTCGTTAAACTGACCGAGCTTATTGGCAAGCGCGAGGGCTTCGGCGAGTTGTTCGCCGAGGGCACGCTAGCCGCAGCGGGCAAGATCGGTCCCCAGGCCGTCGAGAGCGTCGTTCATGTAAAGGGCCTGGATTTTCCCGCCCACGATCCGCGATCCTGCTTCTCACTGGCGACGAGTTACACCACCAGTACTCGCGGGGCCTGCCATTTCAGAGGCCCGTGCGAGGATATAGAAATGGGTGGTTTCGAGATGCCCGAGGTGGGTATCACCTCCGAAACCACCACGATGTTTCACAAGGAAAACCAAGGCATGATGGCTGCGAAATGCCAGGACCTCGGTTCGCTGGCCAATTCGCTGGTGGTTTGCCTGTTCATGATCGACGGAGGCGACTGGTCGCTGACGGGCGTGAAGGACCTTTTCAACGCCATTACCGGGTGGGACTACACCGTTGAGGATCTTCTCCAGGCCGGCGAGAGGGGCTTCACGTCCCAGCGGCTTATGAATCTCCGCGACGGCTACGATGCCAAGACAGACGTGCTGCCGAAGAAGATGTATAAGGCAGCCAGGGAAGGTGGACGGGCCGGGCAGGTTCCCCCGCTGGATGACATGTTGCGGGACTACTATGAGGTTCGTGGTTGGGACGCGACAGGATCGCCGACGGATGCGACCCTGTCGCGGCTCGGGTTGACAGAATAGACGCATAACAAGCCGGCACGATGTCGGCCAGCGCCGAAAAGGCGATGGGAGTATCTGATGGCTAGCGCGGTTGAAGGTACGTTCGAAGGCATCTTTGTAGCCCTGGCGACGCCGATGACGGATGACCAGGAAGTCCACTACGATAACCTCCGCTCTCTGGTCGAGCACATGATTGACCAGGGCGTCCATGGAATCATTCCGCTGGGCAGCACGGGCGAGTACTATGCGCTGAGCTCGCAGGAGCGACAGGCTGTCGTGGCAGCCACTATCGACGCGGTCGGCGGGCGGGTGCCCGTGCCGGTCGGCATCAACGCGGGTTCGACCCGCGAAGTGGTCGAGTATGCCCGGGCGGCCCAGGATGCCGGCGCTGATGGCATACTGCTGGCGGCACCGTATTACTCCCTGCCGACCGGCGACGAGATCGTCGAGCACATTCGCGCCGTTGACCGCGAGATCAGCATTCCGATTATGCTATACAACTATCCCGCGCGCACCGGCGTGGACATGACGCCTGATATAGTCGAGCGATTGGCTGATCTGGACAACGTGCGGTACATCAAGGAAAGCACCGGCGACCCATCCCGCATGAGCGAGATCATTCGTCGCTGCGGCGAGAAGATATCGGTCTTTTGCGGCTGCGATACGTTGGGGATAGAGGCCTTCGAGATGGGTGCTGTCGGCTGGGTCGGCGGGGTGGTAAATGTTATCCCGGCCCAGCACGTCGAGTTCTTCGAGAAAGCCTTCAAGCTCAAGGACGCCGCCGCGACCCGCGAGTGCTACGCCCGGATGCGCCCGATTCTCGAGTTGATGGAAAACAGTGGCAAGTACACTCAGTTCGTCAAGGCAGGCTGCGGGATAATGGGCCATCCGGTCGGCCCGCCTCGCCAACCATTGCTGCCCGCCGACGAGGACGAAATCGCGGCGCTCAAGGAAGCCCTGAAACCCTTCATCTCCTGACGCCGCGAGCAGGAAAACCAAATGAGTCATCCCAACATAGTGGTCATCCTGGCCGACGATACCGGGTATGGCGACGTCGGTTGCTACAACGACGATTCGAAAATCCCGACGCCCAATATCGACCGCCTCGCCGCCGAGGGAACGCGGTTCACCGACGCCCATTCGCCCGCCGCACTCTGCACGCCGACGAGGTACGGCCTGCTTACCGGGCGGTACTACTGGCGGACGCCTAAGAAGCATTCGTTGGTCATGCCATACGAGCCCCCGGTAATCGAAACCACCCGGCCTACCGTCGCATCGATGCTCCGCGAGCGGGGTTATGCGACAGCCTGTGTCGGCAAGTGGCACCTCGGGCTGAATTACCCTTCCAGGCAGAGCCCTGCCGAGCAATACACCCAGAACGAGGCGGATATCGACTTTGCCAGGCCGCTGGATGGCGGGCCTGTCGAGCTGGGTTTCGACTACTTTTTCGGAACGGCTGGGTGCTCGACGTCCGACGCGCCGTACTGCTTTATCGAGAACGATCGCGCCGTGGATATTCCAAGCGTCCCAAGCACGGAAGACCTTCACAAGCTGCCGGGCTTCTACCCTGGCCTGATGGCGCCGGGATGGAGCGAGACCCAGGTCGATGCCACGTTCGTCGACAAGGCGGTCGCATTTATCGACGAGCATCTTCGCCGGAGTCCGGGCCAGCCTTTCTTCCTGTACCACGCGCTTTCGGCACCGCACATTCCGTGGCTTGCGCCGGAGTTCCTCAAGGGCGCCAGTGACGAAGGTCCGCGCGGCGACATGAATGTGCTGGTCGATTGGTGCGTCGGGAAAATCCGCGATGCGCTCGAGCAGCGCGGCATACTGGATGACACGCTGCTGATATTCACCAGCGACAATGGCCCGCAGGCCGGGGCGAACGGCCACAGCTCGGCCGGCCCCTATCGCGGGCTGAAGAACTCTGCCTTCGAGGGCGGGCACCGCGAGCCGTTCGTCGCCCGCTGGCCCGGGAAAGTCCAGGCCGGGGCGATCTGTGATGAGCCGATCTGCCTGACGGATCTGATGGCGACCTTCGCCGACATCACCGGCGAGCCAATGCCCGACGGCGCGGGCGAGGACAGCTTCAATATCGCCCCGGCCCTGCTAGGCCAAGGCCCTTGCGAGGACCGTCCGGCCATGATCGCCGATACGGGCGGGTATTCTGCCAAGGTGGGCAACTTCGGCATTCGCAAGGGTAAGTGGAAGCTGGTTGTCCCGGCTCCGTCGCAAGAGGACCAGATCAAAAAACGCCTTCGATCTGACATCGAACCCGGCAGCCCGCCTTTGTTGTTCAATATCGAGAGCGACCCCGGCGAGCGCACCGATCTGAGTGCTCAGTTTCCCGCCATCGCCGCGGACCTGCACCGCCTGCTGGAAAAGGCCAAGACATGTGGCCTGAGGAACATCGAAGCCTGACCGCCAAGCCGCGTTCGACGTGCCGTCCAGGCCCTTCTAATCGGGCGTTCCGGGAAAGTCCAGTCCGCGCAAGGGCGGCAGGAAGTCCGGGAATCACGGGAATTTGCGGTAAGGCTCTCGCCTTTCGGTTTCAACGACGTAATAATAATTATTAGCGCGCGCAGGCCCAGCCAAAGCGGATGGGTGGCGCCATAAGAGTTGTGCCCCGTAATCCAAGACCTAACAAGGCAGGAGAGTATCGATGAATTTTGAGTTGCTCCAACAAGTTTGCAACACGCCCGGCGTTTCCGGTTTCGAAGATCCGGCACAGAAGGTTGTCTCCGAGGCCCTGTCGCCATGCTGCGACGATGTCCGCGGAGATCGCATGGGAAATGTTATTGGCCTGAAAAAAGCCACCAAGCCGCCAGCCGGCGCCGATAGGCCGCTGCGAGTTCTTCTAGCCGCTCACGCCGACGAGATCGGCATGATGGTGAAGCATATCGACGACAATGGCTTCATCCGCTTTATTCAGCTTGGCGGACTCAACGTGCAGTGCATCATATCGCAGCGGCTTATCATTCACGGCAAGAAGCCAGTCGGCGGGGTGATCGTACCTCCCAACAAGCCCAATAAGGACAAGGCTTCCACGCTTGAAGATTTGCGGATCGACACCGGCATGCCGGCTGAGGAACTTCGCGAGTTGGTGGACATCGGCGACATCGTTACGTTCGACGTGCCCGTCGAGCAGCTTAACGACAAGGTTTACGTCGGGCGAAACTTCGACAACCGCCTCGGCGTGTACTGCATGATCGAGGCCATGAAACGCCTCGGCGACACCTGCGTGGACACCTACGCCGTCAGCACGGTGCAGGAGGAGGTCGGCCTGCGCGGAAGCCGCCCCATGGCGTTCGCGATCGAGCCGGACATTGGCCTGGCCATTGACGGCAGCCTGTGCTGGGGCGCCTACGGTAATAATGGCAAGCAGAACTGCGAACTTGGCAAGGGTGCGGGCATCTACATCGCCGACGGGCTGACGATCGGCAACCCGAGGCTGGTGCGATTCCTGTACGACGTGTGCGGCAAGAGCGGCATTACGTTCCAGAAGAACGTTGGCGGTGGGACGGACGCCGCGGGCATTCAGCAATCGCGGGCGGGTGTAATCGCCACGACTGTCGGCGCGCCGGTGCGGTATATGCATTCGACCGTTCAGCTCTGCCACGACGACGACGTCGAGGCCACCATCGCGATGCTTGTGGCCTTCCTCGAATGTGCCCATGAGATGTCGGTGGATGCAAAGTAGGCATCAGACATGAAGATCACCAACGTATCGACCACGGCCATCCGCCTGCCGATAGCCAAGGCGGCCTACACCACCGAGGGCGCGGGTACTCGGGTGGATTGGGATCGTCGCAGCCGGATCGCGCCCAAGAGGCCGACGCCCATGCTGGAGTACGTCCTCGTTCGGATCGACACCGACGAGGGCGATTTCGGCATTGGCGAGGCGTCCGTGGACATCGGTTTCTTTGGCCATACGCTGGAGGAGGTCCAGGCGGCGATTCAGGACTACCTCGGCCCGCAGATCATCGGGCGAGACGCGTTTGATCGCGAATACCTGATGGACCGCATAGACTATCGCGGTAACACGTGCGCTAAGTGCGGCATCGATCTGGCGTTGCACGACCTAATGGGCCGCAAGCTTGGCGTTCCGGTGGCGGTGCTTATCGGCGGGTTGCACAAGACGCGTATCGAGGCGTCCGTCGAGATAGCCGGCGGGCCTCCCGATGAGATGGCCGGCGAGTGCATCGCGTTTATGGCTCGCGGCGTGCGGGCGTTCAAGCCGAAGATCGGCGGCGATCCCGATAAGGACGCCGAGAGGCTCCGCGCGATTCGCCAGGCCGTCGGCCCCGATGTGTCGCTCCGGGCCGACGCCAACCAGGGTTACAGCGTCAAGCAGGCTATCCGCCTGTGTCGCCTTGCCGAGAAGTACGATGTCCGGCTGGAGCTTATCGAGCAGCCCGTGGCTGAGTGGGACCTCCAGGGCATGGCGATGGTCCGCCGGTCCGTGGATACCATGGTCGAGGCTGATGAAAGCTGTTTCACCATTCACGACGCGATGCAGCTCATTCGCCACGAGTCCTGCGACGTGTTGAATATCAAGCTCTGCAAGGCCGGCGGACTATACGCCGCCAAGAAGATAGCCGCCCTGGCCGAGGCGTCCGGCCTGCGGTGCGTTCTTGGCACGAGCTTCGGCTTGGGTATAGAAGACGCCGCCAAGCTGCACTTGGCGTCATCCACCATGGGAGTGGTCGACGCGGTCGAGTTCACCGAGTTGGGCCATCATCCCAACCTGCTGAAGGCCCCGCACGACAAGGAACTGGCGCTTCCGCTGGAAGATGGATGCCTGACAGTGCCCACAGGCCCTGGCTTCGGTATCGAACTGGATGAAGAGCTTGTTCGCAAGCACACGCTGGCTTGAGAAAAAGGTAGTTGGAAGAAGGCAATAGGTAGTAGGGCGAGGTCTGTGGGTGTGTTCTTTTCCGGGGACGCCGTGCGCAGTTATGCCTTGGTTTTGTTTCCTTTGGATCCGTGTTGCCGAAGGCTATGGTCATGCTGGAATCGACCCGCCGCCCTCGCATTTGGCTGAGAAAGACGAAGGGCACGCGTGGACAAGATTCCTGACCCCTGATTCTCGAAAGAAATGACGGACCCAACATGACCAAGATGCCGGAGTTCGACGACTTTCCAGATGATGAAATCATCGCGGAGATATACTGCCACATCATCTTCTGGACCAGCAAACTCAGGCCTGCGCTGTCGCCGGTCTTGCTGGCCGAGGCATGTGAGGAGATGGACCAGGCGATGTTTACCGTTGAGGGCGAGGCGCTGGCGGCAGGCGGTGCGGAGAACCACCTGCATATTCTGGCGCGGCTGTCGCCTGATCACTCGGTCCAGGAAGCGGTCGATACGCTCAGGCGGTGTTCTGCGGCCTGGGTAGCCCGGGCGCGGGGGATGGGGGATTTCTCATGGAATGAAAATGAAGTTGTCGTCACCATCAGTCCAAATCATCTGGAGATAGCCAGGGCATTCATCGAGAGCCAGCAGTCGCACCACGAGATTGTGTCGTTTCAATGCGAATTAAAGGGTCCTTTCGACGAGCACGGTTTCGACTACGATGAACGCGAACTGTGGGGTTGAAAGCTAAGGAAATCCAGTGGAATCCAAGGGGCTCAAGCGCGGGGTCCCTTCGGTGCCGCTCCCTTCGGACTGAGCCTTGGCTGTGAGCCGGACCCAACGGAGCCTCAGGGCTGAAGACAGGATCTACGACGACGCAGCATCATCAAGCCGCCCAATCCCATCATCGCCAGCGATGCAGGCTCGGGGAAGACACCATTGAGCGTCAACCCGTCGAGTCCCGTATTGTTGCCGGGGCCGACGCCTTCGGCCAGAATCACGACCTCATAGCTTTCGCCGCTGGTCAAGATGAGCGGTGTGTCAAAGGTAATCGTTTCGATGCCGGAAGTGCTGGCTGAGTTGTCGCTGACGGTTCGGCCGGTGAAGTCTGTCGACAGGATAATCGCCGCGTGGCTTGCCGCCGGCAAGCAGATCACCAAAGCCGCTACCGTAGCGAAGATCAGTGCGGTCCTGACTTCTACTCCAGGCGGGATTGCCGGTCTTTCAGGCAGTTTGCAGCAGGGATGGTTTTCTAAACGGAATGTTTGTCGCTGGTTATAGCCCCAGCAGCGCCGCGGCGTTTTGGCCGCGGACGGCTTGCTCGTCGGCGGGCGGGAGGTCCAGGCTGTGGAGGAATGCCAGGCCGGCGTCCTGGCGGCGCCAGGGCCAGTCCGTGCCAAAAACTACTCGGTCCAGGCTGTGGCGGCGCATCATCTTCACGGCCCGTTCGGCACCCATGTCTTCCAGGCTGAACGACGTGTCCAAGTAGACGTTGGGCATGCCCAGCAGGTGCGTCTCGGCGGCGTCCCACTCGCGCCATCCGCCCATGTGTGAGGCTATGACTCGCAATCTAGGCCAGCGCGGCAGGATGCTTGCCAGCCTGGCCGCGCCCGCGCGGTCGTCGTCGGGCGGATAGCCGATGTCCTGCCCGCAGTGAAACGCAATAACCAAACCGGCGTCCTGGCAGGCTGTGTAGATGCGGTCCATGCGCGGCTCGTCGATGGCGAAGTCCTGGAACATCGGGTGCAGTTTGATGCCCTTGAAGCCCCCGGCTGCGATACGCTCGATCCATCGCTCTGCGTTCGGCGTCTCGGGGTGTACGGAGGCAAACGGTTCGATGCGGGCCGAGCGGATCGTTTCGCACCAGCGCAGGATTCCCTCGGCCTGATCGGGCTTCGTGGCGATTGTGAAGACCGCTGAGATGTCCACGCCTGCGGCGTCCATGGACGTGGTCAGGTCTGCGATGGTCCCGTCGCCGACGGCCTGCCACGGGCATCCGTCCTCAAGCGCCTCGATGGCCCGTTCGGCCAGCGAGTCCGGGAACGCGTGCGTGTGCATGTCGATGGTCGGTTTTGTCATTCCTAAAGGATTACCACAGAGACACAGAGACGCGGAGGGCAAAAGAAGAAGAAAACCAACATCTCTCGGCGGTTTTGGTACTATGGCCCGGAAGATCGGTGTATCTTTTAGTTGTACGCATGGTCTGGAAAGGGGATACGTGGGACTTGTTAATACAGTGAGTCTGCCAGCGGCTGCGGTGGTTTGTTTGATGGTCAGCTTCGCCGTCGCCGGTTCGCAGCCCGCCGAGAGGCCGTGCCCGTGGCTTGCTGCGCCGAGCACGCAGCCTGCGTCTCGGATCCAGACCTCAGACGAACGCCAGGACCTGCTGGCTCGCGGCGTGCTCTGGCAGACCTTGCCGTCTGACGTGCATGCCATCACCATCGACCGCACCGGCCGGGCGTGGTTCGATTTGGCGGGAAAGGCCTCTATCGAGCAGATCAAGGCGAGGGTTGAGCGGTCGGCATCCTTGCGGGCTCCATACGTCGTCGGTGCGAAGATCGTGCTGCACGACAGCCGGGGTTGGGTCTGGCTCGTGCCCTACGATGGGCGGTCAGTCCTGTTGGGCTATGATCCGGCCACCAGGAAATGGATCAAGCGAGCGGGCTCCGCGCGGCCTCACGGTTGCGCCGGCGTGGCTATGTTCAACCTTGATTCATTGCCTTTGGCAAGCAGCAAGGGCATCGCGTATTTCGCCGACGAATTCGGCGTGCATGTCTTTGATGGCGAGGATTGGAGCTATCAGCCTCTCTACGAGTTGAATATCAAGCATGGCCTTTGGCACGATAGCAGCATGAAGTACTTCAATCCGCTGAGGTTGGTTCAGGACTCCGAGGGCAAGGTTATGGCCTGGTCCGAATGGGGGATGTATGGTCGGACTGGCACGGTCGGCGCGTTCGTTCACGACGGGCACAAGTGGCGGCAGTGTTTCATCGAGGACTACAAGGGGCAGTTGGACGCAAATGGCAGGGCTCTGCCGGACGCCGAACGGCAAGGGACGGACCGCAACCGCCTTCGTTATATAGCCCCTTTGGACGGCAACTGGGCGCTGGTCCAAGCATCACGCTGGCCAGCGGCCATTCTGCGCACGTCGGAGCGGGACGCCAACGCGCTGCAGGCTGCGGCGAGGGATATATCGCTACTGGGCTCCGCGAAGTATCGCGTTCGGCGGGACGCCCATGATCGCCTGGCGGAACTCGGCAACCTTGTCGAGCCTCAATTACGCGAAGCCCTGAAGAGCCGGAACTCCGAGGTTCTGACCAGACTGAAGGTGCTTCTTGACGATTTGAAGTCGCCGGGGGGGGCGATTGTCGGCGACTTGCGTGTCTACAGCTTTCGCGTGCTCGGCCAGGACCGGCGTGGCAACCTATGGCTGTACGCGCAGTGCGGCAAGGCCTCGGACCTTTCCGTGCAGGGCGATGAGGCAAGGCATAAGATCCCGGGCCGTCTGCTCACGATTACCCCCGAGGGGGCGTTGCAGGACGTGCCGGGGCGAGTTGAGTACGCGCCGAATTTCATGGTGGCAGGCGACAGGCGAGTCTGGGTGAGCTGCTACGAGAAAGGCGTGTTCTGCCTGGACGGAGAGACCGTCACCAGGATTACCGGCGAGAGCCAGTGCATCCAAGGCAACATTGGGAGGATGTGGGGCGAAGACGCCCAGGGCCGGATCTTTCTAGGTAATGGTTTTCAGACATGGGCCTACCACGTCGGCAAGCCGGACGTGCGCAAAGGTCTGCCCGTCAACCTGGACAGCAACCAGTTGATGTATGCCGGGATGCTCCAGATGGACTCCAAAGGAGGCCTCTGGGGGTTGTTCAGCAACGAATTGAAACGCGGTGGTGATCCGTGGCGGAATACTGACGCGCCGAAGGACGTCATGAAGGGATCCGGGGGCTACTGGCTGCTGCCGCTCAGGAATGGGGCGATGGCCCTGCAACTGCGCCAAGGCCAAAGGGCGTGTTTCTTTGACGGCCAGCGGTGGTCAACCCACAACGGCATCAAACACCTGGTCGAAAGCCGCTACCAGGACTTGGCCCGGCTGATCGACAACAGCCGCCGCGGCTACGATTACTACGCCAAGTTACGAGTGGATGCCAAGGGCAGGGTATGGATGGTCAACTGGGAGAAGGCGGCGGTCTTCGACGGTGAGACTTGGACAGACCTGGTCGCACCCATGAAAGAGCATAAGATCGAGTACCGCCACAGGATCGAGGTCCTTCTCCCGCTGCCGGGCAAGGACGCGATGCTGGCATATATCCACGGGTGGTACGAAGTCAGCTTGGAAGGCGGGAAGGTCCAGTTCCAGGCCAGACTGGATCTCGATGGCGATTCGGTATCGAGATCCGATCGTACGGACTTGTGGATGGATCGGCTGGGGCGGCTCTTCATACCGAGGGAGAGGGGCGGGTACACGGTGCTAGGCGAGAAGGGCATCCACAAGTTTGAGCACAGGGGCAACCCTCGCTTTGCCGACAGGTGCAATCGCGTGTATCTGGCCGACGGCTACCGGCGAGTGCTGACGGTGATCGGCCCTGCCGGGCGGTCGGCTGCGGCGCATGTCGAGGGCCTGCCCGAGGAAGCCTTCATCTGTGAAGACACTCGGGGATTCATCTGGGTTTCGACGAGGCGAGGCCTGGTTCAGTTTGCTGTGGACAACTCCCCGCGGGGCTTGGCGCTGCGGCAGGTCGCCCTCTACGAGAAGGGCATTCCCGCGGCCAGGTGCTACGGAATGTGGATCGACTCGCGGCAGAACCTATGGTGGCTGGGGAGGGGGTCCGACAATTGCCTCCTGTACCGCATCGAGTTGCCGCGCCCGGCGACTCGTCCCGCTCAGGCGAAGCCCGTTGTTCGGCTGGAATAGCCGGCTACTCGTACCGCAGGGCTTCGACGGGGTCAAGCCGACTGGCTCGGATGGCGGGGTACAGGCCGCTGACTAGGCCTACGACGGTCGAGATGGCAACGGACATCGCCACGACCCACCATTGCAGGCTTGCGGATATTTCGACCCATCTGCTGACAATCGCCGCGCCCACGGCCATCAGTGCCCAGCCCAGGCCCAGGCCGACCACCCCGCCGCCCAGTGTCACCACCAGCGCCTCGATGAGGAACTGGCGCAGAATGTCGCGCCCCTTCGCGCCGAGGGCCTTGCGGATGCCGATTTCCCGGGTTCGCTCAGCCACGGTCGCAAGCATGATGTTCATGATGCCGATACCGCCGACGACCAAACTGATGGCGGCGATCGTGCCGAGAAAGAACGTCAACCCGAGGCTGATGGACTGGAATATCGCAAGCACTTGGGCCATGTTCTGCACGTCGAAGTCGTTCTCTTGGCTTGGCTGGAGGCGGTGCCGCCGGCGGAGCAGCGTGGTTACATCCTTGGAAATCTGGTCGAGGTCTTCCTGGTGGAAGGCGTCTATAACGATGGCTTGAACATAGTCTCGCCTGGGCGGAAGCTGTCGCATGGCGGTCGTGTAAGGCAGGATCACCTGGTCGTCGGGGTTAAAGCGGCCTAGGTCGCCCTTGGCTTCAAGCAGGCCGATAACGTCGAAGCTGATGCCGCGTATCTTGATGGTTTGGCCGACGGGATTGCGCAGGCCAAAGAGGTCCTTGGCCGTTTTTGGCCCGATGACCGCCACGCGGGCCTGGCGCCGGACCTCCGAGTCTGCGAACATTCGCCCCCGGACCAAATCGTAATTCTGTGTAAGCAGGAATGCTGGGGAAGCGCCCGTGAGAATCGCTGAGTTCGTATTGCGATTGCCGACCTTGATTTCGCCCGAACCCATCGCCCACGGGCTTACCGCACGCACGCCGTCGATGGCGAGGATCGCCTCGCCGTCTTCCGGTATGAGTGTCTGGACCATCGTCACCATCCCCATACCGCGCTGGCCCGGGCGGATGTACAGTACGTTGGTGCCGAGCTTGCCGATCTGCCCGCTGATGACCTCGCCGAAGGCCGTGCCCAGACTCAGCATCGCGATGACTGCCCCCACGCCGATGATTACGCCGAGCATGGTCAGTATGCTACGAAGTTTGTTGGCCAGCAGAGAAGCCAGTGCGATTTTCAGCGTTGTCCACAGAAGCATTTCGGCTATTACTCCACGATTTGCCCGTCGCGAATGCGGACTTGCCGCGGGCAGTTAGCGGCGATGTCCGCCTCGTGAGTCACTATCAGCACGGTTAGGCCCTCGTTGTTGAGGTCCTTGAGCAGGGCAATGATCTCCTGGCTGGTGGCGGTGTCCACGTTGCCCGTCGGTTCGTCAGCCAGCAGAATCGCCGGGTTCGTCACCAGCGCCCTCGCTATCGCCACGCGCTGGGCCTGCCCGCCGGAAAGCTGATTGGGGCGGTGGTGCATTCTGTCGCCTAGACCTAGCCGCTTGAGTATCGCCTCGGCCTGCTTTCGCGGATGTCGTGTGCCGCGGTAGAGAAGCGGTAGTTCCACGTTCTCGGCTGCATTGAGCCGGGGCAGAAGGTTGAAGCTTTGAAAGACGAACCCGATCCGCTGATTGCGCACCTCGGCCAGGCTGTTCTTCGATAGCCCGGCGACGTCCCGGCCTTCCAGGATGTACTGCCCGCATTCAGGCCGGTCCAGGCAGCCGAGAATCTGCATGAGCGTGCTCTTGCCGCTGCCGGAGGCGCCGACCACGGCGACAAGTTCCCCGGCCTCGATATCCAGGCAGACGTTTCGAAGGGCCTCGACTTTTGTGTCGCCCATGTCGTATGTCTTGCTTATGTCGCGAAGCTTGATAATCATTAATTAGCCGCAGGCGTTGTCGTCGGTTTCTTGGACGATTTGCCCACGTTGCTCCACTTGGTTCGCAGATTGGTGACAAGCTCCACCTCGTCGCCCTCGTTCAAGCCGGAGAGCACCTCGGCCTGGCGCCCGTCGTTGAGGCCCAGCTTGACGTCCTGACGGGTGAACTTCCCTTCCCTGCGCATGCGAACGTACGGTTGGTCCACATCGTAAAGCAAGGCGGTATTCGGCACGAGCAGCACGCCAGCCTTGCGATTGGCCAAGATGGCTACGTCCGCGGTCATCTTCGGCAGAAACAGTTCGATCCCGCCGCCGGTGATCTCGATCTTCACCGAGAACGAGACGACCTTTGCCTCGCTGACGCCCCAGGGGGTGATCTGCACGACCTTACCTGTGAACCGCTTGCCGGGGTAGGCGTCGGCGGTGATTGTAACGGTGTGATCGAGCCGGTCTGTCTCGACGAGCCTGCCGATGTCGCTCTCGTCGACTACCGCGACCACGAAGACTCGCGACAGGTCGCTGACGGTCATCAGCGTCGTCCCGCCGGCGATGTTGATGATTCCGCTGGCGATGATCTGGCCGATCTCCACGTTACTTTGCGTTACGACGCCGGCGATGGGGCTGTAGATGTTCGTCTCCGCCAGCCGCTGTTGGGCGTCGGCGAGGTCCACCTTGGCGGCGGCGAGATTGGCTTTTGCAAGAGCGATGTCCGCCTGCCGAAGCTTGATCGCCAGTTCAAGGCTTGCGAGTGCCTGCCGCTGGACCTCGGCGAGCTTGAGTTGGGCGTCGGCGACCTTGGCCCGGGCGATGGCGTTGTCGGCCTCATCCTGCGTGGCGACCAGGCGCCGGAGCAGTTCCAGCGTGCGATCCCGCGTCAGCTTGGCCATCGCGGCGGTCGCCTTGGCGGCTTCGATGTTCGCCTCGGCCCGTGGGCGAGCGGCGGCCAGGTCCGCCTGGGCGATCGCTAGGTTCGACTGGGCCTGGCTTAGCCGGGCCTCGGCGGCGTCCGCTTGGGCCTCGGCACGCTGGACGTTGCGAGACTCATCCACC
>Ga0307990_1002182_pt1 | contig 15830 bp, 13 predicted proteins | sample EllFjometagen129_FD_203168 | JGI IMG/M metagenome (GOLD analysis project Ga0307990, IMG submission 203168) | Marine microbial communities from Ellis Fjord, Antarctic Ocean - #129 | ecosystem: Environmental > Aquatic > Marine > Unclassified | place: Southern Ocean | collected 2014-10-08
GAGTTTTTCATCGCTGCTTTTTTTCAAAGCCTCTACTGCTTTTTCCCGGGCAGCATTGACACCTTCAATGCCTGATTCTAGTTTTTCGCTGATTGTTTTCATGTTTTCAGCAGATTTTTCTTGTAATGATTTTGCCGATAAGTCAGTTGAAGTTCGAATCGCAGAAGTTTGTTTCTCAATTTCTTTTTTAAGCTGCTCGCTGTCTGCTTTGTGAATGCTTTCCAGCTTTGTTAAACTGTTTTTCATTTCAGCCATGCCAGTTTCCATCGCCGTTTTATTTTCTTCCTGCAGTGCCAGCAGTTCCTTCTTCAGTTTTTTGACTTTCTGTCCGGATAGGATAAAGAAAAGAATGAGCAGAATTAGTAATAAACCAATGCCTCCTGCAAGTCCGTAAATAAAAAGCATGCTGACTTCTTCCTGCTTTTTGAGTTTTTTATCGATTTCGTCATAAATCGGATTGAGGTCTTCTGTTGTAAGAAAATTTGCAACCGCATCTTCCTGTATGCCCTGGCTATTTTGTGACTTGAGTTCAATGACAGAATCGAGATACATTTCCTGCTCATACATCATAGAATCCAAACGCACAAACGCATTATCAATTTCGGCATTAATTCCGTTCATGCGCGATGTTACATTGTTTAAATTACGTTCGTAAACCTGAATTTTAGATTTTACCTGCTCAAACTCACTGCGAGTGGGTGGTTCGTTAAAATCACTTTGTGCAAGTGATGGCAGTACTAAGAGTGTTATTAGTAAAAGACTGTAAAAATACTTCATATGCTTAGGTTTTAAAGTTAATTTCCTTGTTAGGATATCTTAATCAAAACCAATTATTCTAAAACTCTACCCCCAAAACCTTGATTTTTAAAAGATACTAATTAATTTTACGAGAAATCTTTGTGAATGTTATCATTTAGATCGTTTTTTTTGATTTATTTAATCGTTTAATTTTAACCGATACTCACTATGAAACAAATTGCTCAGTTTTTAAGCTTCAGAATGCAGTTTTTTATTGTCTTTATTGCATTTTCTCAGCTCGCATTTTCTTATCCCGGCGAAATCATTAAATCATTTCCTACGCCTGGAGATTTTCCTTCCGGGTTATGTTTTGTTGAGGATGAATTGGTGCTAGCCGACCGCAAAACCGATAAATTGTATTTTATTAATCCGGAAACCGGTTTGGTTCAGCGCAGTATTCCTAGCCCTGCTTATTGGCCGATGGGACTTGCATATGATGGGGATTATATTTGGTGTGTTGATATCAAAGGTGGCATACCGCTCGCTGAAAATTATCGGGGAGTGGCGTTTAAAATTGATAAAAACAGCGGAGAAATTCTGCAGCGCATTGATTTGCCCTGTAAAATGCCGATTGGGTTAACCTATGACGGAAAATATTTGTGGGTTGTGGATGATGCTTCTGACAAAATTATTCAACTAAGTACAACTGACGGTACAACAATTCAGTCGTTTCCTGCACCATCGGGAAAACCGCAGGGAATTACCTTTGACGGAACTTATCTTTGGGTGAGCGACCGTGGAACAGATGAAATTTATATGATTAGTCCTGAAACCGGAAAAGTACTGTTGATTACAGATACTCCCGGTAAATATGCAAGGGGCATGGCGTGGGATGGAAGCCATTTGTGGAATGTCGATTGGCTCGATAAAAAAATCCATCAGCTTGTCCGAAGCGACGAGGATTTATTCCGTCGCACAAATGATAAAACTGCAGAAATATCGTACAGCCATCAGGCAACAAATTTCGGCCCCGGCAAAGTCACTCAGCTTAATGTGCATTGCGCAATAGCAGAAAACCGCGATAATCAGGAATTGCTTTCTGAGATTCAATTTAGTGAAAAACCTACGGATTTTCCGATCGACCAATGGGGACAAAAAACCGCCCATTTTCATGTGGAAAATTTGAAAGCGGGTGAAATTTATGAAATTGAGATGTCTGCAAAAGTGAAAGTCTGGGATGTTCGCTATTTTATTTTTCCTGATAAAGTCGGTAAAATAAATGAAATCCCTGAAGATGTGAAAGCCCGATTTTTAGCCAATAATGATAAATATCAAATCACGCATCCAGTAATTCAGAATGCTGTGAAAGAGGCTGTTGGAGATGAGAAAAATCCGTACTGGATTGCACGAAATATTTATAATTACTTGATGCCTCGATTGTATTATGAAATGACAGGTGGCTGGAATACTGCACCGACAGTTTTAGACAGAGGGAATGGCTCCTGTTCAGAATACAGCTTCGTGTATATTTCCATGTGCCGTGCTGCAGGACTACCAGCACGTTATGTTGGTTCTGTCGTCTTGCGGGGTGATGATGTTAGCAATGATGATGTATTCCATCGCTGGGTGGAAGTGTATTTGCCAAATTATGGGTGGATTCCAGTGGACCCCAGCGGCGGCGACCAGAATTCCCCGAGAAATCAGGCTGATTATTTCGGACATCTTGCCAATCGCTTTTTTATTACAACTCAGGGCGGAGGTGGCTCTGAAAGTATGGCCTGGACCTATAATTCTAACTTCTATTATCAATCTGAACCAAAAACGCAGCTTGTTGTTGAGTATTTTGCTGATTGGCGTGTGATTGATTAAGTAATGAATAACTCGCGTAAAATATGGTGGGCTGCTTTTATCCTGACAATAACGGCTTTTTTTATCTGGCTTTTTTTGCCGATGAATTTTGCCGATACTCCAAAGGCGTATGTATTGTATGATGCAGAAGCTGTATTGTTAGATGCATCTATTGCTGAGGATGGACAATGGCGTTTGCCAATGCCTGATACAATGGAATTGCCGGAAAAATATCTCCAATGCCTGCTATATTTTGAAGATAAGCGATTTTACAAACACCGTGGTGTCGATTGGATCTCAATGAGCCGGGCAGCCTTGCAAAATGTTAAAGCAAAGTCGGTTGTGAGTGGTGGATCTACAATTACTATGCAGGTAATTCGATTAACCGGACAGCCGGGAAATCGTACTTTTATCATGAAAGTAAAGGAAATCTGTATGGCTCAAAAACTGGAAATACAAAAATCAAAATCTGAAATTCTAAATTTATATGCTCAATATGCACCTTATGGTGGAAATGTTGTTGGTATTCAAGCTGCTTCTCATCGTTATTTCGGACGTTCACCCGACAACCTGACATGGGCAGAATCTGCGTTGCTTGCCATTTTGCCAAATGCTCCGTCTTCTATACATTTGAATAAAAATCGAATCATGTTGTTTGGAAAAAGAAACAGGTTGTTGAAAAGAATGTATGTGGATGGAATCATTCCTGAGCAGGCTTATTTCTTGGCAATTGAAGAAGAAATCCCGGAAGAATTGAGAGCATTCCCGCATGAAACAACCCACTTGCTAATGCGATTGAAAAGGAATCATCCTGAACAGTATATTTTTTACTCCCACATTGATGCGCATATCCAAAAAAATGCAAAGGATATTACGGAACGACATTGGCGTGAATTACGGGAAAACGGAATTCATAATGCAGCCTGTATTATTGCTGATACCAGAACTGGTGCTGTGATCGCTTATGTTGGAAATACAGGCCTTTTTACGGATTATGGAAAAGATGCTTATGTAGATATTGCTACAGCTAAACGCAGTACAGGAAGTGTTTTGAAGCCATTTTTGTATGCACACATGCTGAGCAAAGGAGAAATTTTGCCTCACACGTTGCTTGCCGATTATCCAACCCGATACGGAAATTTTTCTCCTCAGAATTTTAGCATGGATTACGACGGTGCTGTTCCCGCTTCCCAAGCTTTAATTCGTTCGCTTAATGTTCCTTCTGTCAATATGTTACAAAAGCATGGCGTTCCGGTTTTCCTGAGCGATTTGCAGTCAATGGGAATTCGTAGCATCAATAAGCCGGCTTCGCATTATGGATTATCTCTCATACTTGGAGGTGCTGAGGCTTCTCTCGATGAGCTGTGTGCTGCTTATGCCGATATGGGGCGACGTCTAATACATTATACTGAGTACAATGCGCTGTATTTCGAAAGTGATATCCATCCTTTATTGTATTTGAAAAATGAGTGCATTGCGCCAATCTTGCCAAAAACAGAAAGTCGTTTGTCTGCTTCCTCAATTTGGTTTACTCTGGAAGCCCTTAAGGAGCTTAGTCGTCCAAATATAGAAGGGGAATGGGAGTTTTTTAGTTCATCCCAAAACATAGCCTGGAAAACCGGTACAAGCTATGGTTTTAGGGATGCCTGGGCAATTGGGCTGACACCCGATTATACGGTTGCGGTTTGGGTCGGAAATGCTGATGGCGAAGGACGACCTGGTTTGGTTGGTGTTCAAGCTGCTGCTCCCATATTATTTGATTTATTTGATGCTTTACCGGCCTATGATAAATGGTTCGATTGTCCCTGGGATGATATGATTCAAATGCCGGTTTGTTCGCGGTCAGGATATTTGAGTGCAGATTTTTGTGAAGATTCTGACTCTGTATGGATTCCGGCTTCTGCATATTATTTCCCTCAATGTCCTTATCATCAACTGGTGCATCTTGATAAGGAAAGGAAGTATCGGGTCAATTTGTCTTGTTATCCCAAAGCTGATATGCAGGAAGCTAGTGCATTTGTTCTGCCACCGACAATGGAGTGGTATTACAGACAGAAAAACCCCTGGTATAAAGGCGTTCCTCCTTTTCATCCTGATTGTGTTTCAATGCCCGAAAAAACAATGCAAATAATTTATCCTGATGACATGATGCGAATATTTTTGCCAACGGATTTGGACGGGAAGCAAAAGAAAATTGTATTTGAAGCTGTGCATCAAATGCAAGATGCAAAAATATACTGGCATTTAGATGATGAATATCTTGCAACAACAGTATCTCATCATCAGATTGCCTTGCGGCCTGAAATCGGAAAACACGTGATTAGCCTTGTTGATGACGAAGGAAACAAAATAGCAAGTCGTTTTGAGATTATAAATAAACGCAAATAAATAGAAGGCCCCTATAGCTTTTTCAAAACTTTGGAAAAGCTATACGATTTATTTCAGCGGTGAATCCGGTTCCTTTTTCATTGCCCGATAAAAACTCCAATCAAGCAAAGCAGGCCAGAATTTTTTTACAATATTTGTTGCATGTCCGATAAAGGTAATGGTTATAAAGCGGCGTTTCCGTTTTATCGCCAGTCGGATGCGTCTTGCGACATGCGCGGCAGACATCATTTTTTCTTCTTTCCTCGGAGTGTGTCCCTGTGGAGTGCCATCAGATGTTAATGCTGCAACGCGAACGTTTGAGGCCGTAAAACCGGGGGCAAAAACTAAGACATGCAATTGATGTCGATGCTCAATACGAATGGTGTCTAAAAATCCAAGCATGGCATATTTGGATGCTGAATATCCGCTTCGTGCCGGCAGTGAATGTATTCCAGCAACAGAAGAAATTCCTACAAGGGAACCATGGGTTTTTAGAAGTTCTGGTAAGGCGTATTTTGTGCAATATACTGTCCCCCAAAAATTAACATCCATGAGTTTTCGCATCACAACCAAATCCATTTCTAGGAAAATTGCCCGCATGGAGATTCCTGCGTTATTGATAAGAATATCAATGCGTCCGAAACGCGATATAGATTTTTCTGTGAGATGCTTACAATCAGCCTCTTTTGTCACATCTGTAGGTACCGATAGAACTTCGGTATATTGCGACAATTCCGCTTCTATTTGTTCCAGTTTATCCGTGCTGCGAGCTGCAATCACAACATTAAATCCATGTTGTGCGTACTCAACAGCAAGTGCCTTTCCAATTCCGGAAGACGCTCCGGTTATGATAACAACTTTTTTCCCCATTTGACCTTGCATGTTTAAACAAATGTAATGAAAATTAACCGATTTGTCTTATGTTTTAACAAAATTCTTGGAAATTTTATTTTTCCTGTTATTTTTGTATATCATATGCAGACAAGTTTTTATCAACAACTGATCCAAGTATTTGCGATTGTTACAGCTTATGACCCTGACAATTTAGGCAAAGCGGCTGAAAACTATCTTAATCGATTTTTGCAGCCACTGGTTGAGAAATCAAAACTATTACTCATTAATCAGGATTATCGTGAGGCTTTGCAAAAGTACAATCAGAGTTTGAATCTAAAAAAACTATCGGCGAATTCCGTTAAATTAATGCGAATTTCGCAGGAGATTCGTGCTGAGCTATCTTTGCATGAGCGTCATGTGTTAATTATTCGTTTGTCTGAGTTTGTTTCCGGTCTTCACGGTGATATTCGACAAGCTCAGGAGTTTCTCGATTTAATTGCTGAAATGCTTGATGTTACTGAAGTAAATTTGCGGAAAATCAAACAGTTTTGTTTCAATCTTGATTCAGAAAAGTTTTCGTGCTTTGCTTTAAATTCGTCCGAAATTTATTATTACCTGCCAGATTTGAATTTGCTTGATAATCCGATAGGTTTTGTCGATAAACAGGTGCAGCCATTTTTTTGGTATCAAATTATACGTTTTAAAAACGGAGCGTTTTATGATTATCAGGTGCTTAGGGGCGTTTATGCAAATCAACAAGCGAAATTCGCTTTATCTGCACAAAATCTTTCGGTAGATATTGGGGCTGCTCAGTCGTTATTTCATGAAATGGATATCTGCTTTGAAGCGCCAGCAATGATTGCTGTATTAGGCCCGAGTGGTGCAGGGAAATCCAGCTTTTTACGATTAATTGCCGATGTGCAAGGTGGAAGTTCTGCAGTTTTTTTATCAGATGTGGATAGTTTGCATATCAGTATGGTTCCCCAAGAAGACCATATTTCTGCTGATATTCCTTTGCTGGAGCAGTTGCTGGCAATTCAATTACAATATGGGTTAAGTCATGATTCAGCGCGTTTTGCAGATTCAGTATTGCGCAATTTGAATTTAAATAGATATGCCGATGTTAAACCGATGGAGGCTCATCAATCTCGTTTGTCCGGTGGCGAACGGAAACGTTTTGGAATTGCATGTGCTCTCATGACAAATCCGGATGTTTTGCTCTGTGATGAACCGAGCAGTGGTTTGTCTGCACAGGATTCTGAAACTTTGATACAGCAAATTAGAGAAATTGCCGATTCAGGTCGTTTGATTATTGCAAGTTTACATCAGCCGGAAATGCAGCTTCTTCGATATTTTGAGCGCATGTTATATCTTGATGAAGGTGGAACCCCAGTGTTTTACGGCAGCCCGGCGGAGTTTTTTCAATACATTTCCAAAACGAGTGGAAGAAGGAATGCAGGAGCTGGTTTGTTAATTGACGAGCGTACTGAAATCTCTGAGGCTGAAGCGATGATTCGACAAAAGAGAAACCCCGGAAAATCAGATTCAGAGCGTTTATATCCACCGGAGTTTTGGTTAAATGCTTTTTCATCGGAAAAAGGAAAAAAACTTAATAATCCCTTGCGGCGAAAGCATTTAAAACTGAAAATTGCTACGGCTTTTAAGCAGGATTTGAAAAAACTGTTTCATCGCAAATTTTATGCGGCATTTTGTCTCCTTTATGCTCCCCTTATGGCTGCTGCGCTAGCTTTTGTAAGTCGATTTTCTCCCGGAAACGGCTATTCTCCGGATGCGAATATTCACTTGCCGGTATTTTTTATGATGAGCATTGTGGTGGCAATTTTTGGCGGCTTGGTTTTTTCTATTTCTGAAATCAGCAGGGAAAAGGCTGTTCGAAAACGGGAATTTGTCATTGAAGGAAATAACCGACGCTTCTTTTTTGTAAAATTTTTGCGCCTGACTTTGCTTTCAGGTTTACAATCCATTTTATTTTCAGCAATTGCTTTATCGATACTTGATATGTTGTGGCTTTTTGAAAGTTTGAGCCTGATGTATTTCTTGTTGATGGTGAGTTCCGCGATTGTAGGAATGCTGATTTCTGTGCTGGCAAAGGGTGAAAGTTGGGGATATATAATGATTCCGTTGATTATTATTCCACAATTACTTTTCAGCGGAGCGCTGATTCCATGGACAAAGTTTCCCGGAATGCAATATTACGATAAAGCACCGATAATATCACGTGCAATGCCCTCTGCTTTGGCTTTTGAGGCCTTAATGACTGAGGCCGTTTTGCAGCATCCGAAAACAGAGTTTGCGCAGGAAAAACGACATTATCTGTCATTATTGTATTTGCACACAATTTTACCGGAAATTGAGCATAGGATGGAGACTGCTGATGAAAAGACAAAGGCTGATTTAGATGCTTCCTTACGCAATACATTGCCTTCGGAAATCAGCGAGTATATTAATGATAGCATAGATATTACTTTTTTGAAATCTGTATTTGTCTCCAATTTGCACAACGACAGTGAGTTTTCGAGACAGCGCAGTTTGCCTTTGGTTTGGCAGTTTTTACAAAACATGGATGCGCATGCAGAAGTGAAAATTCAAAATGAAAACCTGAGTGTGAATCGCTTTTTGTTTTATCAAACCGGCAATTGGCGCAGCGATAAATCTGCTTTCCTGTCGTGCTGTGGATTGCACTTCCGCCATCTCTATTTTTCGGCAATTATGCTTTTGCTTTTTAGTTTGATTTTCTGGGGATTGCTTAAAATTACCAAAAAACGATGGCCGTATTAATCCTTAAAGTCTTTTAGCTCATCATCCGTAAAGGATTCTCCAAAATCAATAATATCGCTGGCTTTGTCAAAATCAAAGGTGCCGAATTTTTTTCTCGGGATATTAAAGAGCAAGTCGGGAGGCGTTTCTTTTAAACTGTGTTCACTGATAGTTTGCAGCATGAGGCTAGTTGATTTGTTAACCAGATTAAAATATCCAATCCGACTTTGATTTGTTGAGGACATCATTTTTGAAAGTTGATCTTTGACCCGTGTAAAAAATTGTTTGTCTTGTTCTTCAATCTCCATGTCAACCGGACCAGGGGGATTGTCCCCAATTTGTTCTTTATACGTTTCAACGGGTGTTTCCACCGGATTTCTCCCATTTACATTGGATACAAATAATAAATCACCATCATGTCGTTTTATGCGGTTTGAAGGAATCGGATTAACAACTCCTCCGTCAATTAGTTGAATGTCTCCGATTTTAAATGGTTTCAAAACCGTCGGAATTGCAATGGATGCCCGAATTGCATTGTATAGATTTCCGGATTTAAAAATAATTTCTTTTTCATTGAGAATATCAGTGGCAACTGCACAATACGGAATCTCTAAATCTTCAATATTCTGCTCGGGGATAAGATTTTCCAGTTCATTAATCAGCTTTTCGCCTTTTACAAGGCCGGTGGAACTCAACGTAATGTCAACAAGTTTCAACACTGTACGTTTGTCAAGATTTCTGGACCATTCTTCAAATTTTTTCAGTTGACCGGTGGCATACAGTCCGCCTACGAGCGCTCCCATGCTTGCTCCGGCTATTGAGGTGATATTATAACCGTGTTTCTCTAAGCTGTTAATGACTCCAATATGTGAAAATCCGCGCGCTCCTCCGCTGGATAAAACCAGTGCAATGTCTTTTTTCTTTGTCATGGCATAAATATCGAAATTTTATTTGATTTAACCCGGGAAATTCATGCCATGAAAAAAAAACGTATCTTAACGCAAAATTAAAATCTGTACTTATGAATCGCATGAAATTATTTTTGCTAATTATGATTTTTTCTTGTCCGGTAATTGGGTTTTCACAAGCAGCCGGTAATTTCTTTTATAATCAAAAAGCATCGGGTTCTGCCCGCCTTGAAAGTGACTATACCGGAGGAATTTATCAAACTGAAGCTTATTATAACAATAATGCCGGTTATTATACTGATAAATCAGCGATTGATTCTGTTATGGAACTCAGCGTTTCGGTAATGATGAATCAAAGACCGGACGCCTGGGTGATGATTCTTGGCTTAACGCAGGTTGGAGAAAGCATGGAAGATACGCATGAAAAAATAAATGATAGAATTTCTAAACTTCAAACTAATCTAGGCAGTGATTTTTCATCGGATGATTATTACATCGATTTTATTTCCCAGTCTCCAATTTTCGGGATGGAAGTTGAGAAAAAATTGTTTTCAAAGAATTATGTCGAGGTACCAATCGGATTTGAAGTAAAAAAAAATGTACACATCCTGTTTAAATCTCTTGAAATTGCTGATGAAATTATTATGAAAGCGGCAGGAAATGAAATTTATGACATTATTAAAGTACAACCAATTGTGGAAGATAAAACCGCAATTTACGATAGGTTGCGGGAGGAGTGTATTGATTTGCTAAATAAGAAAAAAGGCAATTTAGAGGCATTGGGAATGGTGCTTTCACCACTTTTTAATGCGCTGGATGAGAAAATATATTGTACTTATCCGATTAATCAATACAAGGATTACCTTTCTTATCTTGACCATACACGCCAACGCTTAAGAGGTGATGAACGTTTAGTTTCCTCTGCATCTGGTGTGAATTTATTTTATGACAAACGAAGCGATGCGACTTTTGATAAAGTCATTAATCCGCTATTGCATGGTCCTGTGCTACAGTTTACTATGGACATGCGCTTGTCCTATACGATGAAACGTATTGAGGATTAATGTTTGTGCAGAAAATCTGAAACTAGTTTTTCTGCATCTTTGTGACATTTTTGCAAACTGTCATTAATCAGTATAGCATCAAATTTTTTGGCGAAATTCATTTCCCAAGCTGCTTTTTCAAGCCGGTTCATGATGTCGGTTTCATTGTCGGTGCCACGTTGTCTTAGTCGCATTTCCAATGTTTCCAGACTGGGTAGTTTTACGAAAATGGATAGGGCTTGTTCTTGATAATATTTTTTAATATTCAAGCCTCCGACAACATCCACATCAAAAATTACATTTTTTCCTTCGGAAAGCATTTGATTGACATGGGCTATTAAACTCCCGTAGAAACGACCTTCGTAAACTTCTTCCCATTCTAAAAATTCATCTTTGTTAATTTTTGAATGGAAGGTTTCTGTGGCTATGAATAGGTAATCTTTGCCGTCTGTTTCATGCTCGCGCGCCGGTCTGTTTGTCGCAGAAACGGAGAAATGCAAATTGAAATGTTTCTCCATTAAATGTTGAATAATTGTCGTTTTTCCTGAACCTGAAGGGGCTGAAATGATGACTAGTTTTCCTTCCGACATATTATAAAATGTTTAAAAGTTGTTCTTTGATCTTTTCCAACTCATCTTTCATTTCTACCACAATTTTTTGAATGTCTTGTTGGTTTGCTTTTGCGCCCATGGTATTAATTTCACGTCCCATTTCCTGAGCAATAAATCCAAGCTTTTTACCCACAGGCATTGACATATTTAGGTTTTCAACGAAATATGTGCAATGATTTCTTAAGCGAACTTTTTCTTCGTTAATGTCTAATTTTTCTAGATAATAAATTAATTCCTGCTCAAATCGGTTTTCGTCCATTTCAGGAAGATCAGCAAGTTTAGCGAGATTGGTTTTTAAACGGGATTTTACTTCTTCAATTCGGGTTTGTTCAAAGGGCTCAACCTTATCAATTAAAGACTCGATGCGTTCGACTGATTCACGAATGTCTTTTTCCATGGAAACGCCCTCGTCTTTTCGGTAGGAGACAACCATTTCAAGTGCTGTTTTTGTCTGTTCCATAATGGTATTCCATTCATCATCTTCAATTTCTTGCCGAGATTGTTTTAAAATATCCGGGAAACGACTGATAACAGAAACTGCCTCGTGATTCAGCTCCAGATCAGTCTTTGCTGCGATTTCCTTCAGTTGCTCATAATAGGAAATAAATACATCTTGATTAATGTTGGAAGCTTGAGTACTGCCACACATATCAACAAAAATGTTGAAATCTATCTTCCCGCGAACTAAGTGTTTATGTATTAATTCCCGAATTGCCAGCTCTTTTTCTTTATAAATGGATGGAATTCTGGCGCTGATATCGAGATGTTTGGAGTTTAAGCTTTTTATCTCAATATGTATTGTTTTTGCGGCATAGTCAAAACTGAGTTTGTGATAGCCTGTCATGGATTGTGTCATAGTCATATTTTGGCGCAAAGTTAATAGTTTCCAAATAACCCACAAGTTGAAAATGTTTTTGGAGGTTTCCACTAATTATCGAATAAATATATCCCCATCTGTCAGGTTTGCCGAGGACAAGTGTATGGGGGTTTCTAACTGCGGTATGTTTGCCATTGTTGCCATGATAGATGGGGACTCCAATTGTTAGGCATAATAACTTATTCATTAAATTTGTTTCTTGAAAGAAAAGAATTATTAGAAGGCCCCTATAATAAAGATGAAGAAAATTGCCAGTAATAGCTTTAAAGGGAAAGGCGTTAATTCTGGGTTTCGAATAATATATGCACAGTTTGAAAATGAAGATAAGATTGTGCTAATTGAGATATATCATAAATCAGTAAAGGAAATTGAAGATAAACAGCGGATTCTTAATAATTTTAAATAATGGAGAATAAAGAAATGGCTAAAAAAAGATTGCAAGCACTTCTCCAATCGCTAGCGAAGAAGCTTGTTTCTGCACCTTGTTTGGTTTGTTTTATTTCAAACCTTCTCGTTCCAGCAGTGCATCTATTTCGGGTTCTCGGCCTTTAAAGGCAACGTAAGATTCCATTTCTTTTCTGCTTCCGCCGCGAGCCAGAATTTCATCACGAAAGCGTGCTGCGGTTGCTTTATTAAAAATCCCTTCCGCTTTAAAACTTGCGAAAGCATCGGCGTCTAGTACTTCTGCCCATTTGTATCCGTAATATCCGGCAGCATAACCACCGGCAAAAATATGTCCGAATGTCGGGCTGGTTGCCGCACCTTCAATTTGTGGCAACAAGGCTGTTTTAGCCATAATTTTTTGTTCAAACTGAATCACATTTCCGCTGAATTCCTCAGTTAAACTGTGCCAGGCCATGTCTGTCATGCCGAGACTTAATTGCCGTGCAGAGGCATAACCTGCATGATATTTTCTCGACTCAATAATGCGGTCTATCATGGAATCCGGCATGGGTTCGCCGGTTTCATAATGAATTGCGACATCTTTTAGCCATGCTTTTTCAAATGCGAAGTTTTCCATGAGTTGGGAGGGAAGCTCGACAAAATCTCTGGCAACCGATGTTCCCGATTGAGATTTGTATTCTACCTGACTCAACATGCCATGCAATCCATGTCCGAATTCATGCAGAAAAGTTGTGGCTTCATCGAAGCTTAATAAACTGGGTTTGTTTTCAGTTGGTTTTGAAAAATTTGTAACAATGGTTATGTGCGGACGATGGTCGCCTTCAGCATCACGATATTGTGATCGGAAGCTTGTCATCCAGGCTCCGCTTTGTTTGCTTGCCCGTGGGAAAAAATCCAAATATAATAATCCGAGAAAATCTCCGCTTTGATCCATAACTTCGTAAGTTTTTACATCCTTATGATATACCGGAATGTCGCTGCGCTGACTGAATTGAATGGTTAAAAGTTGCTCCGCAAGATCAAGTACTGATTGCTCCACATTTTCTAACTTAAAATATGGTTTTGTCATTGAATCGTTGATTTTGTACAGGGCATCTTTTTGCATTTCAGCGTAATATGACCAATCCCATGGCATCAGCTCAAAATCTGCACCATGTGCTTCTGCAAATTCCTGAAGTTGTTTTTGTTCTTCTTTGGCTTTTGGCATGGATGCTTCAACAAGTGATCCTAAAAAGGCATTGACATTATCTGCCGATTCTGCCATCCGCTCAGTTAACACGTAATCTGCATAGGAATCGTATCCAAATAAATTTGAAAGTTCAATTCGAAGGCTTACAATTTCCGTAATGAGTTCAGTGTTATCGAGCTCATCGCCTTGGCTGCATTGTGTGGTTCTTGCTGTGTAAAGCTCACGGCGTAATTCCCGATTTTCAGCATATTGCATAAATGGTCCGTAACTCGGATAATGTAAGGTAAGAATCCAACCATATAGTTTGCGTTGAGAAGCTTCTTCAGCTGCTGCTTCAAGTACAAATTCGGGCAAACCGCCAAGTTTTGCTTTGTCAGTAACATGCAGTTGATATTTGTTCATTTCTTTCAATGCATTATCATCAAATTGCAAACTGAGTTTTCCGAGTTTTGTGCTGATTTCTCTGAACTTTTCTCTGTCTTCACCTTTCAGTAAAGCCCCGTTTCTTACAAAACTGCGATAAGTGTCTTCCAAAAGTAATGTTTGATCCGGTCGAAGTTTTAAATCGGATATTTTATCGTGAACAGCTTTTACCCGGGCAAATAATGCTTCGTTTAGCATGATGTCATTGGAGTATTCGGTGAGTAAAGGCGAAATCTCCTGTGCTATCTGTTGCATTTCATCATCCGACTCGGCTGATAGCAAGTTGAAGAAAACGGAACTTATAATGTCCAATTGTGATCCGGTGCGGTCGAGTGCGACAATGGTGTTTTCAAAATCCGCAGGGGCATCTTGGTTGACAATGGCGTCTATTTCCGTTTTTCCGTTTTTAATGGCTTCTTTAATTGCCGGAACATAATAGTTATTCTTAATTTTATCGAAAGGGATGCTTTCGTATGGGGTGTCAAATTGTGACATAAGTAAAGGGTTTGTTTCTTGTTTCATACTGTTTTTACATGAATTCATTGTGATTACTAAAGTTAGACATAATCCTGCTATACTTACATATTTCATTAGAAATTGTTTTTAAAATCCTGCAATTTTACTGTTTTTTTTCTTATCGGAACAGGCTGTCGTTAATTTTATTTTTTATTTGTGGCTTTTCAAAACATGATTCGTGTATTTTAACATATTTTTGTTAATTTTGGATACCCACATTTTAAATCGATACAATGAAAAAAGTAAAAATATCTGATTTGCCGCGTAAAGAACGAAACGCGCACAACATGATTCGCATTCCGGCTTGGGTGTTTGGAGGACTTTGGACACTAAGCGGATTGATTTCGCTGCTGGTTTTTGTAATTCTTAATATCATTGCACGAGCTGATTTAATGGAATTTAGTGGAGAGTTTGCAATGTTTCAGAATGTGATGAGCATTATTGCCTGGAGTGTCTTTTTAAGTTTGGGATTAGGTGCTATTTATCTGATTTTGGGCTTTACTTATCGTAAAGTTATTGCCAATGGAAAAGCAATTATGATGGGGATTGCGGTTTTTACACTTTTGGCTGTTGTCTTGTTAATGATTTCTTTGTCTGATTTTAGTGCAAGGATAAGCAAATATGCTGCTGCAGATATAGGAGATGAAATGGGATATCTGTTTTTTCAGCGATTTTTTAAGGTTGGAATGTATGTTGGAGTAATTTTTTCCGCTGTATATTATTTAATTCCTGCGATTTTGGCTTACATTGGATTTCATCGACTTGAACAAATACAATCTCACGATAACGACGCCTGATTTTGAACTCCCTGCTTGCTTTTTTGTTTATTGAGAAAAGCGAGCATGAGAATTACATCACATAGCAATTTGCACAGAATTGAATCACGGCAAGTATTGAAAATGGATTTGGATAAAGCCTGGGAGTATTTCTCAAATCCTGCAAATCTTGAAAAAATCACTCCCCCTGAAATGCAATTTAAAATTACCTCGACAATGCTTGAATCACGAACTTATCCCGGCCAAATTATTTCATACAAAGTGAGTCCATTTCCTGGTTTTCGAAGTAATTGGGTTACTGAGATTCGTGCTGTTGAGGAGAAGCATTATTTTATTAATGAACAGCGTTTTGGCCCATATGCATTTTGGCATCACACGCACTGGTTTAAACCGGAAAATTCATGCCATTCCCTTTGTGCAGATTTGAATCATCTAAACCCGCAGTCATATTTTTATATTTCAAGGGTTTAGATGGTTTGAAGATGTGCAAAGATAATGGCAAGCATTACCCCAAATT
>Ga0307990_1002183_pt1 | contig 15824 bp, 13 predicted proteins | sample EllFjometagen129_FD_203168 | JGI IMG/M metagenome (GOLD analysis project Ga0307990, IMG submission 203168) | Marine microbial communities from Ellis Fjord, Antarctic Ocean - #129 | ecosystem: Environmental > Aquatic > Marine > Unclassified | place: Southern Ocean | collected 2014-10-08
ATCAAAGAATATCCTTTTGCTTCTATTCCTGAAAATGTCCAATCAAATGAGATAAATTCATTACTATTTCCGATATTATTATTAGGATTTAATTCAAATAATGTAGCATCTTTTCCTAAAGTTGAATTTGGTTGTAGTGTAATTGTGATTTGAGAAAAACCATTGCAAACTATGAAACTTAGTACTCCTAAAAATAAAATTTTTATTCTTTTCATTTTTTTAAAATTTATATAGATAATATTTGATTAAGAACCTTTGTTAATATATTGAATTTAGAATTATGATTTTTATTTTTTGCAAGATAGTGATTAGTATTGTACTATCAAAATTTATTTACATTTATTTTTGAAAATTTTTGATATTTCTATGTGTTAATTCTATCAAGTTTAGTAATATTGTGATATTTGGTTTTTTATCAAACTTAATTGACTATTTAATTTTTCAGTAATATAAATTGAATATTTAAGAGAAATACTTAATAATGCGAATCAAGGGTTAAGAATATTTTTGCCACAAAGACATTAAAACACAAAGTTTCACTAAGTTGTAATTTGTGTTTTTTATTTTCTTTGTGAATTTTTTTGAGTCTTTGAGTCTTAGTGGCTATAAAAGAATAGGTTAGGAAATTCAACCATTGATTTGCATTAATAAGACACTAATTGAATAATTTTATTTATTCATGAATTTATAACAGCATTAATGGGTCAATAGTTACAATTTTATTATTTTAGCAAAAAATTATAATTAATAATTAATATGCCTTTATTACGATTTATATTTTTGATAATAATTATTTATTATGCTTTTCGTTTGTTGATTAGATATGTTTTACCATTGTTTGTAAAACTATATTTAAAAAATGTTCAAAAGAATTTTTATAAACAAAATCCTAATGCCAGACAAGATGACAAAAGAAAAGATGGTGATGTGAAAGTAGATTATGTTCCCAAGAAAGATGGAAAAGATAATGACATTGGTGAATATGTGGATTTCGAAGAAATTGATGATTAATAAAAAATAAAAAATGATGAAGATAAATTTAAAATTTAAAGATTTTGTTCCTTACATTATTGGAGTACTTTTATTTATTGTAATTGGATTTGTTTATTTTAATCCAGTGCTTGAAGGGAAAAAATTAGAGCAACATGATATTAAAGTTTGGGAAGGTTCTTCAAAAGAAATAAATGATTTTAGAAAGGAGTTTAAAGAAGAGCCACTTTGGACTAATTCTATGTTTAGTGGAATGCCTGCATTTATGATATCTGTTCAACATAAAACTAATATTGGAAATTATATTGACAAATTTTTCAGACTTGGATTGCCACATCCTGTATATATGTTATTTTTAACCTTCATGGGATTTTTTATTTTGCTTTTAGTTTTAAAAGTTGACCCATGGTTGAGTATCGCAGGGGCAATTGCTTTTGCATTTTCATCATATTTCTTCATAATAATACAAGCAGGTCATAATTCCAAAGGAGTTGCAATAGCATATATGGCTCCTGTAATTGCGGGAATAATATTAAGTTTTAGAGGAAAACATTTATTAGGGGCTATCATAACGGCACTCTTTCTTACATTGGAAATAAGAAACAATCACCTTCAGATTACATATTACTTACTTATTATCGTTTTTATACTGGGAATTTTTGAATTAATTCACAAAATCAAGACAAAAGAATTTCCTAATTTTCTTAAATCTATTGGCTTTTTACTTATTGCTGTAATAATTGCTGTTGGTATAAATTTTTCAGCATTATGGACAACTATTGAAATAGGAAAGTATTCGATGCGTGGAGGAACTGAGTTAACTATTGAAAAAGATAAAAGTTCTAGTGGATTAGATAAGAAATATGCAACAGCATGGAGCTATGGCATTGGAGAAACTTGGAGTTTATTGATACCAAACGTAAAAGGAGGAGCTAGCGGATATCTTGGAAATAATAAAAAAGCAATGGATAAAGTTGACCCGCAATTAAGACAAAGTGTTGCAAATGGAATGAGTTATTGGGGAAAACAACCAAGCACATCGGGTCCAGTTTATGTAGGGGCGATTATTGTATTTCTTTTTATCCTTGGTTTATTTATTGTTAAAGGAAGAATGAAATGGGTTTTATTAACTGCTACAATTGTATCAATAATATTTTCTTGGGGTAATAATATTATGTGGTTTACAGATATTCTTCTGGATTATTTGCCCGGTTATAATAAGTTTAGAGCGGTATCAATGATTTTAGTGATTGCTGAGTTTTGCATTCCTTTATTGGGGATACTTGCTTTGGAAAAAATTATTGAAACCCCCAAAATTGTTAAAGAAAAAAGCAAGCAATTCTTTATAGCCTTTGGCTTAACAGGTGGTTTGTCCTTAATATTTTACCTTATCCCCGGTTTATTTGATTTTATTAAAGAAGGAGAATATGAACAAATAGTTCAATCAATAACTCAGCAACTTCAGGGAGCAGGGAAGTCACAAGATGAAATAAATCAAACAATAAATCAATTTGCTCCTGCTTTCATGGAAGGAGTTGAACAAGCCCGAATAGCAATCTTTAAAGCAGATGCAATACGAAGCTTTTGGTTTATACTTTTAGGAGGTGCTCTCGTTTGGTTATTTGGTATGAAGAAAATTAATAAAACTGTTTTGATTATTGCTTTGATTGCATTGTTTTTAATCGATATGGGAACAGTTAATAAGAGATACTTAAACAATGATAATTTCAAAAGAAAAAAAATAATACAGAATCCATTTACTCCAACAGATGCTGACAAACAAATCCTTTTAGATAATGACCCTGATTTCAGAGTGCTGAACACTACTGTAAGTACATTTAATGATGCAAGTACTTCATATTTTCACAAATCAATTGGAGGTTATCATGGTGCAAAAATGCAGAGATATCAAGATTTGATTGAATACCAAATAAGCAAACAAAATATGAGTGTTCTTAATATGCTTAACACAAAATATTTTATTGTATCAACTCAACAAGGTCCTATGGCACAAAGAAATCCTAATAATTTAGGTAATGCTTGGTTTGTTGATAATTATAAATTAGTTGAAAATCCCGATTCGGAGATTTTAGCACTTTCAAATTTTGATCCTGCAAAAACAGCTATAATTGACAAAAGGTTTGCAAATATGGTTGAAGAACATAAATTTATTAAAGATAGCCTTGCTAAAATTTCATTAATTAGTTATAAAGCAAATGAGTTAAAATACAAGTATAATAGCAGTAATGAACAATTAGTAGTTTTTTCAGAAATATATTATCCTAAAGGTTGGAATGCATACATTGATGGGAAAGTACTACCACATTTTAGAGCAAATTATGTTCTTAGAGCTATGATGGTGCCTTCTGGTGAACATGAAATAGTATTCAAGTTTGAATATAAACCCTATATTATTGGAGAAAAGGTTTCATTATATTTTTCAATAATTTTCGTAGTATTTTTAGCATTTATAATTGGATTTTATATTAAGAAATACTATTCAAAAAAGAATATCATATCCGGATAATAATGAAGAAGGTTCTAATAATTACATATTATTGGCCTCCTAGTGGAGGAGCAGGAGTTCAAAGGTGGCTTAGATTTGTTAAAAACCTCAGAAATTTTGGATGGGAACCCATTGTTTACACAACAGAAAATCCAATTTATGCATCATATGATGAAAATCTTATTTCCGAGATACCTCAGAAAATTCAAACTTTTAAACATAGAATAAAAGAACCCAACAATTTTCTCGGAAATCTTTTTTTTTGGAAAAAATCAAAAAATTCTATAATCTATCAAAACCAGCAACAAAAGGGAGAAAAAAGGTCAATAACACAAAAACTTTTATGGTTTATAAGAGGGAATTTTTTTATTCCAGATTCCCGATTTTTATGGATAAAACCTTCTGTAAAATATTTAAGTAATGTTTTATCTGAGAATAAATATGATTTAATTATTTCTACCGGTCCGCCACATTCTTTGCACTTAATTGGTAAAGCACTAAATTTAAAATTTAAAATTCCATGGATTGCAGATTTTAGAGATCCTTGGACTTCTATGGATTATCTTCAGGAAATGTTTCTCACAAAATTTGCCTGGAATAAACATAAACGTTTCGAAAAAAGTGTCATAGAATCAGCTAATGAAATTATTGTTGTTGGGCAAACAATGTTCAATGAGTTTAAAGAAAAATATGACAAAAATTCTGTAATAATATATAATGGTTATAATGAATTACCTAAAGAAATACCATCAAATGGTTTAGACGAAAAGTTTACTATTGTTCATGTTGGTTCATTCCTAAAAAAGAGAAATTGTGATGATTTGTGGGAAGTACTTTTTGAGCTGACAAAAGATAATAAGTCATTTTCTGAAAATTTGGAAATCAAGTTAGTTGGTGGAATTGCTCCCGATGTTATTGAATCTATCAAACGATACAAACTTGATGTTTGCCTAAATAAGATAGATTATGTTCCTTATCAAAAGACATTAGTTATTTTAAATTCCGCTCAGGTTCTATTGCTTCCAATCGATAGAATTTCTAATGCAGAATTTGTTTTAACAGGAAAGTTATTTGAATACCTAAAAGCAAAAAGACCAATTTTAAATATTGGACCAACTAATGGAGATGCCGCTGAAATAATTAAAAATTGTAATGCAGGATATTGCTGTAGTTTTAATGATAAAGAACAAATAAAAAGGAGTGTTTTAGAAATGTATGAATTATTCCTTCAAGGAAAAAACATTATTAACTCAATAAATGTTGAACAATATTCAAGTTATGAACTTACTAAGCAATTAGCTCAATTATTTAATAAAACAATTCAAATCGCATAAAACAATTTAAATAAAAAACTAAAGTACAATATGTTAAGAATACTTACTATTATAGGAGCCAGACCGCAATTTATCAAAGCATCTGCCATTAGCAGAGCAATAAGAACCAATTATTCTAATCAAATACATGAGATTATTATTCATACCGGACAACATTATGATAAAAAAATGTCTAATGTTTTCTTTGAAGAACTTGAATTGCCAAGGGAAAAATACAATTTAAACATTGGTTCAGGAAGTCATGCGGAGCAGACAGCAAAGATGATGATTGAAATTGAAAAGATTGTTTTTAAAGAAAATCCTAATGTAATTCTTCTTTATGGCGACACTAATTCCACTTTAGCAGCTTGTTTGGTTGGTATAAAAATTCAAATTCCAATAATTCATGTTGAGGCAGGTGTTAGATCTTATAATAAAAAATTTCCTGAAGAAGTAAATAGATTAATATGCGACCATATGTCTTCCCTTCTTTTTGTTCCTTCTGATGCAGGTATTGATTCTCTTAAAAAGGAAGGAATTACTATTCAGAGTGAGCCAAAATACCCAATTAATGCAGACAATCCGATGGTTTTTAGGTGTGGTGATATAATGTATGATAATACTCTGTTTTTTCTTGACAAAGTTGAACAAAAAGAAAAAGACCTTTATGAAAAATATAGCTTTGATAAAAATGATTTCATCTTAGCTACGATGCATAGGCCAAGTAATGTAGACAAAACCAATACACTAAAAAGTATTCTTACAGGATTTAATGCAATCATTAAAGAACATAATAAATCTATTATTCTTCCTTTGCATCCAAGAACAAAGAAGAACCTTAATCAAACACCTGAGTTAAAAAAATTAATTTCGAATAATAAATTACATATTATTTCTCCCATTTCTTTCTTGGAAATGTTAATATTAGAAAAGAGTGCTGACCTGATTATTACAGATTCGGGAGGTGTTCAAAAGGAAGCTTATTTTCTTAAAAAGCCCTGTTTAATTATGCTTGAAGAAACACCATGGCCTGAGTTGATTGAAAGTAAAAATGCTTTGCTTGTTGGCTCCGATTCTAAAAAAATAATTGAAGGTGCTTATCATTTTTTTGTTGAGAAAAAAGATTTAAATTTTGCTCCATTGTATGGAGATGGAAGAGCTTCAGAGTATATTTGTGAAGAAATGATAAAAATACTAAAATAATAATTTCAGTTATTCTACAACAATTTTTAATTAGCAAAAATTTAATCTCAAAAATAATTTCTATTTTTACCAATCATTGTTTTAAAGTGTAAAATAGTTTTTTAAATAAATTAAGATGAAAGAATTTGGATTTAATAAAATAAAAGTTGTTTTAGTTCTTGGGCCACATCCTGATGATGGTGAGTTTTCAAGTGGTGGAACAATTAGCAAAATGTTAGAAAATGGAATAGATGTTCATTATGCTGTTTTCAGCATGTGTGAAAAATCAATTCCCGAAGGTTTTGCTCCCGGAGTCATAAAAAAGGAACTTTTAGAAGCAACAAATTTCTTAGGAATAAAAAAGGAAAATCTTCATCTGTTTGATTATGAAGTTAGAGTTTTTCCTAAATACAGGCAGGAAATACTTGAAGATTTAATTAAAATCAAATCAGAATTACATCCTGATTTGGTTTTAATGCCGAGCAGCACTGACATTCATCAAGACCATAAAACTATTTATGAAGAAGGTCTTAGAGCATTTAAAAACTCCAGTTTGTTGGGCTATGAAATGCCATGGAATAATTTCAGCTTCAATTCAAATTTGTTTGTAACATTAGAAGAAAAACATTTAACAAAGAAAATTAAAACTCTGGAGTTTTATAAATCTCAATATAAAAGAACATATTCTTCAGAAGAATATATTCGGTCCTTAATGAAATTTAAAGGAATGCAAATTCAGGAAGAACTTGCCGAAACTTTTGAAATTTTAAGATGGAAAATATGATAACAATAAAAGAAATACTTAATTATTTTAAAACAAATTCGTTTAGGATAATAAATGCAAAAGTCAACGAAACGACTGAAATTATTGGACCTCGAAATATTGTTGAAGCAACAGAAAATCACATTTCATTTTTATCACAAAAATATAAAGATAAAAGTTTTGAGTTATTGATTAATTCCAAAGCTTCAATTATTGTTACTGACGAAGAAATATTTAAATCTTTAGATGAAAAACAAAAAGGATTAATATGTTCAGTAATTATTATTTCTGACAATCCCAAAAATGATATGGTTGAATGCTTAAATCGTTTTTTTAGTGAGGATAAAGAAATTGGAATTCATCCTTCCGCTGTTGTTCATAAAAGCGTAGTAATTGGGAAAAATTCTTCAATAGGCGTAAATTCTGTGATTGATAAAAATGTAAAAATTGGAGAAGATTGTGTAATCGGAGCAAATGTTCATATTCAAAAAGGTACTGTTATTGGAAACAGAGTTGTTATTCGTTCAAATTCTACGATAGGAAATTGGGGTTTTGGTTTTGTTAAAAATGAAGATGGTACTAATAAATCTTTTCCACATTTCGGAAACGTAATTATTGAAGATGATGTTCAAATTGGTAGCAGCACTTGCGTTGATAGAGGTTCATTAGGAGATACAATAATTGAAAAAGGAGTAAAGATTGATAATCTTGTCCATGTTGCTCATAATGTTTTTATAGGCGAAAACAGTTTGATAATTGCTTGCACAATGATAGGAGGCAGCACTATTATTGGTAAAAATTCATGGGTAGCACCGTCTGTAATTCTTCGCAATGGTATTAAAATAGGTGAAAATACAACTCTTGGAATGGGATGTATTGTTACAAAAGATGTTGATGATAATAAATCTGTTGCAGGTTCACCCGCGATGGAGCTTAATGATTTTAAAATCTTATTGAAAAACCAAAAGGAAATACTAAAAAAATTAAAAGAATAAACAAATGAAAAGAATAACTGTATTAACTGCACTGTTACTTTTTATTGCTAACATAGTTTTTTCTCAAACTACAATAGTTTTGCAACCGGATGCAGAAACAGGTAAAGACGCTATGATAGATAGTAGATTACCAAATGGATTCATAGGTTCAGGGATTACTCAGGAATTAAATGCCTTAGCTTGGACAAATTCATCAACTGAAACCATTGAAAGAGGGTTGATTGAATTTGACCTTTTATCAATTCCTTCCGGTTCAATTATTAATAGTGCTTTTCTAACATTGTATAACGATTCAACATCGTCGTGTTTTAATGGGCACCATTCTTCTTTAAGTGGTTCTAATCAATCTGTTTTAAAGAGAATAATAACTAATTGGAATGAAGATATTGTAAATTGGAATAATCAACCAAATACTACAACTCAAAACGAAGTAATTTTGGCTCAAAGTATAACTCCAAATCAAGATTATACTAATATTGATGTAACAGCAATTATACAAGATATGATTGATAATCCAACTTCAAGTTTTGGTTTTTTGCTTATGCTTCAAACAGAACAGTATTATAGATGCTTGTTATTTGCATCAAGTGATCACCCGGATTACAACAGACACCCCAAATTAGAAATAACTTATACTACTAATATTGGAATTAATGATAATAAAGAATTATTAGATTTGGTTGAAATTTATCCAAATCCAACAGATGATTTATTATTTATTAAGTTTAATCAAATAAAAGATAAATCTGTTTTAGTTAATATTATTGATTCACAAGGAAAATTAGTTTTAAATACTCAATTAGAATCTACAATTGAGGCACCTTTTAAGATACATTTAAAAAATTACCCTGCCGGTATATATTTTATTAAAATTCAGGGAGAGACTTTCATTAAAAATAAAAAAGTTATTGTTTATTAGAATTAGATATAAAATTTTTAGGATAATTTTAAAGATGAATATCTTCACCAAATGATTTATTGTCAAAGAAAATATTAAACCAAATTTCTGTAGAAATTATTTTCCATAAAATATTTCCATTAGCTTGATTACCGTTAAAATAATCTTTTTTCACTTTATCAATTAATTTGTAATTATATATCCCGCGGTTTTTGTATTCTTCTGAAGCAAAAATACCATCGAGCATCGGTTTGAGTTGTTTTTTTAACCAGAAAGCTTCACCCGGTGCAGTAAAACCAATTTTGTCTTTTCTTTCAGCAATTTCTTTTGGTGCAATTTTATTCAGAGCCATACGATGAATATACTTGCCATAGTTGCGATTTACTTTATAATCGCTAGGTAGTTTAAATGCAAACTCAACAAGACGATAGTCAAGAAATGGAACCCTGCTTTCTATGGAATGAGCCATAGAATTACGGTCTTCGAAATGTAATAAAGTTTGTAGAAAAACTGTCATTACCTGATTATACAAGAAGTTTGATAGTTTCGAAGAATTTAGGTTTTTTATGTCTGAAAATGTTTTAATGTATTTAGGAGAAATTGTCAAAACTTGTGTAAAATATTTTTTTGCTTCTAATTTGTATAAAGCTCTTTCATTCATAAATAATGTAAGCCCGGTTTTTATAAGTTTTGAAGCAGTATTCCCTTTTTTGTTATATTTTAAATACTCAGGCATTTCTTTGCAAAGTTTTGCAAATTTTAAATTCTTTATTAGGTCAGCATAATATCTGTAGAAAGTATGGTTGTAGCCACCGGTTATTTCGTCGCTGCCTTGTCCGTCAAGCAAAACAGTTACATTGTTGGCTCGTGCCAACTTCATGACATAATATTGCGACATCACACTTGAACTGGATACCGGTAAATCATGATGAAAAGTTATTTTTTGCCAATCTTTGAGAATATCTTCAGGAGTAGGAGATATTAGATGAGGAATAGAGTTTGTTCTTTCGTTAACGAGATTTATCCATTTACGTTCATCGTAATAATCACCTAAAGGATAAAATGCCGAGAATGTTTTGAATCTTCTTTTTGTATGATTAACAGCAGAAACAACTATTGCACTTGAGTCGAGACCTCCGCTCAAAGCACTACCAACTTCAACATCGCTACGCATTCGAAGTTTTACAGATTCTTTGAATAAAGATAAATATTCTTCAATAGCATCGTCGAAAGGGATATTTAGAGTTTCGAAATTTTCTACATGTAAATCGTAATATCTTTTTTTCTCAAATTTCGATTCGTTTATTAAAAGATAATGAGAATGGGTAAGAGTGTTGATATTATTAAAAAGAGATTTTTCAGAGTTTATAAGGTAAGAACCAATTCTAAAAGTTTTATCAATTTCTTCTTCATTTAGTTTTACAGGTATGTCATGAAGTAAAATTTGTTTTATTTCACTACCGAAAATAAAAGTATTTCCATCGAAATAATAGTAGAATGGCTTTATTCCAAATCTGTCTCTTGCACAGAATAATTGTTTTTTATTATTATCCCATAAAGCGAAAGCCCACATTCCGTTGAATTTATTTAGGCAATCTGTTCCCCATTCTTTATAAGCATTAATTATTACTTCGGTATCGGTGGAGCTATGAAAATTATAGCCCTTTTTTATTAATTCTTCGCGTAATTCTATGTAATTATAAATCTCTCCGTTAAATACAATCCAATAATTTTTAGATGTATCAGACATTGGCTGGTGTCCTTTAGAAGTTAAATCAATTATTGACAATCGCCTGAAACCAAGTCCGAGATTTCCTTGTGAACTTCCGTTAATATTCTCGGAATTTTTTTTAATATCTTCTATTGTGTCTTTGCCAGATAAGTGTAAAATTTGATTTTCTTTAGTTTTTGCTAAAAGATAACCTTCGTCATCAGGACCTCTGTGCTTGATGATATCCGACATTTTTTCGAGCAGTTTATTGTTTACTGCTTTTCCGTTAATATTATATATCCCGCAAATTCCGCACATAAAAAATGATTTGTAAACAAAAATACAGCAAATATATTATGTTTATAAAATATTATTTGTTTTTAATAAGATTATTAATCAGGGTGAGTAATTTTTCTTTTCTTTTTTCTTCTGTAAATTCTGTTGCTATTCTATTTCTTGCTTTTTGTTGCAAAGTAGAAACATCTGAATTTAGTGCTTTATTAACCAACTCAACTAAATCGTTTTTGTTTTTTTTCATTAAAACAAAAGCTGTGTCATCAACAATTGCCGGGATAGCTTGAACATTTGAAACAATTGGAATGCATTCGCAAAGCATAGCTTCACATAATGAATTAGGGAATCCTTCGGAGAGAGATAATTGAAAATAGAATTGTGTTTTGCTAAAAAAATCTCTTAATTCAGAAGTTGATAGGGGAGGTAAAAAGATAATGTTTTTAGGTTTATCAATAAATTCTTTATTTGCTCCAATAAGATAGAATTTACAATCAGGAAATTCGGGAGCTATTTCAAAAATCAAATCTATTCCTTTTAAATTATTTATTACTTCGTCTCCGATATTAAAGGCAACGCTTACAAAAGTTTTTGGAATTTTTTCGGAATCTCTGAACCATTTTTTAGCATTATAGCCGTTATGAATTTCTGTAATTGGTTTATTCAGATTTTTGCAAAAACATTTAAATCCCTGTTTTTTATAATCATTATCTTGATATGAATATTCACATTCTATAAGAGCTTTATGTAATGTTACAATATGAGAAGATAAATGATAAGTCCATTTCGTGAATTTCCCAAGAATATATTTATTAAAATTTCCATAGTTTATTGAAGGAAAAGAAACACAGTCGTTGCCACCGTTGATTATTATAAATGGTTTGTTGAATGTTTTGGCAAACAGGGCAGGAAGAAGAGAAAGATAAGAGGCAAATTTGCAAATAATAATATTGGATTTTCTAGTATTAAAAACTAAAAATAGAAACTGTTTGATAAATAAGAAAAGTGTATAAATTTTTCTTTTAGGCAAAAACCCAAATTTAATAATAGAGTATTCTTCTTCAAAATAACTAATGTCCTTTTTAATAAAAGAAGAAATAGAAGGGTAGAAGTATAGAATGGTTTTTTTCATATTTGGTTATATGTAGGAGTTTATCTTAACATTCATGTTAATTGTTTACGCAATTTATGTTTAAATAATTGAAATTAGTTTTTTAATCTTTACTAATTTCTTTTGAAATATTTTTTCTTAGATTTTTTAATATTAGCCATTTTTTTAATCCCCCCTTGATGCTTTGAATTTCAATTGCTTCAAAGAAATTTAGTTTGTAAATAATAAATGGGAAAAGAATAATTAATATTATTCTAACAGCCACTTTTAGAATTATAATATTAAAATTAATTTGTGTTCCAATGTAATAAAATATTATTGCAAGAATTAGAACTATAAATATTTTACCCCACTCGAAAGAGAATTTATAGAATTTTTGAGAATAATAACTAATTATTCCTGTATTAATTATTTGTGCAATTAAAGTAGAAAAAGCTGCTCCCCAAAAGCCCCAAATCGGAATAAGAAAAATATTAAGAATAATATTAATGATAGCAGCTGATAGCGATGGAATAAGATAGTAAATTGTTTTGTTTTTTAACATGATACCTACGTTAACAAAATAATTCATACCATGAATAAGAAAATTTAAAGTAAGTATTGGAACAATTTGAAGACCTTTCCAATATTCATTATTAAGTACAAGAGGATGTAAAATGATTTTATAAAAGAAAAGAAATGATAAAATAATCAAAGAAAGTGCTAAAACATAATATGTTAACATTTTTTTGTAAAACCTTTTATTGTCCTTTTCCTTTTCTTGCTTAAACATATTTGGTAAATAGCTAATTCCAATTGACTGAATAAATACTAAATTTATAAAGTTTGCTATTCTATATCCAAACCCATACTTTCCTGTTTCAGCAGATGTGCTAAGCCAATTAATCATATACCTGTCACTTAAAGAGAAAATTAAAACACCTATACTTGACATTATTAAAGGAAAACCAAATGAAATACTTTTCCATAGTTTTTTGAAATCTAATTTGATTGTTATTCGTGGGATAATTATCCATATAATTCCAATTATAAATACTGTCCCTGACCCAATTAATCTTGCATACAAAATTCCTTCAATATCTAAGTGTTTGTAAACAACAAAGTAAATAGTTAGAGATAAGCTTATTATTAGCTTTAAAGCATTAAGAATTATGTATTGAAGTGATTTTTCTTCAAATTGTAATATTTGAATAGGAATTAGGATTAGTATTTCAAAAATTATAATTATTAAAGTTAATTTAACTAAAAATTGATAGTCAATATTACCAAATAAAAGGGATGTAAAGTTTTGAGAAAAAATAAATAATGCAAAAACTGACAACAGTGTTAGAAAAATATTACCTAAATAATTATTAAAAAGAAAAACTCCGTATTCCTTATTATCCTTTTCTTTATAAAAGTGTCTTTGATGTCCTGATACTATTCCAAAATTTAATAAAGATACAAGAGCAAGAATAGTAATTTCCAGAATAGTTAATATTCCGAAAGAATCAATTGATATAAAACCTGTGTAAACAGGAATTAGAATAAAACCAAGAAGTTTATTTAAAGCATTTCCAAAACCATATACCATGGTGTTTTTGCTTATTTTTTTTACTTTATCTAACATTTAGAATTTATTTAGTCTTGGATTTATTTGTGATTTAATAATTTAGTTTAAAAAACTTGAAATTAAATTAATTGTTATTCATCAAGTACACTTTTATACTTTTTTAACATAATTTGATAATCAAAACTTAATGCTTTTTCTTTACTGTTTATGAAAACTGTATCTCTTAGTTCAATATTAAAAAGCATTTGTTTTAAACCTTTTGTTAATTCAACTTCATTATTATTTTCAACTAGTAATCCATCTTCATTATGTGTTATTATCTCCGGTGGGCCAGTCGGACAGTTAGTTGAAACAACATGACCATTAGCAAACATTGCTTCAATTAAGGAAAGTGAAAAACTTTCCCATTTTGAAGATAATACATAAACATCAGATTTCGCTAAGTATTTGAAAGGATTAGATTTAAATCCTAAAAAATGTGTTGTTTCTGTAATTCCTAAATTTAAAGCTTGTTTTGTTAATTGAATTTTCAATTCTCCATCGCCTAAAATAATCAAATGAATATTTGGATCTTCTTTTGTGATATGCGAAAAGGATTTTAATAATAAGTGATAATTTTTAGGTTCACATAATCTTCCAACTGCAATTATATATTTGCAACTTGGAATAAATTGAAAATCTGTAATGGATTCTTTGGCCAATAACTTAATTTTTTTGAAATCAATGCCATTGTATATTGACATAACCTTTTCCTTGTGAATTGAGAAATCTTCGCAAATAATTAATTTCATTTGTTTTGAAACAGGAATTATTTTATTTGCATTTTTATATGTTTTTTTTAATAAGAAACGCCAGATTTGACCTTTAATAGAATTTGTTAAATATATTCTATGAATTGAATGTTCAGTTGGGATATGTGGAATATTAAGATTAATATTTGCCAGATAACTTATTATATTAGGATACCATAAAAAAGAAATTATTTTATCAGGTCTTATCTGTTTTATTAGTTTTCTAAAACTTAATGCATATGCAAGTGTATTTGGAATCTTTGTATTAATAACAAATAAATTCACATTTTTTAATTGACGTATTCTTTCCTCATAATAACCACTATTAAAAAAAACTACAACAGAAATTTCAAAATCATTATTTAAGTTTTCCACTAAAGTTGTAAATACTTTTTCAGCACCACCTTGTCCAAGGTTGAGTATTGTGAATAATATTTTTTTTTTCATTTCATGTATTTATCAAAAAAAGCTGAAAAACAACAAGGTTCCATAATAATTACCGTAAAATATATATCCTTTCATTTTCTAAATTCTTGCACCAAATACTTAATTTTTGACTTATTAAATATCCTTCATAATCCGGACCTCTGTAAGAAATAGTATTACCCATTTCTTTAAAAGTATTTTCTGAGATAATTCTTTTTCTATGGATAAACCCTAAAATACCATATATTAAGTTAAAGTCTATTTTGTGAAAAATTCAATAGTTTTCTTCAATCCCTCCATAAAAGTACAATTTACTTTATAGTTCATAATTTCTTTTATCTTATTTATATCTGCCATAGAGTGTTTTACATCGCCAACTCTGTTTTTTTCGAATATTGGTTTAATATTTTTACCCATTATTTTATTAATTCCTTCAACAAGTTCAATAAGTGTAAAACTGTCACCACAAGCAATATTAAAAACTTCTCCTGTAGCTTTTTTTGATGTACATGCTAATAAATTTGCTTCAACATTATTAGAAACAAAAGTAAAATCACGTGATTGCAAGCCATCACCATGAATGATGGGTGATTTATTATTTTTAATACTAATGATGAACTTAGGAATAACAGCACTGTATTGTGAAGTTGGATCCTGATTAGGTCCGAATACATTAAAATAACGCAAGCACACAGTTTCTAATCCATAAAGTTCATAATAAATCTGACTATATTTTTCCTGTGCATATTTTGATAATGCGTATGGAGATAATGGAGAAATCGCCATAGTTTCTACTTTTGGAAGAGTTTTGCTGTTTCCGTAAATAGAAGATGAAGAAGCACAAACAACTCTTTTAACGTTAAATTCTTTTGCAGCTTCCAATATGTTTAAGGTTCCGAGAATATTTACATTATTTGTTGTTATAGGGTCTTTTATTGAACGTGGAACTGAAGGAAGAGCTCCCTGATGTAATATATATTCAACTCCTTTTACCGAATCCCTTACGGTATGAAAACTTTGTAAATCGCCTTCTATTAATTCTAAATTTGGATTATCGATAAATTCCAAAATACTTTCTCTTTTTCCTGTTGAAAAATTATCAAGAACTCTTACTGTTTCTCCTCTATTAAGAATCTCTTTCACTATGTTAGAGCCAATAAAACCTGCTCCACCTGTAACTAAATATTTCATTTTAAAAGTATAATTATTGAACTAAGATATATATTAATTATTAATAGTAATAATTAATAGTGTTTTGCAAAAATAATAATATTTTAGTTACCAATCAGTTTCAA
>Ga0307990_1002185_pt1 | contig 15807 bp, 12 predicted proteins | sample EllFjometagen129_FD_203168 | JGI IMG/M metagenome (GOLD analysis project Ga0307990, IMG submission 203168) | Marine microbial communities from Ellis Fjord, Antarctic Ocean - #129 | ecosystem: Environmental > Aquatic > Marine > Unclassified | place: Southern Ocean | collected 2014-10-08
GATGGATAAAGAGTCGGCTGACTTGGCTGTGAATCATTTCTGAAATTGCGCTTTCCAGCATTTCATTTTCATTATATGAACGAACTGGAGATGTCATGATCGTTTTTGCGGGAAATTGTGAATCTATTCCTTGCCTATAGGAGAGTGCCAGGTCAGTTTTTGAAATGACTCCTTGTGGAAGTTCTTGCCTTGCAACGATCAGGAGTGCTCCGAAATGGTAACAGGAGAGATCTTCCATAATTCTTGTCAGTGGTTCATTTTCCGACAATGATTTAACACCAGTTGTCATTACTTCTTTGACTAGAATGCGATCGATGGAACCGGGATTTCGATGGGTCCCATTTTGTTTCAAGAGGCCATACTTGCACTCTTGACAATAATTATGCATGAGCCAGACGATGTCGGGATAAGCGAGCGTACCGACAACCTTTTCCGACCCTCCTTTTAAAACATAGAGGCGGTGAACCCTGGCATCCCGCATTTTATCCAGCGCTGATTCAAGCAGGGTGTCGTGATGACAGAAGATCACCGGGGAACACATGATATCACGTAATCTGGTGGTTACCGGTAGACAGGCATAATAGGCCCCCATAATATCGGTTTTGGAAACCACTCCAAGGGGAACATCTGCTTCATCACGAACCAGAAGGGCATCAACTTTATGTTTTATCAAGTGAGTTATAGCTTTTTCAAGCAGTGTTTCAGTCGAGAGCCAGATCACTTGTTTGCTCATGGCGTCTTCTACTTTTAGGCCTTTCAGGGTATTTACATTCGGGGCTTTTGTCATTGAAAAAATCCTGTGTTCCAAAACCGTACTAAAAAAACCGGAGGTTAATAAAAATCAATAGTAACTATTCAGTGTGTTTTGAGATTATACTTTAAATCAACGAATGAACATGAATATTTAGCGAGTGTTATTAGCCACAGACCCACACGAACCCACACAGACCCGAAAAGTTTTTGTCCGTGTGAGTCTGTGGCTAAATTCGAATTACGCTGAACAGTTGCAAGCAATATATCATATCATCCGATTTGCGGCAATTGCTGGATAGATGAGGAGTTCTGTGTATGCATACTCTTTTATGACCGGGTGATGAGTGTTTTTGCTTGAAAGCTGGGGTATGAGAAGTGTTTTTGGGGGTTTGAATCGGTTTTGCTGATGTTTGATTTTGAGGCGGTAACTTGTATTTTGTCAGGGAATAGGGTAAACGGAATTTCGATTCTACATGGTAGTCCGTGCCTAACCTAATTTTAATGTTGAGAAATAGATGAAAAATTTTTCTGATTTGTTGGAACTGGCCCGCCATCTTGGGGCGGGTGATGCGACTTTGATCGAAGTTAAGGATATTGTGGTTCGAGATGAGCTTGCGAGGCTGTGTCTTGAACCGCGTTGCGATGGTTATGGGCGTTCAATGAGCTGTCCGCCGCAGGTGGCCGGGCCCCAGGGTTTTCGAAAGCTGATGCCGGAATACAAACAGGCTCTGGTTTTTAAGCTGGAGGTACCCAAAGAGGTGGCCTTCTCATTTGAGCGTAATGAGGTTTTGGCTTTGATTCATGAAATTGGGGCCGGGGTTGAGAAGGTCGCCCGTGAACAGGGTGCGGTAAAGGCTCGGGCTTTTGCGGGGGGGTCCTGTAAAGAGCTCTTTTGTGCAGATTATCCAGAGTGCCGGGTTCTGGATGAGGGCAAGCCTTGTCGCAATTCCCATCTCGCCCGACCTTCGATGTCCGGTCACGGCATCGATGTTGGCAAACTGATGGAGACTGCAGGCTGGTCTCAGAGATTGGTGGTTGATAAAGCTGAGCCGATGGCGACTTTTACCGGTTTGGTTTTGCTAGAGTGAGACGGGTCCGATTATTTTAGGGAAAGAAAGTTTTTTAAAATGGCCATACCGGCTTCGGTGAGGATTGATTCGGGGTGAAATTGGATGCCCCAGATCGGAAGTTTGCGGTGGCGGATGGCCATGATCTCCTGGTCATCACAAGCGCGAGCTGTAACTTTGAGGCAGGCGGGTAACGTTTGCGGCGCGATTACCAGTGAGTGGTAGCGGGTAGCAGTGAAGGGGTTGGTAACATCTTTGAAAAGTTCACGGCCATCATGTTCAACCTCGGAGGTTTTGCCGTGCATGATATGGGCGGCGCGAACAATTTCGCCGCCAAAAGCGGCACCGATGCTCTGATGTCCGAGACAGACGCCTAAGATCGGTAGTTTTCCGGCAAACTTTTGAATTGCGGCAACCGAGATCCCAGCTTCAGCCGGGGTGCAGGGGCCGGGAGAGATGACGAGCCGGTCAGGGTGTAAATCGGCGATTCCGGAAAGCGTGATCTCATCATTTCGTTTGACCACTACCTCTTCCCCTAAGATGCCAAAATACTGGACGATGTTGTAGGTGAATGAGTCGTAGTTATCGATCATCAAGAGCATCTTGTTTAAGTCCCTATTTTCCGAAGCCGTCAACAATCAGAGTACCGCTTTTACTGTCTTTACTGACCTGTAGGTAGTTGCGTTGGGCCCCATCTTGCAACATCTCGCTGAAGGAGCGGTAGCCGATGGTGGACTCATTAAATGATGGCCGCTTGCGCTGCATTGTCTGTTTAATCATTGAAGACCAGAGGATCTCCTTGTTTTCTCGTCTTAAGGCTGTGATCGAGTCAAAAAGGAGTTGGAAAGCTTCGCGTTTCTCTTTCGAGAGGTCTCCGGTAATTGTTGGCGGGGTCATCTGGGAGGCTTGTTCCAGATCTTCGTAGAAGATAAATTCGTCGCAGTTGTCGCTTAACAGGTCTGAGGTGCTGTCGCGCATGCCGATGCCGATTACCTGTTTGCCATTCTCTTTGAGTTTGGAGACCAGGGGGGAAAAATCACTGTCACCGGAGACGATCACAAAGGTGTCGATATGATCTTTGGAATAAGACATATCCATGGCATCAACACAGAGGCGGATATCAGCTGAGTTTTTGCCGGTCATGCGCCGTTTCGGGATCTCGATGAGCTCGATTGCAGCCGCATGTAACTCCTCTTTAAATTTGGCGTAGCTAGCCCAATCGGCATAGGCTTTTTTGACAATTACCTTGCCTTTTTCGACGAGTCTTGCGAGGATCGTTTCGATCTCGAATTTCTCATTATTTTTGCGGTTTTTAAAGCCCAAGGCCAGATTCTCAAAATCGATGAAAACCGCCAAGGTGTGTTCCTTTTCAGCCATTATTGAAAACTCCGTAATTATAGAGAAAGTGCTATTAAAGTGTAATGCTCAACCTGATTATCAGCTTGACTTCAACCTACTAAATGCTGACGCCAGAGTCAAGTGCAATGTCGGTGTTATAATATAATGTACGTCTATGACTGCGGAGCTATTTTTTAGAATTGACAAAGTGATTGTTTGACATGATGGTTTGCTTTCCGTATAGATGGGTGCGCAAGTTAGGGGGGACAGAAGATCTATTTTTTAGGGTAAATTTATAGTGGAGAGGGGATTTGTCAGTATGGGTTTAAGAGATGATATTGCGGCATCAGTCAAAGATGCCATGAAAAAGAAAGAGAAGCTTCGCCTCGGGGTTTTACGAATGTTGATGTCGGAGATGAAAAATCGCCAGATCGAGAATCAACGCGAGCTCGAAGATGCGGATATCCTCCAGGTTATCACGCGCATGGTCAAGCAACGTCATGATTCCGCCGAGCAGTTTGCCAATGGCGGGCGCGAGGAGCTGGCGGCCAAGGAGAAGAGTGAGATTGAGGTGTTGCAGGGTTACCTGCCCCAAGCCCTCTCTGAAAGTGAGCTTGAAACTCTGGTTAAAGAGGCGATTGCCGAAACCCAGGCCACGAGTAAAAAAGATATGGGTAAGATCATGAAAGTGGTAATGCCTAAAATTGCCGGTCGGGCTGATGGCAAAGCCGTCAATCAGATGGTTGCCAGATTGTTAGGGTAGTTTAACTGTCTATGGTTACTGAAATTTCTGGGGTTTTGCCCCCTGCGGCCCAGGCGGCCCGGATTCTTGAGCTCGATCGGGTTTTGGCTCTGGTGGCGGCAAAGGCTTCTACAGCTACTGCTAAAGCCGCCCTTCTGGCCTTAGAGCCAGCCCCGCTTGAAGATGCTTCAAGGCTTAAGGAAATTTTAATTCAGACGGCGGCTTTTATGGCCTTGACCCGTGAATGCGGGGTGGTGCCGCTTAATGGGGTCGAAGATCTTAAGCCTTTTTTAGAGGAGGTGCGTTTTCCCGAAAGCTGGCTGCCACCGCGTGAACTGCTGGCGATAGCCCGTACTTTTGCGGCCCTTGAAGGGGTGTGTAATTATCGTAATAATGCCGTCGAGCGGGCCGCTGATCTCTATCAGCCGGTGGCCTCGGTTTTTGCCAGTATCGAATCTTTTGCACCCTTGGCTCGTTTGATCGAGAGCTGTGTTAATGATGAGGAGGAGGTTCGTGACAATGCCAGTCTTGAACTAAAAGATATTCGTCGGCGGATTGTGTCGTCGAGACGGCAGATCAGCACTCATCTTAATGATATCCTCGCCAATCCGGATTTTGAGCCCTTTATTCAGGATAGTCTTGTAACGATTCGTAATCAACGTTATGTCCTGCCCTTAAAAACTAATTTTCGCAGTACCATTCCCGGCATTATCCATGACCACTCCCGTACCCGGCAGACCTGTTTTGTCGAGCCCTTGGAGAGTGTCTCCTTAAACAACAATCTTGCCCTTCTTCTCCAAGAAGAGAGGCAGGAGGAGATTAATATTCTGTGTATGATCGGCGATCGTCTGCGGCAGATGACGGCATTGATTATTATAACCCTGGAACAGGTTCTAGAGCTTGATAAGCTTCAGGCTAAAGCTCTTTTTGGGGCTCAGATCAAGGGTTCAGCTCCGGTTTTGCTGGAGTCTTGGGAGCTGGATGGTTTTTTCCTGAAAGATGCCCGCCATCCGCTTCTGGTCGCAAGTCAGAGCCCGGATCAGGTCGTAGCTATCGATGTCGAGTTTCCTGCCGGACGCTACGGTCTGGTGATCTCCGGAGCCAATACCGGTGGTAAAACCGTCAGCTTAAAAACCGTTGGCTTGATCGCCTTGATGGCCCGTTGCGGCTTACTTTTGCCGGTTGCTCCGGAAAGCCGGGTGCCGCTCTTTCCCCAAGTATTCGCGGCGATTGGCGATGAACAGAATCTTGCGGCCTCACTGAGTACCTTTTCCGGTCACCTGTTGGCGGTCAAATCGATTTTGGAAAGGGCCGATGCCAACTCCCTGGTCCTGCTTGATGAGTTGGGGGTCGGTACCGACCCCAAAGAGGGGGCGGCCCTGGCCCAGGCCGTACTGATGGAGCTAAAAAAACGGCGCGCGACATTTATGGTGACGACCCACTATAATGATGTCAAATCCTATGCTTATGAAGAGGATGGGGTTAGTAGTGTCGCGGTCGCCTTTGATCCGGCAAATTTTAGACCGCTCTACTATCTTCAATATGGGGTGCCGGGGCTTAGTAATGCTTTTTTGATCGCGCGTAAATTAGGCTTTTCTGAAGCGTTGGTTGAACAGGCCCGCTCGCTTCTGGATGAGGGTGAAAATCGAACCACAAATTTGGCGGTCCGTTTGGAAAAACGCCTGGCTCACACCGCTGGTCATGAAAAAGAGTTGCTCAAATTAAAACAGCAAGCCCGTATTGAGAGCGAACACGGACAGCGTCTAACGGCCGAGCTCTTGGCCGAAAAAGAGAAGATTCAGAGCTCTGCCCGAGAGCAGGTTGCTCTTCTGGTTAAAGAGGCACGCCAGAAATTCAAGTCTCGTTTGGCGGAGCTGGAAGCGACCAGGGCTGAGTTATCGGCGGCCATAAAAGCCGCCGATAAAGCAGTTTTGAAAGTGCATCCAGAGATTAAGGTTGGTAAATTGCGCAACGCTTTCAATGAAGTCCGGGATGAGGTTTATGAGCTTTTGCCGGAACCGGCCAGAGTGCCGGACGCAGTTGATTGCAAAAAAATTGTGGTCGGTGATCGGGTTCAGGTGGCCGGTCAGACGAAGGCGGCAACGGTTATCTCAATTGAATCCTCGCGTAAGCGTTTTACGGTAGTTTTGGATGGTAATCTGCGGGTGACTTTGAGTCCAGATAAGATCAGTCGACATCTGCCTTTAACTGTGAACGCTAAAGCGGCTGCGCAAAAGGGTTCTGTAAAGATTAGAAATGTCGTAGCCGAAGATGCGGGTTTAGGTCCTGGTCGTGGCGCTCTCGGGGTTACGGGGCCGACTCAGGTTCTCAATCTGATCGGTAAACGGGTTGAGGAGGCCGTCGAGTTGCTGGCTGTTTTTATCGACCAGGCGGTGATTGGAGGTCACTTTCGGGTTGAGCTTATCCATGGTCATGGTACCGGACGATTGCGTCAGGGAATTCATGAAATCCTTAAAACCCTGCCCTATGTCAGCAGTTTTTCCCACCCCGATGCCGCCTCTGGTGGTGCGGCGGTGACTATTGTTGAACTGGTGAGAAAGTGAAAATGTTTGAGCCGGTTATAAAAATAGAAAATCTGGTTAAAGAGTTTAAAAATATAAAAGCTCTGGCCGGGGTTTCGTTGGCGGTTATGCGGGGCGAAATATTTGCCTATTTGGGACCAAATGGCTCCGGCAAGACGACGACGATTCGTATCCTTTCTGGTCTCAGCCGGGCGACTGCTGGTCAGGCCTGGCTCAATGGTTTTTCGGTTGAAGAGGAGGCTCTTGATGCCAAACGTCAGTGTGGGCTTGTGCCTCAGGCCTTAAATCTGGACCAGGAACTGACGGTTTTTGATAATCTTGAGATCCATCGTCGTCTCTTCTCTTTGGGGCGTGATAAACGCCAGCGTATCGATGAACTGCTTGACTATATCGGCCTTCTCGATCGGCGTAAATCTTTGGTGCGGGAGCTCTCCGGCGGTATGAAACGACGCTTGATGATGGCGCGGGCCCTGCTCCATGAGCCTGCCATTCTCTTTCTTGATGAGCCGACGGTCGGGCTTGATCCCGGGATCAGGCGCCAGATCTGGGCTCTGATCAAACAGGTTCAAGAGGATGGGGTGACGGTTTTTTTGACGACTCATTATATCGAGGAGGCCGAGTTTCTGGCCGATCGGGTCGCCTTTCTCAACCATGGCCAGATTGTGGCCCTCGATAAGCCTCAAGTTTTGATAAATAGTCTGGGTGAGTGGGCTTTAGATCAGATCCATGCTGGCCGGGTTGAAAGTTTCTACTTCGCAACCCGGGAGGCGGCGGCCGCAAAAGCTGCCGAATTGACCTACCCTTACACTATCCGCCGGGTCAACCTGGAAGACGCTTTTCTCAAGATGACCGGTAAAAAACTTAAGAGTTAAGTTACAGCGGACAGCGGCGAACATCGCTTTGCCCACTTCGAAGGGGACACAGCTCAGCCCGTCACGGGCCAAAGCCCGGCCTGGAGGTATGTCCCCGTATCGAGACAATTTGAGAAAAATATCTGAATAGGCGCGTTAAATTTAATAATCATGTCTGATTCTTTCCCTCCCATCTACGCTCAGGTAGCCTTTAACCTGCCGCTTGATACGATCTTTACGTATCTTGTCGATGATCCTGCAATCGTTGCCCGTCTGGCAGTTGGTAAACGGGTTCTAGCCCCTTTTCGGAAGCGTTTAAGCAGCGGCTATCTGGTTGCCTGGGGAGATCAATGCCCGCCTCTTAAAGAGGGTGTTGCCTTGCAAACCCTAGCCGCAGTGGTCGATGAAGACCCACTCTTTAATCAGGATCATCTCAATTTTTACGAGCGCGCAGCCCACTACTATCAGACTCCTTTAGGTGAAGCCCTGCATGCGCTTTTGCCCGGAGGCCTGCAATATCGTCAGCGCCGACTTCTACGGCTTGGGGAGAAGGCTCTGGCGAATGATGCTAAAACCCGCTCGTCTTTGCTGGCTGAGGTTGTCAAATTGCTGACTGCGGCCGGCTCTTTGGTGCTTGAAGATCTGGCCGGCAAACTTTTGATTCCGGTGCCTTTGGCTCGTCTTAAAGCTCGGCTGGCGCACTGGGTAAAGCAGGGCTGGGTGGTTAGTGAAGACCAACTTCTGCCGCCGCCGGTTAAGGCTCAGGCTGAGATGATCTATGAAGTTGTCGATAAAGCGGCAATTATCGAAGCTTTGAGTGGTTCCCGGATCGAAGAGAGCAAACGCCAGCGCTTACTCGAATTTATTGCAGCCGGAGGCTTTTTTAGTCAGCGGCGTTTTTTGTCGGCTTTCAGCGGTGGTGGTACTTGGCTGCGGCGCTGGCAGGAGCGGGGTTGGCTCAAGGGTGCCAAGGTGCCTAAATTGCGCTCCCTTGCGTCGGACGATAGTGCTCCTTTGGCAATTCCTCGATCTGAAGTGGTTCTGACCCCGGCCCAGGCCGAAAACTTTGCCCAGATTAATGCCACCTTGAATTCAAAAAAGTTTTCCCCCTGTTTACTGCATGGGGTGACCGGTAGTGGTAAAACCGAGATCTATATAAAATTGATCGCTGAGGTTGTCCAGCGGGGGGCGGGGGCGATCTATCTGGTGCCTGAGATCGCCCTGACGATTGAGCTGGTTGATCGTCTGGTGCATGAGTTTGGTCCTCAAATTGCGGTTTTGCATAGTGGTTTGTCGGCCGGTGAGCGTTATGATCAGTGGCGCCGGATTGCTATCGGTAAGGCGCAGATAGTGGTTGGCGCCCGCTCGGCGGTTTTCGCACCGCTGGCCCGGCTCGGAATCGTGATTGTTGATGAAGAGCACGAGCCTTCGTACAAACAGGAATCGGGATTTGCTTATAACGGTCGGGATCTGGCGCTGCTCAGGGGGCAGATGGTCAGTTGCGCAGTTGTTTTGGGTTCGGCAACGCCGGCTTTAATTAGTTATTACGGTGCCCTAGCGGGGCGTTACGAACTTCTCTCGTTAACTCAGCGTCTCGATGAAAAAGCTATGCCCCGGGTCGAGATCATCGATCTTGGCAAGGATCAGAAAAACATGTTTGCCTGGGATGGTTTCAGTCCTCGCCTGCTGGAGAGGATGCAAGCGGTCTTTGCCAAGGGCCGTCAGGTGATGCTTTTTTTAAATAAGCGCGGTTTTTCTCGTACCCTCTACTGTCTTAATTGCGGTTATATGCCGGATTGCCGTCTTTGTTCGGTCCATCTGACCTTTCATAAAAGTCTTGATCAGTTGGTTTGTCACTACTGCGGTGGTCAGCAGCCGGTACCGGTGCTTTGCCCGAAATGCGGCGGCAAGCGGTTTTTCCCGCTGGGTATCGGGATCCAGAAGCTGGAAGAGGGGTTGGCGCACCATTTCCCTGCGGCGAAAGTTTTGCGTCTCGATCGTGATGCAACCCAGCGCAAAGGTGAGTTGGGGCGGATTTTGGCAGAGTTCAGAGAGGGTAAAGCCGATATTCTTCTCGGCACTCAGATGTTGGCCAAGGGCCATAATTTCCCGATGGTCGATCTCGTTGGCGTCATCTTTGCCGATCTCTCCCTGGAGATGCCAGAATATACCGCGCCGGAAAGAACCTTTCAGCTCCTGGCCCAGGTTGCCGGCCGGGCCGGACGCGGGCGTGATAGCTCATCGGGAGAAGTGATTGTCCAGACTTTGCAACCTGATCACTACAGTGTGCTTGCGGCCGCAGCCCATGACTACAAATCTTTTTATGAACAGGAGCTGGAGAGTCGGCGGGAGTTGGCTTTTCCGCCTTTTGCCCATCTTGCCAACTTAAGGGTGGTCGGTCCCGACCAAGATAGAGTCCGGGATTTTCTGAACTCAGCTAAAAAACTTGGCTACGATATGCTCGGTACGAGGCCGGGATCATTTGCCGAGTCCCCGCCGCCAGTTGCTATTTTAGGGCCGGTGCCATCGGCAATTGTCAAGGTCCAGAACCGTTATCGCTGGAACCTCTTGATTAAATCAAATCAGCGCTCGTTACTGCACAAATTTTTACGGCAATGGCGCCGGCAACTCCCGTCTCTGCCGCCGCTGAAATGGCGTCTTGATATTGATCCACAATCATTTTTTTGAAGTTGCGGACAGGATAATATGAAAAAAGTACATTTGATTGGAATCTGCGGAACTGCGATGGCGGCTTTGGCGAGTATGCTTAAGGAGCGGGGTTGGCAGGTGAGTGGCTCCGATGCTGCGGCCTATCCGCCGATGAGTGATCTCTTGGCGGCTCAAGGCATCAAGGTGGGGTCCGGTTATAAGGCCGCACGACTGGATAAAAGTTTTGCCCTGGTAGTGGTCGGGAATGTGGCGGCACGTAGTAATGTTGAGGCGGTACGGGCCCAAGAGTTGGGCCTTTGTTGTCGTTCATTGCCGGAAACTTTATGGCATGAATTTTTGTCCTCTGCCGACCGCCGATTGGTCGTAGCTGGAACCCATGGCAAGACGACTACAGCTTCGATGTTGGCGTGGGCGCTGGAGAGTTGCGGGGCGGAGCCCTCTTTTATGATTGGGGGAGAGTTGCAAAATTTTGCGACCAACTATCGGCTCGGACAGGGTGGGAGTTTTGTCTTAGAAGGAGATGAGTATAATAGCGCTTTTTTTGATCGGCATGCCAAATTTCATCACTATCGAGCAACTCATCTTATTATAACAGGAATTGAGATGGATCATGTCGACCTCTTTTCTGGGATCGACGAGATTATCGAAGAGTTTAGGAAGCTGATTACAAGCCTGCCGACGACTGGCTTATTAGTGGCTTGTGGCGATTGTCCGGTGCTTAGTAAATTATTGCCTGAGGTTCCATGCCGGGTCTTAACTTATGGTTGGTCTGAAGGTTTGGATTTTCAACTGATTGACTATCTGGTACTGACAGATGGCGGACGGATCAGGATTAAAGCTCCCGGAAACCCTCAGGAAGAGCTTAAAGTTTCAGCAATTGGTCGTCATAATGGTGAGAACGCCCTGGCGGTGGCGGTTTTGCTGCGGGAGCTGGGGTATCCACAGTCAGCGGTGGCAGAAGGTTTAGGCTCTTTTGCGGGGATCAAAAGACGCCAGGAGATTATCGGGCGTTGCGGTGAAACTATTTATATCAGTGACTTTGCCCATCACCCAACGGCTATCAGGCGAACCCTGGAGGCTTTGCGGGAGCATTATTCAGAGTATCATCTGGTGGCGGTCTTTGAGCCGCGGACCGCGACCAGCCGCCGCAAACTTTTTCAAAAGGAACTTGGTTCAGCCTTTACCGCAGCCGATGAGGTTTTGCTGGCTCCAGTCCATGCTCTTGTCAACCTTGGTGCAGGAGAGGCCTTGGATACCAGAAAACTGGCCCTCGACATTGGCGGGGTTGATAAACCAGCTCAAGCTTTGGAAAAGCTTGAGCTGGTTTACGAGATGCTCAAGCGGAGAGCCGGACAAAAAGAGTTGGTAGTTTTGATGAGTACTGGCGATTTTGGTGGTCTTTTCAAGCGTTTGGGCGAAGGCTTTATGGTAAATGAAAATTAAATCGATTGACAAGGCCGGAAGCAATGAGTATAGAGGCGCTCCTTGCTTGTTGGGTACGCGGATCTTGGTTTGACTGACCGTATCTAAGTTGAATATAAATTAAGGTTTAAATGGCGATCTTTACAAAAGAGTTATTGCAACTTAACCGCACCATGCGGATTGTTCTTGCGGTTGTCCTTGTGACCATAGTGGCAACCGTTTTTTTTCTGTGGCGGGATATGGAGCAACGGAGTCTGGGGCAGAATGCCGCCTTCAAGGCTCCGATGCATATCTATACCAAGGCCGAAAAATTGATGATTCGGGGTAAGTTCGACCAGGCATTGCGGCGTTATAATGAGTCTGCAAAGATGTTGCGGGCGATTCCGGAAATTGATCTGAGTAACGATTTTTACTACGCTATTGTCAATAACGCTATAGGCACCGTGCATTTGCGGGTTGGCATTTATGGTAAGGGTGAAAGCGGAATTGAAAGTCGAGCTGATCTCGGGAAAAATCGCGAAGAACTACTAAAGTCTTTTGGCTATTTTACTCTTAGTGTGGATGCTTATCAGAAATGGTTAGGCGCAAACCGACCGGCTGGAGATGTGATTGCGGCTCTTATAAATAGTCGCGAAGGTATGGCCAAAGATAAGATTATGCTTGAGCCCTTTGAGCGCTACGAGCGGGCTCTTTCCGTCAGCTTGACAAATTGTGGGATGGCCCAGCGTTATCTGGGAGATCTGCAGAGGGCGGAAGGCTATTATCTTCAAGCTTTGGGTCAGTGGGCTGAAAACAGAACGGCTACAGCTAACCTTGAGTCGATGCGGAAAGTGATTGCCGAAGACGCGGGTGAAAAAGTTGTCGAAAAAACGGAAGCAGGACAGAAAAACCTTGACAACTAGTTATGTAACTGTTAGAAGCGCTGGCTCTTTTCGATTGTCTGGCACTCAGAAAGAGTGTGGGCTAAAATGGATAGCTTAAGTAAGTACGGTTTTCAACGGAGATAAATAATGCCGACGATTAATCAGTTGGTTCGCAAAGGTAGAGAGCAAATCAAGAAAAAAACCAAGGCTCAGGCGCTGAAAAGTTCGCCACAGAAGCGTGGGGTTTGCGTAAGAGTTTATACAACGACACCGAAAAAGCCTAACTCGGCTTTACGTAAAGTTGCCAGAGTACGTCTTACTAATGGCTTCGAGGTGACTTCATATATCCCTGGCGTTGGCCATAATCTGCAAGAGCACTCGGTTGTTTTGATCCGAGGCGGCAGGGTTAAGGATTTACCTGGTGTTCGTTATCACGTAATTCGTGGTACCCTTGATAGTGTCGGGGTTCAGGATCGTCGTAAGGGTCGTTCCAAATATGGTGTCAAGCGCCCGAAATAATATTCGGAGCCGAAGACTCGTAGCCTAAGAACTCGTATCAATTGTTATAATTTGACTTGAATTACCGAGGATTTTATAGATGGCCAGGAAGAGAGATATAGAAAAACGCTTGATTAACCCCGATCCTAAATACCATGATCGTCAGGTTGCCAAATTTGTCAATGGCTTGATGCTTGACGGTAAGAAAAGTGTGGCTCTGAATATTTTCTACGACGCCATGGATCTGATTAGTGCACGGGTTGATGAAGACCCTCTCGCAGTATTTAAAAGCGCTCTTGAAAATGTCAGACCTCTGGTTGAGGTGAAATCCCGTCGTGTTGGTGGGGCCACCTATCAGGTTCCGGTTGAAGTGATGCCTGATCGCAAGATGGCTTTGGCAATTCGCTGGCTGATAAATTATTCTCGCTCTCGGGGCGAGAAAAGCATGTCCCAGAAATTGGCTGCAGAGTTTCTTGATGCAGCCAATAAGCGTGGTAATGCTGTTAAAAAACGCGAAGATACTCATAAGATGGCTGAAGCCAACAAAGCCTTCGCTCACTACCGCTGGTAGAAGGAATGGCAAAGTAATGTGGGCCGACAGTACCCTATAAATAGATACCGCAATATTGGTATCATGGCTCATATTGATGCTGGTAAGACCACGACAACTGAGAGAATTCTCTACTATACAGGTATTTCCCATCGTCTCGGTGAAGTTCATGACGGTACCGCAACGATGGATTGGATGGAACAGGAGCAGGAACGGGGGATTACGATAACCTCGGCTGCAACAACCTGCTTTTGGCGCGATCACCGTATCAATATAATCGATACTCCGGGACATGTTGATTTCACAATTGAAGTTGAACGGTCTTTGCGGGTGCTGGATGGGGTGGTTGCCGTGTTTTGCGCGGTAGGCGGTGTTGAACCGCAGTCTGAAACCGTATGGCGGCAGGCGATGAAATACCAGGTTCCGCGAATCGCTTTTATCAACAAGATTGATCGCATCGGCGCTGATTTTGATCGAGTCGTGACCATGATGCGCGAACGACTGGGGGCTCGTCCCCTGGTCTTGCAACTGCCTCTCGGTGAGGAAGATAAATTCGCCGGGGTCGTTGATTTGATTGCCGACAAGGCAATCTATTTCGATCAAAGTTCTTTGGGAGCTGAATACGAAGTGCGCGCTGTACCTGAGGAGATACTTCCGAGGGTAGCGGAGTGCCGCAATAAGTTAATGGAAGATCTGGCTGACCTAGACGACGATTTTGCCTCGCTCTATCTTGAAGGTGAAGATATAAGCGAAGCCGAAATCAGGAGTTTGGTCAGGAGAGCGACCTTGGCGTCACAATTGACGCCGGTTTTATGTGGATCCGCGTTTAAGAACACCGGTATACAACCCCTGCTCGATGGCATTGTTGACTTTCTTCCCTCCCCTTTAGAGGTAAAAGAGACGGTCGCAGTTGCTGCTGAAAGTGGGGATCCTGCAACAATAGAGGCAAGTGATAAGACGCAGCCGACGGCTTTGGTATTTAAAATCATGACTGACCCGCATGTCGGGCAGCTGGCTTTTTTACGTTTGTACTCAGGAGTTGTGGAAACAGGTATGCAACTCTATAACAGTAGTCGCAATGTAAATGAGAGAGTCGGCCGTCTGCTGAAAATGCACGCCAATAAGCGTGAAGAGGTCAAAAAGATTTATGCCGGAGATATCGTCGCTGTAGTTGGCCTCAAAAGCAGTACCACCGGAGATACCCTCTGCCTCAAAGAGAATGCAGTTCTCCTTGAGAATTTGGAGGTTCCGGAGCCTGTAATTGAGGTTGCAATTGAGCCATTAAGTCTGGGTGACCATGAGAAATTGAGCATGGCCCTCAACAGGCTGGCAGCTGAGGATCCTACCTTTAGAGTAAAAATCGATGAAGAGAGTGGTCAGACAATAATATCAGGGATGGGTGAACTTCATCTTGAGATTATCGTCGACCGTCTTGCCCGCGAGTTTAAGGTCAACGCTAATGTTGGCAAACCGCAGGTTGCCTACCGGGAAACTATTACCAGTTCTATAGATTGCAAAGGGGAGTTTATCCGTCAGGATGGAACTCGCCCTCATTACGCTCAGGTTCAACTCCGGCTCGAACCAATAGCCAATGAGCAGGGATTTTCCTTTGTTGACCAGATCCAGGACGACGAGTTGCCGAAAGCGTTTATTGAACCGGTAGCTCTTGGCCTGAAGGAAGCAATGCTAGCCGGGCCCTTGGCTGGCTACGAGATGACCGGAATTAAAGCTTACCTTACAGGGGGGAGTTGGCATGAAACCGATTCCAGTGAGATCTCTTTTAAATTAGCTGCCTCGATTGGCTTTAACGAAGGAGTTCGAAAAGCTCAGCCGACTATTCTCGAACCGGTAATGGAGGTTGAGGTGGTCGTGCCCAGTGACTATCTGGGCGATGTAATGGGCGATATTAATGGGCGTCACGGTCGTATTCAGGGAGTTGAAAGCCGTCGTGGTGAGATGCAGGTAGTTTCTGCCTTCGTTCCCTTAGCCGAAATGTTTGGTTATTCGACCCAAGTCAGATCCCGCAGTCAAGGGCGTGCAACTTTTACAATGCAGTTCAGTTGTTATGAACCGGTTGCGCAGGAAATAGTGCGTAAGCGAATTGAGTATACAGCAACCTAAGAGAAAAATTTAACAGTCGGAGAAGGAAATGGCAAAGGCAAAATATGAGCGCACCAAGCCTCACGTTAATGTTGGCACAATCGGCCATGTTGACCACGGAAAAACTACTCTGACAGCGGCCATTACCAAAGTTCTGGCTCTTAAGGGTCAAGCTACCTATACGGCATTCGACGCGATCGATAAAGCTCCGGAAGAGAGAGAGCGCGGGATTACGATTGCAACCGCTCACGTCGAGTATGAAACTGGGGCTCGGCACTATGCACATGTCGACTGTCCGGGTCATGCCGACTATGTCAAAAACATGATTACCGGAGCGGCCCAGATGGATGGAGCCATTCTGGTCGTCAGTGCCGCCGATGGTCCGATGCCGCAGACGCGTGAGCATATCC
>Ga0307990_1002188_pt1 | contig 15798 bp, 16 predicted proteins | sample EllFjometagen129_FD_203168 | JGI IMG/M metagenome (GOLD analysis project Ga0307990, IMG submission 203168) | Marine microbial communities from Ellis Fjord, Antarctic Ocean - #129 | ecosystem: Environmental > Aquatic > Marine > Unclassified | place: Southern Ocean | collected 2014-10-08
CTGCCCTCTCGGCCTGGCCCCGACCGCTAGCACGACCGTGACTTTGGCTTTAGGTGATGCCCTGGCCTCGGCCCTCCTGGCGCTTAAAGGTTTCAGTGCCGATGATTTTGCCTTGCGTCATCCCGGTGGCGCTTTGGGGCGGCGTTTGCTGCTCAGGGTTTTTGATGTAATGCATCAGGGTGACGGTATTCCTTTGGTTGCTGATTCTGTCTCTCTCAAAGAGGCTCTTTTTGAAATGAGTGGTAAAGGTTTTGGCGTAACCGGAATAGCAGATAAGAGGGGCTGTCTGGGCGGGGTTTTAACCGATGGTGATCTGCGCCGTCTCCTTTCAGAGTATGAGAACCCCCTTGACCTGCCGGTCGTTGAGGTGATGACTCGAAACCCGAAAACTATTTTGCCAGATGATCTGGCGGCCACGGCCTTAAAAAAGATGGAAGATGCTGCCATTACCTCCCTCTTTGTCGCCGGAGAAGCTTCATCGTCAACTGAGGGAGTTAAGCCTGTCGGCATTGTTCATTTGCACGATCTTTTACGCGCCGGAGTGGTATGACAGTTGTCAGTGGTCAGTCGTCAGTCTTCAGCATAACCCCGTAAACAGTTAGTTTTAGCAGGTTTTCAAAGATGGAATTAAAAGAAAAAATTTTACCGATAAAAGCCTTGATCATGGATGTTGACGGGGTGCTTACTGATGGCCGCATTATTTTTGACAGTAATGGGGTTGAGAGTAAGCAATTCGATGTGCGTGACGGGCATGGTTTGAAAATGCTGGCGCGCAGCGGGGTGACTCTGGCGTTGTTGACGGGTCGGCGTTCGCCGGTGGTCACTAAAAGGGCTGAAGAGCTGGGTATAGAGATTGTTTATCAGCGCTGTTACGATAAAGTTAAAGCCTATCATCAGATCCGTGAGCGTTTAGGTTTAAGCGATCCCGAGGTTGCTTATATTGGCGATGATGTGGTTGATATTCCGGTGCTGCTTAAGGTTGGTTTTGCGGCGACGGTTGCCGATGCCGATCCCGATGTTGTTCCGGTTGTCGATTGGCAGTCATCATTGCCCGGCGGCCGCGGCGCTGTCCGCGAGCTCTGCCATCTGATCATGCAGACGCAAGGGAGTTGGGATAAGGCGATGGCCAAATATTCAACTCAATTGTAACTATTCAGGGTAGATTTATCGCTGTCTGTCTCCATGTGTTGGTATTTAGAATAAAAAAACGTGGCCTCTGTTTAGAATTCGGTTTTTCTCTGCGCCTTTGCGTCTCTGCGGGAGACAAAAAGCGGTTTCCCGCAGAGACGCAAAGGCGCAGAGAAAGGCAGTGGAACATCTCTATTAACGATGGCATGTGAAATTATAACTTGAAAAAAATTATTATTGTTCTTTTGTTGGCTCTCGTTCTCGTTGCCGGGGGCTTTTATCTGGTGCGGCAGGTTTTGCGTGATCCCTCGAAGTTGCCGATCGATCTGCCTCAGATTGCTAAACACCTTGAGTTTGAGCTTGAGAATGTGCGTTATAGTCATACCCGCGCCGGGGTTAAAAAGTGGGATTTGAGTACGCGTAAAGCCCGGCGTATCAAAGGGCAAGCTGAAATTATTCTGGAGGGGGTCAAGGCCCGGATCTATGCTGAAGGTAAACTTGAAAGCGATACTCAGATAGAGGCTGAACAGGGATCCTACGTGGTTGAAAGTGGTGATATGCGGCTTGAGGGTCAAGTCAAGATTATCAATCGACAGTTTCAGATTGAGACTCAAAGCTTAAGTTACCATGAGGCTATAGGCGAAATCGTGGCTCCGGAAAGTTTGCTTGTTAACAGCGAAAAGCTTAAAATAGAGGCTGCCCGGGCAACCATCGATATTGAACAGCAGCAGCTCCATTTCAGCGGTGGGGTGCGGGCTCGTATTCGAGTTACTCCGGACAAGCCAACTGTTCCAGAAAAGTTGCCCGCCAAGTCGGATGCGAACAGCAAAAAGAAAGCATCCACTTCAGAACCGCAGTTAAAAGAGAAACCCGAGTCTCAGCCGGTGTCGACAAAAAAAGCCAAACCTTTACTGAAAAAAATTTACTCTAAAGCCAAGCCTGAAGTTCAAATTGGTAAACAGAAATAGGTAAATATTCGGTTTTGGATTGTTGCGATCTGCCGGGATTGGGGTCATTGCTGGTAAAAGGTGCGTTAGCACCCCAGGCTTCGCTGTGAGCGTAGTGAGGGAGCACCCTTGTGACCCCGTTTATGAGGGCGAAGCAAAGTTTACCACTACCCGCTGGGACTTTAAGAATAAACCTGAATATTCACATAAATCGGATTAGATATGTCAAAGAATCACGCTAAAAATTATTTGCTGATAGCCCTTATTTTATGTCTGAGTCTGGTTTTTCTGGTCTCCATGACGGCCCCAATCGGTTATGCTGCCGGTAATCCTTCGCAACCGGCTTTTTTCGGTAAAAGCAAAGACCCAGTAGATATTACTTCGGACAAACTCGACTTTGATCAGAAAAAACGGGTTGCAATCTTTACTGGTAACGTGGTCGCGCAGCAGGCCGAGACCTCTCTTGAAGCCGATACCTTGAAAGTGATTTTTGCGGAGCCCGATCAGACGCTTTCGGAGATCATTGCCACCGGTAAAGAGGTGGTCATAAAGTTACAGGGCAAAAAGGCGCTTTGTCGGAAGATGCACTATTATGCTGGAGCGCGTAAAATTGTCCTGACCGGCAGCCCCTCGCTTGATGATGGTAAGAATGTGATTAGCGGTGAGGAGATCACCTTTTTTATAGATGAAGAGCGCAGTGTCGTGAAAAGTGGTCAGCAAAAAAGGGTGAAAACGACGATTTTCCCCGGTCAGCGGGGCGGGCCGGGATTGCGATGAGTTATCGATTGGTCGCCAGTGAAATTGTCAAGAGTTATCAGCGTCGCCGGGTTGTCGATCAGGTCTCAATTGCCCTTGATTCCGGTCAGGTAGTTGGTCTCTTGGGGCCCAATGGTGCCGGTAAGACCACGACCTTCTATATGGTCGTGGGCCTGGTAAAACCAGACTCTGGAACTTTGCTGCTCAATGATCATGATTTGACCGGTCTGACCCTGCCCCAGCGCGCCCGTCAAGGGATCAGCTATCTGCCCCAGGAAGCCTCGGTTTTTCGCAAGCTTTCGGTAGCCGATAATCTTATGGCTATTATCCAGACCTTGGGTCTTGATCGGGATGAGGAGAAAAATCGCCTTGATAACATGCTCAAGCGTTTCGGTCTGGAGAAAATCAAGGATAATCAGGCTTACACCGTTTCTGGTGGTGAACGGCGTCGGGTGGAGATCGCCCGGGCCTTGGTTCTGGAGCCTAAATTTATTCTGCTTGATGAACCTTTTGCTGGCATCGACCCTCTCGCCGTTAATGACATTCAGCAGATTATTGTTGAACTCAAAGCCCAGGGTATTGGTGTCCTGATCTCTGATCACAACGTTCGTGAAACCCTTGGTATATGTGATTATGCCTATATCATGGATCAGGGCTCTATTCTTGAGGAGGGTACACCGCAATTCGTTATCGCCAGCTCCAAAGCTCGCAAGATCTATCTTGGTGAAGACTTTCGCCTTTAAAAAACCGGGAATCTCCCGGTTTTTGATTTTCCCCTTGTAATTATTTTTTCTCTTTACTATACTTCAAGGTACAATATTTGCGTAGCAGGCGGCCCGAGAATGTAATTTTTTTCCAACTCATCGCTATTTTAAAAATATTAATCGCAGGTCAAACTTTCTTATATGTCAATATCCTTAAGTCAGAATATCCGTCTTACCCAGACCCATCAACTGGCTCTGACCCCACAGTTGCAACAGGCGATTAAACTTTTACAGCTTAATCAGGTTGAACTTCTCGAGATGGTGGGTCAGGAGATGGTCTCTAATCCGGTTCTTGAAGAGGCTGTCGATAAGGGGCTTGAAGAGGTTGAACAGGCTGAGCGTCAGCAGGTTGAAAGTGATGAACGTTCGCTGCGGGAGGGGCTCGACTCCGAAAATCGTCCTGAAATTCGCGAAGCTTTGGGGGATGCTGATTGGCAACCCTATTTTGAGCAACGCGGCATCAGTGGCAGCGCCCGTTCGGGGTTTGATAGTGATGATCGCCCGTCTTGGGATTATAATCTGACTAAACCGGCAACCCTGATTGATCACCTGCTTTGGCAGCTGCAGCTGACTCCGTTATTCAGTGAAACTGAGCAGAAGATTGGTGAGGCCATTATCTACAGCATTGATGAAGATGGTTATCTCGAAGCCAGGGTTGAAGAAATAGGGGCCCGGCTCGGTTGTGAAACTGAGGCGGTTGAGGGGGTTTTGCGGCGGATTCAGCAATTTGATCCAGTTGGGGTCGCCACCCGCTCCCTTGAGGAGTGCCTGCTTTGTCAGATGGTCCATCTCGGGATCGATTGTGAGCTGAAGCGGACGATTGTGAGAGACCATCTAAGCCAGCTTAAAACTAAAAATTATCGGAAAATTGCCCGCCATCTCCAGATTGATGAGGAGAAGGTGCTTAATGCGGTTAAAGTTATTCTGACCCTTGATCCCAAACCCGGAGCCCGGCATCAACCCGATTCGACTCAGGTCGTGGTTCCAGAAGTTTTTGTTTATAAGCGTGATGGGGTTTTTGTCATTGTTCTCAATGAGGATCGTTTGCCCAAGCTTTCTGTCAATAGCTACTATCAGGGGATTGCTGATCAACGTCGGGAACCTAACAATTTAACCCGCAACTATCTGACTGAAAAAATTCGGGCCGCCCAATGGCTGATTAAAAGTATTGAGCAGCGGCAGAAAACCATATATAAAGTGATGGTCAGTATTGTTAAGTTTCAGGATGATTTTTTTGCCCGGGGGGTTCACTACTTAAAGCCTTTAGTTTTGCGTGACGTCGCCGATGATATCGAAATGCATGAATCTACGGTCAGCCGGGTCACCCAGGGTAAATATGTGCAGACCCCGCATGGGGTTTTTGAGCTTAAATACTTTTTTAACAGCAGTATTAATCAAGGTGGTGGCGACATCGCTTCGGCCAGCGTTAAGCAGAAAATTATTGAATATATAAATCGTGAAAGTCCGACAGAACCTTTGAGTGATGATGCTATTGTCAAGTTGCTGGCGAAAGATCAAGAGATCAAGATCGCTCGCCGTACAGTTGCCAAATATCGTAACCAACTCGGAATCCTGGCCTCAAGCCAGCGCAAAAAAATATTATAAAATTAACCCGGCAGGGTTGCTGGTAAGTCGGGTTTTACGGCCCACGGCCCACGGCCCACTGCCCATTAGCCAAAGGGGGATACTATGCAGATAAACGTTGTCTTTCGTCACATGGATCAATCAGATGCAATTAAAGATTATGCGGTCGAGAAACTCTCCAAAATTAAAAAATATCTTGATGGTCCGATAGATGTCAACGTTGTAATTTCCGTCGAAAAAATACGCCAGATTGTTGAAGTAACATTTAATATCAATGGTTTTATCGTTAAAGGCAAGGAGGAGGCCGGCGATATGTTTGCCGCCATCGACCTTGTCGCCAGTAAAATAAGCCGGCAGGTGCAGCGTTACAAAGGTCGTTTGCGCCAGAAAAAGGGTTCTCCGGGGATTGACGAGAGTCTGCATACCAGTGTGCCGGTTGATGTTTTGAGTGTTGATCACGACCAGGAAGAGTCGGTTCCAGAAATTATCAAAACCGCTAACTTTATGGTTAAACCGATGAGTCCCGATGAAGCGATCATGCAGCTTAATTTGATGGATAATAATTTCCACGTGTTCCGCGACGAATCGACCGATCGCATCAATGTCGTCTATCGTCGTGACGATGGCAATTATGGGCTCATTGAACCCCAATAATGATGCTTGCGGGCTCTGCCCACAAAGAGGCTGAAGGCACAAAGCTTCAATATAAGAAGAAGATACTTGGTTGAAAACTTAGTGCCTCTGTGCCTTCAGCCTTTGTAACTCGTTAAACCATTTTTTTGACAGGATTGTAGGAGTAAGTTACTCTTTAGCTTGCAAGCTTTATGAGGATGACCTTAAAATAAATTATGAAAATTACTGACTATCTCTCCCCTGAACTGGTTGTTGCAGAGCTTGCACAGGTTAGCAAAGAGGAGACGCTTAAACTTTTATCGGCCCGGGTGGCAGTGGTTTTCCCGGAACTTTCAGAGGAAAAAATTCTTACCGTCTTGCGCGACCGCGAGGTCTTAGGGAGTACTGGAATCGGTGGCGGAATCGCTATTCCGCACGGCAAAATGGCCGAATTGGAGAAGATTGTTGTGCTCTTTGCCAGGAGTCGGAATGGGGTTGACTTTGCAGCCGTCGATGGTCAGCTGGTGCATCTTTTTTTCCTGCTCTTAGCTCCGGAAAACTCAGCCGGGATCCATTTGAAAACTTTGGCTCAGATTTCCAGGATGCTGAAAAATCGGGATTTTTGTGATAAACTCCGCGAAGCTGAGGATGGTTTGAGCCTCTTTAACATGATTAAACTGGAAGATGAGCGTTCTTGAGCGCGATGATAGTCTGAAAATCACCGTGGCTGATCTCTTGGGGGATGAGGCGCGGGGGCTACGTTTGAGTTTATTGACTCTGGAGGTTTCTCTAGACCGGAAAATCACTAATTTTCGGATTCAGAAGCATGGCTTGATTTTTGCCGGTTTTACCCAGTTTTTTGAACCTGAGCGGATTCAAGTGATGGGCACGGCGGAGGTGGCTTACCTCGAAACTCTAATCCCCGAGCGCCGTCTTGAGGTGATTGAACAGCTCTGTGCCCTGAATCCTCTTTGTCTCATCGCGACTCGGGCTTGTCTGCCGCCTCCTGAACTTTTGCAAAAATGTTGTGAGAGTCAAATCCCGCTCCTGCAGAGCACGCTTTCGGTCGCCGCAGTTTTTGACGCAATCAATCGTTACTTTGAAAATTTTATCAACCCCGAAACCACGATTCATGGGGTTCTGCTCGATATTCACAGTATTGGGGTTCTCCTGGTAGGTAAGAGTGGAATCGGTAAGAGTGAGGTCGCCCTTGATCTTATTCAGCGCGGGCATTGTTTGATTGCTGATGATGTTGTGGTTATGCGCTTTCGGCCGCCGGGGGCCGTGATTGGTGAGGCCAATGCGATCTTAACGTTTCATATGGAGATTCGCGGTCTGGGGATTATCAATATCGAGGATATCTTTGGTGTCACAGCCGTGCGTGATAGTCAGCGGGTCGATCTTGTGATTGAACTGGTTGCCTGGAAGGAGTATGACGGTAGCAAACGCCTGAATCTGGATCAGGAGAGTTTTCCGATTCTTGGGGTCAACGTTCCGAAAGCGACGATTCCGGTCAGCCCCGGCCGCAACCTGGTGACCATTGTCGAAGTTGCGGCCCACACCTATCGTTTGCAGAAACAGGGTAAAGAGACTGGACACGCCCTGCTTGATGATCTGGCCAATCGTTTAAAAGCTGATTAAATCAGTCTTCAGTTACCCGAGGTTAATAAAACCCTGACGACTGATGACTGGCGACTGAGGTTTGAGATGGTGACGCTCGATAATAACGTTAAGACTTCGGTTATTATTATTACCGGCCTCTCGGGAGCGGGTAAAGCCAGCGCTTTAAATGTGCTTGAAGATATTGGTTACTTCTGCATCGACAATCTGCCGGTCTCTTTTTTGCCGAAATTCCTCGAGCTCTCCGGGAACTTTTCGCCGACCATCAAAGGTATCGCTCTGGTGATGGATCTGCGGGAGGAGCATTTTCTTAACAGTTTCCCCGGTCTTTACCGCAGGATTAAAAAGTCATCTATAGCTTTAGAACTTATCTATCTTGAGGCTGATGACCAGAGCCTGATTAAGCGCTACAGTGAAACCCGGCGCAAACATCCGGTTGCAGTTAAAGGTTCTGTGGCTCAGGCTGTGGCCCGGGAGCGCGAGCTTTTACAGGAGATTCGGTCTTTGGCGAGCTATCGAGTCGACTCCAGCAATTTTACGATCCATCAGTTTAAGGAGTATATACGTAAAATTGTGACCTCCGGAGATAGTGCGGCGAGGTTGCAGATCTCGCTTTTATCTTTTGGTTTTCGCAACGGCCTGCCTTTAGAGGCCGATATTGTTATGGATGTTCGCTTTCTCCCAAATCCCTACTTTATTGAATCTCTCAGAGAGCAGAGTGGACTCGATCAGGGGGTGCGGGAGTATGTCCTCGGTCATCCCGTGAGTCGCTCCTTTAAGGAACGTTTTCTGGCCTTATTAAAGATGTTGATTCCTGAATATGTTAAAGAAGGTAAAAGCTATCTAACCGTGGCCATCGGTTGTACCGGAGGCCGGCACCGCTCGGTAGCATTAGTGAGAGTCCTGGGCACCGCACTGCGGGAAGAGGGCTATGAAATAGATCTTCTTCACCGGGATCTTAAAACGGAATAATTGAAATGATTGCTACTATAGTTGTAACCCACCACACTTTGGCCGAGCACCTTATCGCGACGGCTGAATTCATCGCCGGCCCCAATGAAAATCTGGTTGGGGTCGGGATTTTACAGAGCGATGATGTCGAGGTCGTGCGCAAACGTCTCGTCGAGATGATAAAAAAGTATCATAAAGCTGGGAAGAAAGTTCTCATTCTGACTGATATGTTTGGCGGAACCCCATCGAATATCAGCCTGGCTCTTTATGAACCGGATAAGGTTGAAATTGTTTCCGGTGTCAATCTACCGATTCTTTTGAAACTTGCTGGCGGCATTAAGAAGAGTGAGAAGGGTTTGAAGGAAATCGCCGCGGAAATTACCGAATATGGGCGCAAGAACATCTTTACTGCGGCCGAGTTCCTGGATCTATGACAACCGTTCTTTATCGTGTTGATGACCGCCTGATACATGGTCAGATTATCGCCTCCTGGGTTCCCTATACCCGGGCGACCCGTATAGTTGTGGCCGACAACCAGATCCCTGGTAATCTTCTACAATCTAAAATCCTGCGGATGTCCGCTCCCCCAAAAATACGGGTGGAAATTCTCTCTGTGCGTCAGGCTGTGACTTTTATGGCGCAGCAGCGTTCCGGTCCCGGACTTTTAACAATTATGCTTTTTGTTGGTATTGAAGCTGTCGTTCAAGCTGTGGAGGCAGGGCTTTATTTGACTGAATTGAACCTTGGCAATATTCATAGTGCTGCGGGTAAACTGCAGATTGCAGATTCGATCTCTTTAAGCCGCAATGAAATTATAAGTTTAAGAGATCTTCAGAAGCAGGATGTGAAGATTACCATCCAGCCGGTGCCAACGGCTCCGGCACGTGATGTTTTTAACCTTTTACAGAGTAAAGGCTGGTAAAGGCTGTGGGGCTCGATTTCTCCTCATTTATATGGCTGACGACCAAGGTTTCGCTGTTAGGGGCAATCTGTGCGCTTGATCGAACCGCCGCTTTTCAGGTTATGTTTTCACGGCCTTTGGTGGCCGGTACTTTGGGTGGACTGCTGGCTGGTAACTGGGAGATCGGTCTGCTGGTCGGGGTCTCTTTAGAGCTCTACTTTTTAAGTGAGATGCCGGTTGGCACCAATATTCCGACCGATGATACCCTGCTGGCCTTAGCGGCGGGTGGAACCGCGGCCGCCTTAAGGGGCTTGCCGGCAAACGGGTTGGTGCCTGAAAAAACTCTAGCGCTGGTGGTTTTGTTGGTGGTTCTGCCTTGGGCTGGGTTAACCCGTAAGCTCGACAGCTGGGTCAGAGTGCGGAATTCCAGACTTATAGATGATATGGAGACCGCTCTTTTAGCGGGTCAAAACTGCTCGGCGATAAATTTTCATCTTTACGGGATGCTTAATTTCTACGGGGCTGCAGTCTGTGCATTGGGCTTGATGATGATCAGTTCGCTCTTGTTGGTACCAGTACTGTTGTACTGCCTGCCGGTATGGGCCTGGCCTTTGACTGATCGTCTCTTGTTGATCTTTCCGGCAGCTGGTATTGCCGGCCTGCTCAGCAAGATGAATCAAAAACGACAGTTAGCTGTTTTTGCCGGGGTTGCGTTGCTGCTTTTGATTTTTTAGGGAGTTTATTGGCCATTTGTAATGAAATTACGACTTGAACAGCGCATCTTTCTGCGCAGCTTGTGCTGGCAAACCTCGTGGAACTTTGCTCGTATGCAATGTCTGGGACTGGCTTATGCCATCTTTCCGCTGCTTGAACAGCTCTATGGCAAAGACTCTGAGCGTCTGGCCCAGCGCACCCGGCGCTATCTCGTCTGTTTTAATACCAACCCCTATATGGCCGCCGCGATCTTAGGGTTTATGGTTCATATGGAGCAGCAGAGTGAGGAGATGGGTGATCAGGGTCTGGCTTTGAGTGGGAGTCTGGGCGGTCTCTATGGAGCGATCGGTGACGCTTTCTTCTGGAATGGTCTGAAACCGATGGTCTCATCCCTGGCGGTGATGATATTTTTTTGGCATCCGAGTCTCTGGGCTGCAGTGTTTCTGCTTTGTGCCTACAATCTGGTTCATCTCGGAATGCGCTATACGGTTTTTCTGCATGGTCTGCATCGCGGTATCGGGGTGATTGAGACGATTAACAGCTGGCATCTGCCGGCGGTCAGGAATGTTATGGAGTTTGTGACCTCTGCGGCGTTGGCGGTTACGGCTTTTTTACTGGTGGACTATTTTGATCTACGGGGTTTGGCCACGCCAGTGTTGCCTTTTTTAGTGCTTCTGGCTCTGATTGCGGGACTCGCCTGGCGCCGCCAAAAACTTGGCGAAGGTCAACCGCGTTTGTGGGAGTGCTTGCCTGCGGGAAGTGTTGCCGTGGTGCTTATCCTTCTGTTTTTTCACATTTAAACTGATAAAATGAAATAAATAAAATGCTTAGAAAAGAGTTTACAATAGTCAATAAGCTTGGTCTTCATGCTCGAGCGGCCGCCGTTTTAGTGCAGTTGGCGGGAAGCTTCTCTTCAGAGATCACGATCTCAAAAGAGAAGCTGACGATTAATTGCAAAAGTATTATGGGCGTTCTGATGCTGGCTGCAGCCCAGAATACAACAATTGCCGTAGAGGTTGTGGGTGAGGATGAAAACGTGGCCTTGGCGGCTTTGGGAGATCTGATTGAAGATGGTTTCGGGGAGTTGGAAGGTGGTTGATGTTGGTGGTTTTTTAAGTTGAGCGGGCCGTGATTTTTACAGAGAGGTATTATGGATAATAACAATCAAACGCTAAGTTGTGTTGTCAGCGGGGTCGGGGCCTCACCGGGAATTGCTATCGGCCGCGCCTTTCTCCTTGATCGTGGTAAACTTAAACCTCGGGGCGAAAAGATCTCCAGTGATCAGGTCGGGGCGGAAACGGAACGTTTTCTGGAGGCGCTTACCCGGGCCCGGCAGGAACTTGAAGAGATTAAAGAGAAGACCTTGAAAGCTGGAGGTAATGAGGTTTCGAGTCAGCACGACTACATCTTTGATGTGCATCTCTTGATGATGAAAGACAAGATGCTGGTTGACGATACGTTGACTCTGATTAAAGAGAAGAAGATTAATGCGGAGTGGGCTTTAAGTCTTAATAGTGAGAAAATAATTAATTTTTTCAAACAGATGCAGGATGGCTATCTGCGTGAACGGCAAAGTGATGTGGCCCATGTCAGTGAGCGCATCTTGCGGCACTTGACCAAAAGTGAGTACGACAGTATCGATAAAATCAGTCGCGGGGTCATCATCGTGGCCCACGATCTTTCTCCAGCTGATACCCTGCAGCTTAACCCGCAAAAGGTCAGTGCCTTTGTTACCGATCTTGGCGGGCGGACCTCGCATACGGCGATTGTCGCCCGCTCACTTGAAATCCCAGCGGTTGTCGGAACCGAGCATGCAACTGTGAAAATCAATGGTGGCGACCGGCTGGTGGTCGATGGTATTGATGGAAAAATTATTGTCAATCCCTCTCGTGAACAATTGGTAGCCTATCAGGAGAAGAAAAAACAGTACAACTCTTTTCAGGCTCATTTAATTTTAAATCGAGATCTCCCGGCCGAGACCAGCGATGGTTTTCGGGTTGCTCTGGCCGGTAATATCGAAACCCCGGAAGAGACGGAATCGATTATTTCGCATGGGGCTTCCAATATTGGCCTCTACCGAACTGAATTTCTCTACCTTAATCGCCAGACCCTACCCAGTGAAGAGGAACATTTCTTAACCTACAAAAAAGTTACCGAGTCGCTGCCCCCGGAGAGTAACACGACAATTCGAACTTTTGACCTCGGAGCCGACAAAATTGCTTCGTCTGAACATTTTCATGAAGATAGTATCAATCCGGCTCTGGGCCTCAGGGGGGTTCGCCTCTGTCTTAATCGGCAGGATATTTTTGTGACCCAGCTTCGGGGTATTCTTAAGGCCAGTCATTTTGGCAAACTTAAAATAATGTTGCCGATGATTTCCGGTCTTAACGAGATTCGTCAGGCGCGTGAAATCATTGAGGTGACTAAGCTTGAGCTTGAACGTGAGGGGGTTCCTTTTGATTCCAAAATTCCAGTTGGAATTATGATTGAGGTGCCGTCGGCGGCGATCATATCTGACCAGCTGGCAAAGGAAGTCGATTTTTTCAGTATCGGTACTAATGATTTGATTCAATACACCTTGGCTCTTGATCGCAGCAATGAGCATGTGTCCTATCTTTACGAGCCTTTGCATCCGGCAATTTTGCGCCTCTTGACGCAGGTTATTGATAATGCCCGAGCCGCCCAAATTCCGGTCAGTGTTTGTGGCGAAATGGCAGGGGAACCGCTTTATACTCTGATTCTTCTGGGGTTAGGTCTTGACAAGTTAAGTATGAATGCGATATCGATCCCGCATGTCAAGCAGATTATTCGACAAAGTACCTTTGTCGAAGCCCGGCAAATACTGGAAGAAGCCTTGTTGATGAATACCGCTTTTGAGATTGAGGCCTATGTCGCAAAAGAGATGAATCGACGCTTTCCCGAAACCTTTTTAATGAAAATTTAATGGTGCTAAAGAGTTGAAGCGGGTAGCCTCGAACTTTGCTTCGCCCTCATAAATGGGGTCACACTCCAAAAGTGCTTCCTCGCTAAGCTCACAGCGAAGCTTGGGGTGCTGGCGCACCTTTTACCAGCAATGACCCCAATCCCGGTAGGTCGAAGTAGCCCAAAACCGAATCCGTACCTTCAAACCCTTAAACTTTGAACTTTGAACTTAAATTATGGAGTTGATATGCCGACTAAAGATTATCTTTTTTCTTCGGAATCTGTAACTGAAGGGCATCCCGATAAGGTTGCTGATCAGATTTCAGACGCAATTTTAGATAGTATTATGAGCCAGGATCGCAAATGCCGGGTTGCTTGTGAAACCATGGTGACCACCGGTATGGCGGTGATTGCCGGTGAGATTACAACCGGTTGTTATGTTGACATCCCGGCGATTGTGCGGGAGACGATCAAGAATATTGGTTACAATGATTCTGCGATGGGCTTTGACTGGGAAACCTGTGCGGTTCTGACCAGTATCGATAAGCAGTCACCCGATATCTCCCAAGGTGTAACTGCCGGCGAAGGACTCTACAAAGAGCAGGGGGCTGGCGATCAGGGGTTGATGTTCGGGTATGCCAGCAATGATACTAAAGAACTGATGCCGATGCCGATCACTTTTGCCCATAGTCTGACTCGGCAGTTGTCGCGGGTTCGCAAGAATGGCTTGCTGCCCTTTTTACGGCCTGATGGTAAGTCTCAAGTTACGATTCAATATGAAAACTTTTTGCCGAAACGCATCGATACGATTGTCGTTTCAAGCCAGCACAGTCCCGATGTTACTTATGAGCAATTGCGTGAGGCGATCATCGAAGAGGTTATTAAAAAGGTTTTGCCGGCTGAGATGATTGATGGTGAGACCACGTTTTTGGTCAACCCAACCGGCCGTTTTGTCGTCGGTGGGCCGATGGGTGATTGTGGTTTAACCGGGCGCAAAATAATTGTCGATACCTATGGTGGTAAAGGTGGTCATGGCGGGGGTTGTTTTTCCGGCAAAGACCCCAGCAAGGTTGACCGCAGTGCCTCCTATATGGCCCGTTATGTTGCTAAAAATCTGGTCGCTGCAGGGCTGGCGGCAAAATGTGAAGTTCAGCTCGCTTACGCGATTGGCGTAGCTGAACCCTTAAGCGTTATGGTCAATACTTTTGGCACCGGCAAACTCCCCTCAGAGCGTCTTTCTGAGTTGGTTCGTAAGCATTTTCAGCTCCGGCCGGCTGGCATTGTTGAAAGCCTCGATCTGTTGCGCCCGATCTATCAGCAGACGGCTGCTTACGGTCATTTCGGTCGTACTGAACCGGGTTTTTCCTGGGAGAAAACTGATCTTGCCGAAATCCTTAAAGATGCGGCTCTTTAGAACTTGAATTGAGAGGTCTCTTATGTTAAGAGCCTTGCGCGTAACCTTGGAGAGATGGCCGAGAGGTCGAAGGCGGTAGACTCGAAATCTATTGTGGGCTCTGCGCTCACCCGGGGTTCGAATCCCCGTCTCTCCGCCACAAAATTAGAAGCCCCATGAAAAGAACGGTAATTCCGCCTTTTCATGGGGCTTTTTGCGTTTACCTGTCATTACGAAGTGGCGAAAGTCACCTCGTAAGGTGACAATTTACCGTTTGCGAGTTTAATTGTAATGTTTGAGGGTTTTATTTTGATTTTCTCTGCGTCTTTGCGGGAAAATGCTTTTGTCTCCCGCAAAGACGCAAAGACGCAAAGACGCAAAGAAAAACCGCAATAGAAATAGCCGCCGCGTTTTTTTTAACAAACTACCGGGATTGGGGTCATTGCTGGTACAAGGTGCGAGCACCCCAAGCTTCGCTGTGAGCTTAGCGATGAAGCACTCTTGGGGTGTGACCCCGTTTGTGTGGGTGAAGCAAAGTCCACCTTTACCCTCTGAGGCTTTAAGGCTAGCGGGGTGTGACCCTCAAAAGATGGCATATAAGTTGCTGTAAAACAGAGCTGTTTAGAGAGATTAATCACTATTACTACTAAGGAGATTGGAATTTATGAGAAGCTTAAATGATGTCGTTTTTGTCAGTGCGGTGCGGACGCCAATGGGTAGTTTTGGTGGCACCATGAAGGATATGCAGGTTTATGATATCGGTGCTTTTCCGGTCCGGGAAGCCTTGAAACGGGCCAATGTGGTTGGTGACGATGTCGATGAGGCGATAATCGGTAACTGTCGTCAGGCTGGGAATCACGTCAATCCCGGTCGGACCGTGGCCTTGAAAGGTGGTTGTAATCCGTTGATCCCCGGGGTTACAATTAACAAAGCTTGTCCTGCCGGTATGAAAACGGCGACGATGGCGGTCTCGCAGATTGTCATGGAGCAGGCTGATATCGTACTTTGCGGCGGTATGGAGTCGATGAGTACGATTCCTTACATGCTTAAAGGAGCTCGTTTCGGTGGCTTCAAGATGGGTGATCGCAAACTTGAGGATGGCTGGGGCGACAGTTTTGATCCGATTGCCAAGGTCAGTATGGGGATGACTGCGGAAAATGTCGGCGAGAAATATGGTATAACCCGTCAGGAGATGGATGAATACGCTGCCGGTTCCCAGCAGAGAGCCCAGGCGGCAGCCGATAATGGTTGGTTTGACAATGAAATTATTCCGGTGACGATTCCCGGAACCCGAAAAAAACCTGAGTTTCAATTTATCGCCGATGAATCGATCAAAGCTGGCAGTACGGCTGAAGTTTTAAGTAAATTGCGTCCGGCCTTTAAAAAAGAGGGTGGCAAGGTAACCGCCGGTAACTCCTGCGGGCTTACTGACGGCTCCGCGATGATGATTGCCATGACCCGGGAAGCGGCGGCGGCGCGTGGCGTTAAACCGCTCTTTTCGATGGT
>Ga0307990_1002189_pt1 | contig 15797 bp, 12 predicted proteins | sample EllFjometagen129_FD_203168 | JGI IMG/M metagenome (GOLD analysis project Ga0307990, IMG submission 203168) | Marine microbial communities from Ellis Fjord, Antarctic Ocean - #129 | ecosystem: Environmental > Aquatic > Marine > Unclassified | place: Southern Ocean | collected 2014-10-08
TATAATCATGACCGCATCCAGCTAAAAACAAAACTGACGCCTATCGAATTCAGACGTCAGTTTGTATAATTACCCAAGAGAGGGTTTTTATTTATTTGTCCACCTTATGGGGTGCACTCCACTTGGATAAGAGCTTTTCCTTTCTCCGGCTTTATTGATCTTATTGTTATAAGTATTAGCGAAAATCAGTGGGAAACTCTGGCTTGTTGTCCAGAATTCCCTCGATGGTTTCTATCACATCCGGGGTTAATTTCTCCACGATATCCAGTGCTTTCATATTTTCCTCAACCTGGGATGCTTTTGAAGCTCCGGTGATTACTGTACTGACATGAGGGTTCACAAGGCACCAAGCGAGAGCCAGTTGGGCAGTGGTACAGCTGAGTTCCTTTGCAACCCCGGATAATTTGATTACTTTCTGGATCTGCTCCTGTGCTTCTTTGTCGGTGAAGCGTTTGCGGAGCCATTCATATCCCGCTAAAGTAGCCCTGGAATTGTCAGGTATTCCTTCATTATATTTCCCCGTTAGCAGACCGCTCGCCAAGGGACTCCAAATTGTTGTTCCCAGTCCGATCTCTGTATATAACCGCTGGTATTCGACTTCCACTCGATCCCGGTGGAACATATTGTATTGAGGTTGTTCCATGAGAGGAGGAATGAGACGTTCTCGACGGGCTACGCCATAGGCTTCCATGATCTGCTGAGCGGACCACTCGCTGGTGCCCCAGTAGAAAGCTTTGCCCTGGTTGATCAGGTGGTTAAACGCCCGGACGGTTTCTTCGATCGGTGTATGAATATCAGGTCGATGAGCAAAAACCAGGTCGACGTATTCTAATCCCATTCTTTTTAGGGAGTTGTCCATTCCCTCGATAATATGTTTTCTGGATAACCCAATATCGTTTGGACCGTCTCCTCCCCAGAAGATTTTAGTGGAAAGCACAAGATCTTTTTGTTTCCATCCGGCCTTCTTGATTGCTTTACCCATGATCTCTTCTGCTTGGCCGTTGCTGTAAACCTCGGCGTTGTCAAAGAAATTTACACCTGCTTCGAAAGCTATTTTCATTAAGGAGACAGCCTTGTCGACATCTACTTGGCTTCCGAATGTCACCCATGATCCAAAAGACAGTTCTGAGACCTTTAATCCCGAATTACCTAAATATCTGTATTTCATAACCAAAACCTCCAGTAAATTTTACCGACGGACAATATTTCTCCTGGCTTCTGCCAGTACTTTTTTTGAAGCACCTGCGATGATAGGGAAAGGTATGTCATGATAATCCGTATCCGCTTGAGCGGGGAAAGGCTGAGTTTCTCCGTAAGTTTCAATTTCCCCCTCAGCTTCCTGGATGATCAGCCAACTGGCAGCAAAATCCCAGATACGGACTGTGCTTTCAAATGCCAGTACTGCTTTGTTATTCGCTACCAGGCATAAGTGGTATGCTGCTGCACCCAGGGACCGATTTTTATAAGGTAGATTGACACTGTAGCGTTTATGCATTCTTGAGCAATGAACAAAAATTGGAAACAGTTCTTCATCAAACTCTTTTGATACTTTCAGAGGTTGGTCGTTTAAAAACGTACCACCTCCCAGAACAGCAGTAAATAGTTCATCTGTAACCGGAAAATAAAGGGCTGCTGTTTGCGGCATCCCGTTTTCGAGGTGGGCAATAGATACACCCCAATAATCCAATCCCCGGCTGAAATTCACTGTTCCATCCAATGGGTCAATGATCCAGACATGCTTATTGTTTGGGAATATTGTCGATCCTTCCTCGCTTAGAATTCGATCATCTGGAAATTCCCCCAGGATCATCTCCTGAATCATTTTGTCTGCAGCTCGGTCAGCTTCAGTGACCAGGGTGTGATCCTCTTTCAGAAAACCGGTTTGATCACCTTTCCGGTAAAGATCGAGCAGGTTTTTCCCGGTTTGAAGGGCGGCATTTCTGGCGAGGTCTAATCGGCTTGAATTCATATGACTCCAAGTAACTATTTAAGATAGGTCAGGTTTTTTGTATTCGATATTTGGATTGAGAAGAAATTCAGTTACTGCCTCTTTAGGGCTGATCTCTCCTGCCAGGACAGCAGTTTCATAACGTCCAAACCATTTGGATAATTGGGGCCATCCCAGGCGCAATTCAGCCAAGATCAGGTTGGCGAGGTCTCCACCATCGGGGATGAATCCGCTTTTAAAGAAATCATCTTCAGCGGCTTTCTTATCATATTCAATCCGTACTATTTCACCGTGCCAGGATTGATGTTGTAAAGTCAGTTGAGCATATGCTGCTCTGGTATCACCATCGAAGGGTAGGCCAACTGACCCCGTATTGATTATTGTTGTATTATCCCACTTCCGGATAAATGCCTGATGTGTATGTCCCACCAGGAACAAGTCAGCAGTCTGGTCTATTAATCCGGGAAGGTCCCATTTTGGTGTGTCCGGATAGATCCCGATTCTATCACCAGCAGTCGAAGCATGGTTGGCCCGGATTAGTTGATTTCCCGCAGTTTTTAAAGTGATCTCAACAGGCAGATCTTTGACTGCCTGGTTATCCTCATTAGATAAAGACTCATAAGTAAAATTGATCACTCTCCGGAGCTCAAACTGCATCCCGGATCGGGGTAGGGCGGGATCCTCCATGTTGAGGACATAATCCTCATGATTGCCTTTAATAATATGCCAGCCAGGGGATTTTCCTTTATCTTGGATCAGATGCAGACATTCTCGAGAGCGAGGTCCGCGGTTTATGATATCACCCAGGACAAGAACAAGGTCCGGCTGCCAGCGTTCAACGTGGTCAAGAACGGTAACCAAGGCCTGGAAATTACCGTGAATATCTCCAAGAGCAGCTATCTTCATAGCTCAGGCTTGGGTTTCGATGATCTGCACGTAGTCCAGCGTTTCACTCTCTGGGGCTTGAACGCCCAGGAGCTTGAGAAGGTCCTCAGCAACCTGGGCTTTTTTCTCTGCGTCCTCCAGGCTCCAGGTTCGGCTTTTTACTTCCAGGAAAGTTCCCAGATCCGGTTCATCCAAACGGTCTAAGTTTATGAAGAACTCAATGTTACGGAATGATACTTTCCAGCGCCGTCGATCCTTTTCAATGTAGGTCTCATCGCTTGGCTTAAAATATTCTTTATAGAACCGGAGACTATGAGGTGCTGGCGCGATAAATCGGCTCCGGGATAATAGGACATCCTGGGGGAAGTGTTTTTCGCTTTGAGGTCCGATCAATGTCAGCCGATAACGGACATTCTCAACCTCACCCTGAGTATCAATGAACTCATCTTCCCTGTACCGTAGCCAACCTTCTTCTGGATCCTCAAATTTGAAATAAGTATCAAATTCTTGGTAATGGCGGTAGTACAGTATCTCCAGTTCGGACTCTTTCAATTTTGTGATCACTTTCTCTGGATCATTTACCGTTACTTTGATTTGGACTTCATAACTTTCCTGTTCTTCCGCACCACCGATAGCGATTAATTTGGAATAGACAGACTGGAATCTTTCAACTAGGAATTTGTCTATTTCCAAAGCGAGAGACTGAGCTCGAGGGAGTAATTTGTCAATATCAATGGTCAATAATTCCTGATCGCGCATCAGCCATTTACCATCAACCATTACGTCTGTTACGTCAGTGGATTTTGCAGCATATACAAACTGGGCATAGATACTATTTGGATCATTACGGTAATGGGGAGAGTTATGCAGAGTGTCAATGTCGACAAGGATCAGATCTGCTTTTTTCCCAACTTCAAGGGAACCTGTCTGGTCACCAAGGTGGATGCTTTTGGCACCCATACTGGTTGCCATGGCGACAGCTGTCCGGGCAGGGACGACTGTTGGATCGCCGCTGCTTCCCTTGGCGAGCAGCGCGGCCAGGCGGATTTCTTCGAACATATCCAAATCATTATTTGAGGAGACACCATCTGTGCCAATCCCGACATTCAACCCCAACTCTAACATCCGGTGGATTTTAGCAATACCCGATGACAATTTCAAATTGGAAGTTGGATTATGAGCTACTCCTGCGCCATAGCGTTGCAATTTGTGCATTTCTCTTTCGTCAACATGGACACAGTGAGCGGCAATTACTTTAGCGCTGAACACATCAAATTGTTCCACATAGGGGACAACAGGCATGTCAAACTCTTCGAGGCAATCTTCTACTTCCTGAGCAGTTTCTGCGATATGAATATGAAGAGGAACATCATATTTCTGAGCCATGGCCGTAGCTGATCTCAGGATATCCACCGTGGAAGTATATGCTGCATGAGGAGCGATTGCGGGAGTGATCAACGGGTGCCCCTTCCATTTTTTGATCATCTTTTCTGAAGCAGCCAGGGCCTCTTCATAGGAGTCTGCATCCGGTGATGGGAATTTGAGGATAGTCTGGCCGCAGATTGCCCGTAATCCCGCTTCTGCGGCAGCTTCAGCCACCTGATCTTCAAAATAATACATATCTGCAAACGAGGTCACACCCGACCGGATCAATTCCGCACAAGCCAGGGAAGTGCCTAAACGTACAAATTCGGGGTTTACGAATTCCCTCTCCACGGGCATGATGTAGCCCAAAAGCCAGACATCCAGCCGGAGATCATCGCCTAATCCGCGCAGCAGGTTCATGGGGACGTGCGTATGCACATCTACCAATCCGGGCATGAGGATCTTTCCGATACAATCGATCACTTCCACGGCTTGATATTCTTTTTGCAAATCATCCATTTCACCTACCGCTTGGATATGATCTCCAACAACAGCGACAGCCCCTTTTTCATAGCGGTTGAAATCATCATCCATGGTCAGTACATGGGCGTTTACGAATAGTTTGTCAGCATTCTGAACCATATTTACCTCACTTAATATTCTGGGACTTCAGGTTTTCTGTTCCTAAAAAAACCATCATTTCCATACTGGATAATGCCCTTCGGTAAACAGTGCGATTAGCTGGTATTTTAAATAACCAAACCTCAGATCGGGGTACAAGGGTCACCAAATGATTAGAAAAGATTGTATCACCTGAATTCATTTTTAATGGAGGTGGTAATCACACCTTTCATTATAATCCAGAGGATATTTAAGGGAAATTATGGCTCGTTTTTTATGCTTTTTTAGGCCTCCTGGGAGAGGTTTGGAAGGGGGTTGTATGGTAAAATATAGCATTGATGAACATCAACAAAATTACCCTTCCAGAGCCACCAAATGTTCTTAAATCCATCAAAAATGGGTTTGATGCCATCACAAAACATTTGATATTATTAATCTTTCCGGTAGGCCTTGATCTCTTCTTGTGGTTTGGTCCTCACCTCCAAATTAAATCCCTTATAGAGGGATTAATTGTGGATATGAATGATATGTCTGAACTAATGCCAGCTGATTTTGGTGAAGTTATGGAAGCTGGGCAAGAGATCTGGATAGTAGCTGCGGAGCGAATCAATCTTTTGATTGGGCTGCGATCTCTTCCTGTAGGAATATTCAGTTTATTTACCAGCATCCTCCCTGTAGAAAATCCACTCGGCACACCTTTTTTTTGGGATGTACAAAACCTGAGCGGTGCGGCCTTGATCGTGTTGTCGGTATTCTTGCTCGGTCTGATGCTAGGAGGATTGTATTTTTCAGCAGTTCGCCAAGCTGCTGTATTTGACGAGTTGAAATGGCGCAGTATTTTTCAAGATTGGCCAAGAGTCAGTTTGCAATCCGGTTTGTTGAGCCTGATCTGGATGGTATTTTTCATGGCGATCCTGGTTGTGGGCAGTTGTGCGGCAACCGGAACCACTTTATTTAGCGTATCACTAGGGCAAATGGTCATTATTTTGTTCGGTGTGATTTCATTCTGGCTTATCTTTCCCCTGTTTTTCTCCCCTCATGGGATCTATTCCAAGGGACAAAAGGCCTGGAAGTCATTAATGACCAGCATCCGGATGACGAATCTGACTTTTCTGAAGACCAGCATGTTTATCCTGCTAGCCATGCTCCTCAACCAGGGATTGAATATGCTCTGGCAGGTGCCTCCGGAAAACTCCTGGTTGATGTTGATCAGCATAATTGGTCATGCATTCGTGACAACTGGAATGCTATCTGCCAGTTTTGTGTATTACCAGGACATAAATCGCTGGTCGGAGGAAATACAGTCGCTCGGTCTTCTTCAACCAATTGTTGAAGAACGATCAACATTAGAGAAATAAATTTAATCATGGTATGATGCGGGTTTGCGTGAACCTTACTGGAGGTTTTTGTGGCTGATAAGAAACAAAAAATGTCCTATGATGCAAAAGATATTCAGGTTCTGGAGGGTCTGGAAGCGGTTCGCCTCCGGCCTGGTATGTACGTAGGTGGAACTGACATTAAAGCGCTGCACCACCTTGTTTATGAGGTAGTGGACAACTCAATTGATGAAGCTTTGGCAGAGTATTGCGATGAGATAGAGATCATCATTCATGAGGATGAGAGTGTCACCGTCACTGATAACGGCCGAGGTATCCCGGTGGACATCCACCCGGAGAAAAAAGTTCCAGCTCTTGAATTGGTCATGACCAAGCTCCACGCTGGGGGTAAGTTCGGCGGTGGGGGTTATAAAGTCTCAGGTGGTTTACACGGTGTAGGACTTTCTGCTGTTAATGCCCTGTCTGAATGGTTCGAAGTAAGGGTTTGGCGAGATCAAAAAGAATATTATCAGCGTTATGAAAAAGGTATTCCTGTAACCAAGTTGGAGGTTGTGGGGAATGCTCCCAAGGGAAAAACTGGTACAACCCAGACCTTTTTATACGATAAGACCATCTTTGATCAAGAAATGTCTTTTCAGTTTGAAACCCTGGTTCAGCGATTTCGGGAGATGGCTTTTGTCACGCGGGGTGTCACCATTAAATTCTCCGATGAAAGAAATAATCGGGAGATGAGTTTCTATTTTGACGGTGGTATCACTTCCTTCGTGCGTTACCTGAATCGCAATCGAGAAAAACTACATCCGGTCATTCACGTCGAAAAGGAAGTCGATAACATCGTGATCGATGCGGCTTTTCAGTACACAGATGCCTTCGCGGAATCTATCTACGCTTTCGCAAACACGATCAATACTCATGATGGCGGTACACATCTAACTGGTTTAAGAACAGCAATCACACGTACTATAAACAACTACGCTCGCTCTAAAAAAATATTCAAGGATTCTGATCCTAATCTCTCTGGTGATGATACCCGGGAAGGTTTGACTGCGATCATCAGTGTAAAACATCCTTCACCCCAGTTTGAAAGTCAGACCAAAGTTAAGTTGATGAATGCCGAGGTAAAGACTCACACGCAGCAAGTGGTTGCAGAAGGTGTAGAGGCTTTCCTGGAAGAAAACCCCAGCGCAGCTAAGGCCATTATTAATAAGTGCCTGACATCTGCGAGGGCAAGACAAGCGGCTAGCAAGGCCCGGGACTTGGTTATTAGAAAGTCTGCCCTTGAGAGTATGACGCTGCCGGGAAAATTGGCCGATTGTTCCTCACGCAACCCCGAGGAATCTGAGATCTATATTGTCGAGGGTGATTCCGCAGGAGGTTCTGCTAAGCAGGGTAGAGACCGCCATTTCCAGGCAATTTTGCCATTGAGGGGCAAAATCCTGAATACAGAACGAGCTCGATTGAATCAGATCCTCGCTAATAACGAGGTTAAATCCTTGATCTCTGCCCTTGGTGTGGGTATTGGAGAAGGATTTGACCTTGAAGGATTGCGCTACTGGCGTGTGATCATCATGACGGATGCCGATGTTGATGGCGCCCATATTCGCACCTTGCTGTTGACTTTCTTCTTCCGCTATATGCAGCCGCTGATTGATAGTGGCCATCTGTATATTGCCCAGCCGCCGCTGTACAGGTTGAGCCACAAGAATAAAAAGATCTATGTTTATACTGAAAAGGAAAAGATAGATCTGTTTAAGGAACTGGGTCTCACTCCTGAGAAAGCCCGATTGCAGCGCTACAAGGGTTTGGGCGAAATGAACCCCATTCAGCTTTGGGATACAACCATGGACCCAGAAACCCGCACCTTATTGCAGGTTACAATTGAAGACGCCGCTGCGGCAGATAGAACTTTCGATATGCTAATGGGATCTTCAGTTCCACCCAGGAAGAGATTCATAATCACACATGCCAATGAAGTAAGAAATTTGGATATCTAGTCAAGATAATTAGATGACGCTAAATCAAGGTCAGCTCCTTCGCGAACGTTACAGGATCATCGAAGTTCTCGGACACGGTGGGATGGGATCAATTTTCCGGGCCGTAGATGAGAACCTTGGTCTTGAAGTTGCTGTTAAGGAGAACCTTTTTACTATTGATGATTATGCCCGTCAATTCCGACGGGAGGCGACCATCCTTGCCAATTTGCGCCACCCCAATTTACCCCGGGTTTCCGACCATTTTACTCTTGAGGATCAGGGCCAATACCTGATAATGGATTATATTGAAGGGGAAGACCTCCAGGAGAGATTGGAGAGAATCGGTCCCTTCGAAGAAGAAGAGGTTGTTTTTATTGGGGCAGCTATCTGCGATGCTTTATCCTATATGCATTCCAAGGATTCTGTAGTTCTCCATCGCGATATAAAACCAGCTAATGTGCGCATCACACCTGGTGGGGGGGTATTCCTGGTAGACTTTGGCCTGGCGAAAGTGATGCAGGGAGACCAAACTACCACAACAGGTGCTCGGGCGATGACGATGGGTTTCTCTCCGCCGGAACAATATGGGGCTGCCAGAACTGACGCCAGGACTGATATATATTCTCTGGGCGCTACCTTGTATACCGTATTAACTGGACTGACTCCTGAAGATTCCTTGGCGCAGACCATGGATCAGGAAGAGCTAACCCCTGTCCGGGAAAGAAATCCCAAGATCTCCAAGCGTGTGGCAGAAGCTGTTGAAAAAGCGCTCCAGGTTCATCCCAATAACCGCTGGCAGATGGCTGCGGAATTTAAGAATGAGCTGTTGAAAGCACAGAGCGGCAGATTCAATATCAATTTTGGGTTTGATCCCCTATCCGCTGCCATGCCAAAAAAAACAGATCCCCAAAAAGCTCCTGGCGTGATCGTACGAGGTGTGGAAACCAAGGAGATCACAAAAAAGAGATCACCTCGAGCTGCAGACCCTTCCGCAGATAAGAAAAATTCACCCAGGCAGCGGGTGAAGATCGACCGGGGAGGGTGCCTGGCGCTAATCTCCCTTTTGATTTTTATTCTGATTCTTGTTGGTGCTGTGTTTTCGCTGCTGAATCCTGTTTTTACAAGAAATCTCTTGAATTTCTGGTTTTAATTCCTAGTATGGTCACAAAATAATTATTATTGCTAAATTCAGGTCTGAAAAGTCCTATTCTTCTTAATATGATTAAAATCATTACTTTTGCCAGGTAACTTGTCTGACAATTGACAGAAGGGAGGGTATTTGTTAAACTTGTAGTTGTCAGACAAGTCATAAAAAAGGAAACCTTATGCCTACACTCCTAGTAAAAAATGCCCAGGTTTTGGTCACTATGGACGACCACCGCCAGGAAATTCAAGACGGTGGCCTTTTTATTAAAGATGGATTTATAGAAGAAGTTGGAAAATCTGATCAATTGCCCACAAAAGCAGATCAGATTCTTGATTTAAAGAACCATATCTTGCTCCCTGGTTTGGTCAACACGCACCACCATTTTTACCAGACCCTGACCCGGGTTGTACCTGAAGCACAGGATGCCAACCTTTTCCATTGGTTGAAGACCCTTTATCCGATCTGGGCCAGAATGAAGCCAGAAGATATCAGGACATCTACGCGGACAGCATTGGCAGAGCTGGCTCTCTCTGGGTGCACAACTGCAGCTGATCATCTCTACCTCTTCCCTAATGGATCACGATTGGATGATGAGATCGAAGCTGCCCTGGAGATGGGTGTGCGTTTGCATGCTTCCCGGGGATCAATGAGTTTGGGCGAAAGTAAAGGTGGTCTTCCCCCGGACAGTGTTGTAGAAGATGAAGAGCACATCCTGAAGGATTCCCAGCGTGTGATCGAAGCTTATCATGATGCTAAGCCTGGATCTTTTACTCAGATTGTTCTGGCTCCCTGTTCTCCTTTCAGTGTCACCGGCGATTTGATGCGCGAAAGCGCTGCCCTGGCGCGTGAGTACGGTGTTCACTTACACACTCACTTGGCAGAAACAGAAGACGAGGTTGATTTTACTATCCAAAAATTTGGTAAACGACCGGTTGCCTATATGGAAGAAGTGGACTGGATCGGGCCTGATGTCTGGTTTGCCCATTCTATCTATCTAGATGAAAGTGAGATAGGTGTTTATGCGAAAAACGGCTGTGGTGTCGCTCACTGCCCAAGCTCGAATATGCGCCTGGCATCCGGAGCCGCACCTATCCTGGATCTGCTAGCAGCCGGGGTGAATGTCGGAATCGGAGTTGATGGCTCAGCGAGCAATGATGGATCACATTTATTAGATGAAACACGCCAAGCGATGCTTCTTTCCCGGCTGAGAGCTGGGATCAAGGGAGCGTCTCGAACAGGTGGTATTGACCAGCCAATCATGTCTGCCCGGCAAGCCCTGGAAATGGCAACGCGCGGCGGAGCAGCAGTGATGGGACGGGATGATATCGGTTCACTAGAACCTGGAAAAGCGGCTGACTTTATCGCTCTGGACCTGGAAAGAATTGATTACGCGGGTGCATTGCATGATCCGGTTGCCGCGATGACCTTTTGCGCTCCGGTTAAGGTCGATTACAACGTGGTCGGTGGTAAATTTGTTGTCAAAGAAGGCCAGCTTACAGCAGTCGACCTGCCAGTTTTGGTAGAAGAACATAACAAGGCAGCAGCACGATTATTAAATGGATAGAAGCGGGCTTTTCCTAGGAGAGTTAAAGATGGGCCGAGAAGAAATCAGCAGTCGAACTAGAACCCTAGTAGATGTAGCCATGGGCCGGAAGAAAGCTGATCTGGTAGTTAAAAATGGGCGGTGGGTCTGTGTTCAATCAGGAGAGATTCTACCTGGAACAGATATCGCTGTTGCGGGAGACCGGATTGCCTATGTGGGGAATGATGCTTCCCATACTGTCGGAGATCAAACAAAAGTGATCGATGCGGAGGGAAAATACCTGGTTCCCGGATTGTTGGATGCCCATATGCATGTTGAGTCTGGCATGGTGACCATCACAGAATTTGTTCGGGCGGTTGCGCCACGCGGCACAACCGGGATGTTCATCGATCCTCATGAGATAGCAAATGTCTTCGGTTTAGAGGGCGTTCGCTTAATGGCGGATGAGGCAGAGAACCTGCCTATTCATGTTTGGGTACAGATACCATCCTGTGTCCCATCCGCACCTGGATTGGAGACACCAGGCTCGTCCATTGATGCAGAAGACGTGGCAGAAGCCATGAAGTGGGACAGGATCATCGGTTTAGGTGAAATGATGAACTTCCCAGCTGTCTATTTCGGCGACAAAAAAATGCATGACGAGATGGCGGCGACCCGGGCAGCGGGACGGGTGATCGGTGGCCATTATGCTGCACCTGACCTGGGTATCCCGTTCCACGGATATGTCGCGGGAGGACCCGAAGATGATCATGAAGGTACCAGGAAAGAAGATGCAGTTGCCAGGGTACGTCAGGGGATGAAGGCGATGCTGCGATATGGTTCCGGCTGGTTGGATGTTGAAGCCCAGGTGAAAGCGATCACAGAAGATAAACTTGATCCCCGGCATTTTATTCTTTGTACAGATGATTCACATTCTGAAACCCTGGTAAATGAAGGTCATATGGACAGAGTGCTCCGGCATACGATCGGGCTGGGTGTAGATCCCATGACAGCTCTGCAAATGGCAACTATCAATACGGCCGAACATTTTAATGTAGACAAGGATATGGGCCAGATCGCTCCCGGTCGATATGCGGATTTTCTACTGGTTTCAGATTTGAACGATTTTCATGCTGAAAAGGTATTCGCTAAAGGAAAATTACTGGCGGAATCCGGTGAATGGCAATTTGATCTCCCCGGATATGAATATCCAGATTGGGCAACCCGTTCTGTGAATATGAAGCGCCCTCTGGTGGCAGATGATTTTAAACTGGTTGTTGATCACGGGATATCTTCTCCCGCAACGGCCCATGTGATTGGTGTAGTTGAAGGCCAGGCACCGACCCAGCACTTGAAGATGTCAGTTGAAGTGCAGGATGGTGAAGTCAAGATCGACCTTAAGGAAGACATGCTTAAAATCGCCCTTGTTGAAAGACATCAAGCTACTGGTGGTGTAGTTGTAGGCCTGGTTTCGGGATTTGGGTTACAGGGAAGATGCGCCATCGGTTCGACTGTTGCTCACGATTCGCACCATATGATCGTTGTGGGTACCGATGAGGAACAAATGGCACTCGCTGCAAATAAATTAGCTGAGATCAAAGGGGGCCAGGTAGTTGTAAAAGATGGCAAGATCATTGGCGAGGTTGCGCTGCCAATTGCCGGATTGATGTCAAATAAACGAGCTGACCTGGTTGCAGCGGAAGCCGCCACTGTTCTGAAAGGATTCCAGTCTTGTGGGTGTTCGATCATAAATCCCAACATGCAAATGAGTTTATTGGCGCTTGTTGTAATTCCCGCTTTACGAATCTCTGACCTGGGCCTGGTTGATGTTGAGAAATTTGAATTTGTTCGCGTTGTTGAAGGAGCTAAATCTTGATCAAAGATAATGATGTCTCAAGATCTCTTCATGAGCAGCTTGGTGTGCTGATTGAGGCAACAGAGTCCGGCGATCAGTTGCCTTCAGAGCCCAAACTTGCTGTGAAGCTGGGGGTTTCTCGTGCATCGCTCCGGGAAGCTATGCGGACATTTGAAACCCGGGGTTTGCTTCAAAAGAAGCAGGGAGTTGGAACATTCGTTATCCATCCTACCAGGGTTTTCGATACCGGTCTGGAAAATCTAAACAGCCTGGAAACCATTGCCGATCTGCTTGGCCTGGAAGTTTCAATGGGCGATTTGCATGTAGCCCGCAGAGTAGTTGATTTTGAAATGTCAGAAACACTTGAATTACCTGAAAATAAAGAGATCCTCCAGGTATCACGCGTGATCTTAGCAGATAATCGTCCTGTGGCTTACTTGGAAGATAATCTGCCAATTGATATTCTAAGCGAGGATGATGTCAGGAAAGAATTCACTGGATCCGTACTGGATTTGTTGATCAAGCGGGATGATATTCCCCTTGCGAGTTCAAAATGCGAGATTAGCGCAATTGGTGCAACGCACGATATAGCCATCGCATTAGAAATTCAACGATTGGATTCACTGTTGGTTTTTTCATCCCTGTTATATTCAACCCGGGGGATGATCATCGACTCGTCCTTCAGTTATTTTTTACCTGGCTATTTTCATTTCCATATTGTTAGGCGGGTAGGTAATCTAATTACATCAGTACCGATAGGAGGGAAGTAATTATCAGTTTTTATTATGAATTAACCCTTAGTAAAAAGTTAAGATTTCATTTAAAAGGAGATTTACCATGAGAAGTTTCGCAGGACGTAACATTATTTCATTGAAGAATTTTGAACGACACGAGTTTGAGCGAGTATTTGAAGTAGCCGAAAAATTGGCTCCTATTGCTCATAATCGCAAGAACGTTGATCTGTTGAAAGAAAAAACCATGGTGACGGCTTTTTATCAGCCTTCCACCCGAACTCGCCTGGCTCACGAATCAGCCATGCTCCGCCTTGGCGGCAAAGTTACAGGTTTTTCCGATGCCAAGATGACTCGCGCGGGTGACTTCTATATGGAGTCCATCAAAGATACTTTCAAAATGCTTGAAAACTATGGCGATGTGATCGTCATGCGCCATTTCATGAAAGGTGCTCCCCAGGAAGCAGCCAAATGGGTCAGCGTTCCGATCATTAATGGTGGTGATGGTTGGGGCGAACATCCTACCCAGATTCTGACCGATCTTTACACCATCATGCGGGAAAAAGGACGCATTGACGGTTTGAAGTGGGTTGCTGTTGGTGATATGCGCATGCGCACCATGCACTCACTGGGACATGCATTAACCCAGTTTGATTGCCCGATCACCTTCATCTCCCCCAAAGATATGAACCTTCCGGATGAATACCGCGAAGACTTCAAACGAGGTAGCTTGAACTTCACCGAAGGTGATGATGTTCGAGAGGTGATTGCAGATGCAGATGTCATTTTAGTTGAGCCGGTTGTTCAGCCTGACTACACCAAATCCCGCGATGAGCGGGATGGCGAAGTGCCTATGACACCTCCCCAGTTCCAGATCACCAGAGAGCTTCTGGAAACCAAAGCCAAATCCGATGCGGTTCTGCTGCACTCACTACCCCGTATGGATGAGATTCCTCCCGATGTGGACCAGACTCGTTGGGCCCGCTACTGGCAGGAAGGTTTCAATGGCGTAGTGATGCGCATGGCTCTACTGGCTCTTGTTCTGGGAGCAGAAGAGTAAATCGTAGTTGATAAACTGGTAGATTGACCACAAGTTGATCTACCAGTTTATTTTTTATTGATTGTTAGTTTTGTAATAAGGAGAAATCAATGATATCTGATTTAAGAGGTCGAGATTTGATTGGCGACCTGGATTTTACAAAAGAAGAAGTTGAAACCGTATTGAGCGTTGCCTGGGATTTGAAGAAAAAACGTGCTTTGGGCGAACGACATGCTTTATTGCTGGATAAAACCCTGTCCATGTTATTCTTCTTCTCCAGCACCCGCACCAGGGCTTCTTTTGAGTCTGGAATGGCCCAGCTGGGTGGACATGCAGCCTTCATGGAAAGCCGCACCACTCAGGTATCCCACGGCGATACCGAAAAAGAATTGGGAGAGATCCTTGGTCGTTATTTTGATGGAATTGCCATCCGCCATGTTGATTGGGGCATTGGTAATAAATACATCAATAATGTAGCTTCTTCATCCCGTTCTCCAGTTTTGAACATGCAGTGCGAAGTTTACCATCCCCATCAGTGCTTGGCTGATATCATGACCATCTTTGAGAAGAAAGGCCCGAATCTGAAAGGAAAGAAAATCGTTGTTTCCTGGGCTTACGCATCCTCCTACCTTAAACCGATGTCAGTTCCGCAGTCCTTGATACTGCAGATGCCTCGCTTTGGTTTGGATGTTACCCTGGCGCACCCGCCAGAATTCAAACTTATGCCAGAGATCATGGAGCAGGCCAAGGAACAGGCCAGGATCTATGGTGGAAAATTCGAAGTTGTTGATGATATGGAAGAGGGATTCAAGGACGCCGATATCGTATACGCCAAATCATGGGGTCCTCTATTGACCACCCATGATCCCGAGGAAGGCAAAAAGATCCAGGATAAATATTCAGATTGGATCACAGATGCCCGGAAAATGGCCCTGGCTGATAAGGATGCGATCTTTATGCACCCCCTGCCAGCAGACCGCGATGTAGAAGTGACCAGTGAAGTTATGGATGGTCCTCAATCTGTTGTCTTTGACCAGGCTGAAAACCGGATGCATGCCCAGAAAGCCGTGATGGCTTTGACTATGTGCTAGGAGATGATTATGGCAGAAAAGAAAAAAGTAGCAGTTGTAGCCATTGGCGGCAACTCTTTAATTAAATCAAAACAGCACCAAACAGTGCAAGATCAGTATAAAGCTGCCCAGGAAACTTCAATTCACCTGGTTGATATGATCGAAGCCGGCTGGGAAATTGCAGTCGGGCATGGCAATGGTCCCCAGGTTGGTTTTATCCTCCGCCGGTCAGAAATTGCCCATAAAGCAGAAGGTATGCATGAAGTACCGCTGGATGTTTGTGGGGCGGACAGCCAGGGCGCGA
>Ga0307990_1002190_pt1 | contig 15787 bp, 11 predicted proteins | sample EllFjometagen129_FD_203168 | JGI IMG/M metagenome (GOLD analysis project Ga0307990, IMG submission 203168) | Marine microbial communities from Ellis Fjord, Antarctic Ocean - #129 | ecosystem: Environmental > Aquatic > Marine > Unclassified | place: Southern Ocean | collected 2014-10-08
AGTGAGTATGGGAATGATGAAAACATGTCCTGAATGTGGAAGTTCTATAGAGCACTCAGAAGGTTGCTTGAAATGCAACTCCTGTGGCTGGTCTAAATGTTAATGAATCTCAATTAATGAGGTAAAATATGAACCTATTTTCGATCTTTATGAAGGGTGGACCTCTAATGTTCGCCCTCCTTATCTGTGGTGTTTTTGTAGTTGCTATTGCAGTTGCAAAGTTCTTGGAGTTTAGAAAAGTTAAACAGTTAGATTTCCTATTAGCCGATCAACTCCAAACTGTAACTAGTTTCTCGCATTTGAAAGGATTTCTTGAATCTCAGTTTCATGATTCACCCTTAGCGACAATTATCACAAAGATTCTTGATTTGCATAAACTTAAACCCAAAGCGGTTAAAGAAAATGCATCAGGGATTGCCGAAAGACAAGTACATCTACTAGATAAACGCTTGGGAGTGCTCGCAACATTTGCTGCAGTATCTCCTTTGATAGGCTTCTTAGGTACTGTTACAGGTATGGTTCGTGTATTCATGAACATCGAGAAATCACCTGTGGGTGTCGATGTCAGTGCCTTTGCAGGTGGAATATGGGAAGCACTTCTAACTACTGTTGGTGGTTTAGTAATCGGGATTATATCTATCCTCTTCTACAACTACTTTGTTAGTTTTATTGAGACTTATGCGAAGATGGTTGAAGATACACTAACTAATCTGTTGATTATATTGGAAGACGAAACCGTAGAGCCAACCTATGAAGATTAATACTCAGAAAAAAAGAATTAAGGAGACCGTTCTCATCTCGATGACAGATGTGATGTTCCTTTTGATTATCTTTCTGCTTATATCTTCAAATTTCAACAATAGCAAAGGGATGCAAGTAAAGCTCCCTTCTGCCAAATCCCAACAGCAAGCCAATGCTAGCGTTATTCATCTCATGTACGATGAGAACTACAATCTTTACCTGGAAGATAAACAGGTGGATTGGAATGAACTGCCTTTAAGACTTACAACTCTTCACGAAAAGAAACCTGATTTCACTATATTTATCAGAGCGGATAAAGATATTCCTCTGGAAAACATTGTTAAACTCATGGATGTAGTTAAACTATCCGGTTTCCAAAAACTGTATATCGCCACCAAGAATGCACAGTGATCTCTATCTAAAAAAAGGCCTTATCGTATCAGTAGCCCTACACGGATTACTGATTATTATCGCTTTATTGTTTAGACTCGATATTTTGCCGGGTTCAAACAGCAGTGATATGCAGATATGGGAATTTGATTTAGCGGAAGAGCCAGTGATTCCCAAAGGCTATTATGATGATGAACAGAGGGTGACGAAAGAGGAACAGAGTTTCAACAATGCTGATATTGAAGAGGATTTCTCAGCTCAAACACTCAAGAATATGGCGGATGATTTATCGATAGATGATTTGATAAAGAGCAGAAGTCGTTTTGATAAGAGTGATTTGTTCGATAAACGAGCAGAGAAACTGCCTGAGATAAAGCGAATAGAGATAAAAGAGGCTCAGCAAGCTACAGAAGTCAAGTCCAAGTATTTAGAGAAGTTTGCAGATTCAGTTGACTCAAAAAACCGAGACAACTCCCCTTTCAAGCTTGAGGGTGATGTTCTAATGCGTCAGATCTTATCAAAGAAGATACCTGAATATCCTAAGAACAATCGTTCTAATGCCAAAGTAACTCTTGAATTTGAAGTTATGCCTGATGGCTCTGTCTCGAATATTATTGTATTAAAGAAAGCATTTCCTCAAATGGAGACGCTGAGTGTCGATGCTCTGAAAGAGTGGAGATTTAATCCAATAGGTTCTGATAAGACAACTAAAGGCGTCATCACTTTTATCTATCAGGTAAATTAATGAATTATCTCATCCGATTTAAGACCGTAGCTGATGTAGAGAACTATTTCAACCTAATGGCTCTTAGTAGTGCTTCACCGAAACCTCTCAAATCATATCTTGGATTGAACTATATTAAGAAAAGCAAATGCACAGAGATAATTAATCTTTCCTCCGGTGAAAACAAGTATCAAGAAATCCTCCCAGACTATTTACATCCTATCGCAGAGAAGTTGTTAGGACTAAATTCTGAGCACAAACTTGAGCTAATGGGTATTTTGAATGTTACGCCTGATTCTTTCAGTGATGGAAGTTATTATCTGCATTTAACAGACGGTCTTAACCATGCAAAAGAGATGTTGGACTTAGGTGCTGACATTATTGATATTGGTGGAGAGTCAACTCGTCCCGGTGCTGAAAATGTTGATTTAGAGACAGAGCTAAAGCGTGTAATCCAGGTTATTGAAGCTCTTAGAAAAAGTACAAATAAACAGATATCAATTGATACCTATAAAGCTGAAGTAGCTTCCAAGGCGATAAATGCAGGAGCAGACATAATAAACGATATCAGTGCTCTTAGATTTGATCCTGAAATGATTAATGTCTTGAAAGAACATCCTAGTGTTAAAGTCGTTCTAATGCATATGAATGGAATACCAAAAACTATGCAGAAAGAACCGCATTACACTAATGTGATAGAAGATATCCTTGAGTTTTTCGAGGAGAGAATTAACTACTGCATAGAACACGGCATTTCCAAAGACCGAATTATCATTGACCCCGGGATTGGTTTTGGTAAAAGACATGAGGATAACCTCAATATTCTCAGGTATCTGTCAGCTTTCCATAGCCTTGGGTGTAAGGTTTTATTAGGTACAAGTCGAAAGAGCTTTATCAACAGAATTGTTGAATCTAAACCAAGTGATAGATTGTCCGGTACATTGGCGACTACAAGTATTGCTATTGACAATAAAATAGATTATATTAGAATACACGACATAAAAGAACATATTCAGTTCATAAAAACATATAACGCAATAATTAGGGGTTAAGCATGGATTTATTGTTACCAAGGCTGTTAGACCTGGTTGATATTCTCCTCATTGGTGGATTAATATTCCTTTTCCTTAACCTTACAAAGCAAACCAGTTACTGGTATTTCCTATTCGGTCTTATCGCTGTAGTTATCCTCTACTTTGTAGCAACCCTCTTCCAACTACAGATGCTCTCGTCCTTATTCCAGAGCCTAAAGGACTATTGGCTACTCACTGTTCTCATTATCTTTCAACCTGAGGTGCGCAAATTCTTCACGAGAAGTGGTATAACGAGAATCTGGGAACATACGGGCAAACAAAAGGACAAGGATTTCTACTTTGAACTTCTTGATTCTGTTACAGCATTAGCCTCTCAAAAGATTGGAGCTATTATAGTTATTGAAAATAGGCGTAAGTTGAACGATTATGTCTCAGGTGGTGTAGAAATAGATGCCAAGATTTCGCTCCCAATGTTGACCAACATCTTTGCTCCTCAATCAAAGCTCCACGATGGTGCGGTTATAATCAGAAAAGACAGAATCATTGCAGCGAAAGTAATACTTCCCCTTAGCAGTGATGAACAGGTTAAGACTACCAATGGGACCAGACATTTAGCCGGACTCGGCATTTCTGAAGTCACTGATTCTTTTACAATTGTTGTTTCAGAAGAGTCAGGTAAAATCTCCTGTGCCTGTGATGGTGAGTTAACTCAGGGAATTTCATACGAAGAACTACTTCAAAAGATGAAGGATGCAGTTGAATAAGCAACCCTTACTCATCTCCATTACCGGTGGGATATGTACCGGCAAATCAACAATCAGTAATTTACTGAGATTATCAGACTACACCGTCTATTCGGCAGATAAGATTGCTCATAATGCATATAACAATCCGACCATTCTTAAAGAACTTATAGCTCTTTTTGGTGAGAATGTCACCACTAATGGCTCATTGGACAGAACTAAGATTGGCGAGTTAGTCTTTAAAGACAAGCAACTATTAACCAAGTTAGAGTCTATTCTACATCCATTCATCTTGAAAGAGATGCAAAGACTCTACAGTGAATTTAAAGGTGAGTACTGCTTCTTTGAAGTTCCACTTCTCTATGAAGCAAAGCTAAGTGAATGTTTTGATTGCAATATCGTAGTTTACTCAACAAGAAGCTTTCAACTTGAACGATTGACAATTTTAAGAGAGATTACACAGCGACAAGCTGAGAATATTCTTAAAAGTCAGATAGATATTGAGATCAAGAGAAGCAAGGCTGATTATGTTATAGAGAACAATTCAGACTATGTTGAATTGAAAGAGAAGTACTCATATTTCTTGAAATTCTTGCCTGAACTAAATTCGAGACCACACAAAAAACCATTATCAATCTAAATATTTGTTAAATCTTGCCCACTACTACCTTCAATAATTCACATTTGAGACTTACCAATCACCTACTCATTTCTTTCCCGTTTCTTACCCCGCTGGGTAAGCTCTGGGTAAGGAAGGGGTAAGAGAGTAGTAAGAGACTACTTAGAATTATTCAAGGAAAATGTGGGAAAAAATTAAGAATCTTACACATTTCTATGCTCTATCTTCTCTCTATCTCAACAGACAAATATATGAGAAGAGTGTCCACCGAAGAACCAATCCGAATCCTTATCCCCAAAAATAACAAAGATTGGCTCCAAATTTGCATTTTAACCTAGGGGAATGGAAAAATGAGATTATCATATTGATAAGTGTAGATTTAGATTGACAAATCGATACCGTTTTACGCGATATTGGGAACTTGGAGGATACAGATGAAACGAATGTTCATAACAGTTAGTTTGCTACTTACTTCATTCTTCTTATTAGGAGAAGTGATAAATAACATTGAGATACAAGAAAAAATTGAAGCTGGGTTGATTCGCTATGAAAACTCAGACGATATTACTATCTACAATTATAAGGCTGGATCCCCTGCTATACCACTTGTTTCATATCACTTTGAGATACCAAATGGTAAGAAACTTGAATCGGTAGTATTGCTCCCCAAAAACATTGAAGTTTATCAGCTGAATGCCACATTGATGAAAGCTCCAACTCCTGTGAATAACAGTGACAGTAAAGTTGTTTCAAATGAAGCTTTCCAGGGAACTCCTTATACAGAGTATCTCGTAGATTTCACAACAAATCAGAGTGGTCCTTACCGTTTTGGAACAGTATCCTTCTACTCTGCCTTATATGATAATGAAAATAACTCCATAGCTCATCCTCAATCTTTCGAACTTGAATGGGTGTTAGCAGAAGGTGAAATTAGTTCAAATCCTAACAATAATAGCTCTTCCTTAATTGCTCAGGAATTGGATTTAATCAGTAACCGGGTTTTCACTGTTGAAAAACTACTTTATATCGCCACAGATGAGGTTTTGACTGCCAGCGCTGATCTCCTGCGATTCAGAAGAGAACAGGGATATGAAGTTTTCACTGAAAGTGTTTCAAACATATTAGCAACTACTGCCGGTATAGATGACGCTGCAAAGCTTAAAAATTATATTACAAACCAATACATGACAGAGGGAATTGATTATGTTACCCTTGCCGGTGATTATGACATAGTACCTTATCGTTGGGCATGGGCATTTGATTGCGAGTTTGGAATGAATGTATTAGAAAATGAAATTCCTGCTGATATGTATTTCGCCTGTCTTGATAATGACTGGGATGAGAATCAGAATGGTATTTATGGTGAAGATGAAGATAATCCTGATTACTATCCTGAACTATTTGTTTCCAGAATCGGATTTCACAATGCTTCAGAAGTAACTGATTATACAACGAAGTTACTTGAATATGAAAAAGGGACACTGCATCAAGACAGTAACTATAACACTTCTGTTGGACTAAGTACCAATCTTTGGTCAACATCAAATAGTGTACTTTCACAAGAATATATCCTTGATCATTACTTCCCTTCTTATTACTCAAATGTAATATATAATGAAGAGGAAAACACTGTTAACAACTTTGTTAATGTGATACAGGAAATGCCCAATATCATTCAACATACAGGTCATGCCTTCCATAGTATCATGGGACTTGATGATGGTTATATAAGTATTGATGTATCGGAAAGTTTGAACCAACAGGCAACGACAGGTATCTTTTACTCTATCGGTTGTTGGGCAGGTGCCTATGATTTCCCTTCTATAGGTGAATCACTGCAACTTAATGCTCCTGTTTTAGGTTTCCTTTGTAACTCCCGCTATGGCTGGGGAGCTCCTGCTGCTGATGGTTTTGGCTTCTCAGAATACTTCCAGAAAGAGTTCTTTAGACAATACTTTGAACAACCTGAATTGACTCTATCTGCCCTTAACAGTATCCAAAAACTACCTTTCCTTCCCTATATGAGTGGTGACTCTGTATATAAATGGGTTGCTTATGAGATGAACGCCTTAGGTGATGCTTGCTTTAGACCAATGCGGAATAATCAAAGGACTTTAACAGCTACTGTTGAAGCAGGAGAAGATTTACCTGGGTGGTACCTAGCCATTAATGTAAGTAGTAATGGAGTACAAGTACCTGATGCAGTTGTGATGGGAATCTCTGAATGGCCTTCTACTACAAATTCCACAGGGACAGCGATGTATATAGATGGGCTACCGGTATCAGTTTATAAATATGGTTATGAATACACAGTATGTGATTCAATTGGAACCGATGCTCCATTATCCATTCGATCAGCAGAAGCCATTTCATTAACTTTGGGTGAACCTTATAATCAAAACTCATCATATCGCATAGATGCAATTATCGATTCACATTCTGACCAGACTATAAACTATTGGGTTGAAATACTACCTGAATTCGAAGAGTATTTTGCAATAACAGAGCAGTTTGTAAGCGGTACGATAGTTCCCAATAGCTACGCTTTTTTTAATAGTAACAGTTTTCATATTGAGCCTACTACCTATGCCCCACAGTTTACGAATGGTTATGTATTGAACCTAACCATGAATGTTTATGATATGGCTGATGAATCTGAACCAGCCTGTTCCCTACCTTTAGAGATTGTAATCAAAGCACCTGAACTGGTACTTCATTCAGCTGAGCCTAATAACTTGCCACTTCAGTTTAATGGACTAAATACAATGTCTTTTGTATTAGAAAATGTATCTGATACTGCTATAGAAACTCCAATTGAGTTAGAGTTTTTATCTGATATACCTGTGAGTAGAGTTGGCTACACAATACCAAATGGGATTGAAGCTTATGAAACTATCGAATTTGATGTTGACTTTATGATAGAGAATGATGGTTCAATGTTTAAAGAGGTTCCATTTACATTCAGCTATGATTTCAATAATCAGCCTATGCAAGCTCAGTTTGTCACTGTCTATCCAACTGAATTAATTGGCAACAGTGCTCCTTATTGGGATATAGATTTTAATAGTGTAAATCCTGAGATTACGATTCCAGCTCCTTGGCAGATTGTGAATGAATATGGAGAGGACTGTCTTTCATGTCGTCCTTCAAACTTTGGGGACTATGACTTCACTCTACCTCAGATGTATTGGTTGCCTGGTTTAGAAATGTCTTTTGATTACACATACAGAATGCCAATGTACGGAGAAGATGGTATTTCCTTTATTATTAGTGGAAACGATTGGTCTGAAGAGATTATGTTCTTAGGTTCAGGTGGAGCCTTATCACGGGAAAATGGTTATATCTTCTCTGATTGGGCATCATATAGTTTAATGCTAGATGATTTACTGACGCATGAACTTGATTACTTGGAACCATTCAATGTTACCTTTAACTTTAGTTCTACTGATGGTGATGTGATACCTGACTATCTGAATGATCCTTTGGTTGGTGTTTTTGTAGATAACCTTGAGTTTGAACTTATTCCGACACTAGGGGATGAAACAGATGATGTACCAAGTAGCTCATTGCTTGTAGATGTGTATCCTAACCCTGTAAATGATGTTATTAACTTCAAAGTCAATTCAGCAGAGCCTGTTGTAATAGAGCTATTTAATATCAAGGGACAAAAAATTCTTAAAAAGATACTGGACAAACAATCACTTAAATCTGATTTCAGTTTAGACTTAACTAACTTACCGGCCCTTTCTAACTCAGGAATCTATCTGTATAAGGTAGAAACAAGCAAAAAAGTGCAAAGCGGTAAGTTCATAATAGTTAGGTGATTAGAAAATAGAAGTATTGAAGTTCGATTAGATTATATAGAAGATAACTTAATGTAGGAATGATTCTTGCATTAAGTAAGCATAAATTTGTAATTAATAAAATGCAGAAAATAAGACTAGGAGGATATAATGAAAGTAAAAACGTACTTTGTAGTATTAGTATTATTCATTATGACAACAGCACTATTCAGTCAGGCAGATACTGTTTGGGGAGACGATAAACCAATAAGACAGGGTGTGAACATCGAATGGTTTAGATCCGGTACAGCAACACCTGATGGTGCTCTTTATGTATGGTCAGACACACAAAATGGTGGCCGTGACTTATATTGCCAATTTGTGTCATCAGATCCAAATGCAACAATCCCAGCCCCAATTTTAGTAGACAACAAGTCTAATAGACAGGAAGATCCTGTTGTAGTTAGTGCTACTGATGGCAATTACATTATTTCCTGGGTAGATTTCTCATCAGATCCTGATGGTGATGTTTATGCACAGAAGATTGATGGTTCAGGTAATATTTTATGGCAAGACGGTGGTGTACCACTTTGTCTGAATGAAGAAAACCAAATCGGTTTAAACATGGTACCTGATGATGATGGTGGTGCTTATGTTTTATGGGTAGATTCAAGAAACTTTAATAAAGACCTTTATTGTCAGCATGTAACCAGTGATGGTACTTTAGCTGCAAACTGGGATACTGAAGGTAACCCTATTGCAAACAGTGCTAACAATGAAGTATCAAACTCAATGTGGGAAGATGGCCAGGGTGGTTTTGTAATAGCCTATAACATCGCTGGTTCAGGCGAACAAGGTAAAGACATTATCATGAACAGAGTTTTAGGTGATGGTTCTTTCCCTTGGGGAACTCCTCAGGACTTATGTACTGAAAATGGTGACCAATCAAGCATCAAAGTAAGACCTTTTGATGGTACTTCAATGCTTATTTTCTGGGCAGACAAGAGAAATCTTGATTCAGATATCTATGCTCAGCGTGTTGCTTTAGATGGCACAATCATGTGGGCAAACGATCTCGTAGTTTATGGTGATGCAACATTACCTACCTTTGCCCAGCAGCTTAACCCTCGTGGTACAGGCACATCTGACAATTCAGCGATTATTGTTTGGGAAGATTTAAGAAATGATCCACAATACCCAGACCTTTTTGCTCAAAAAATCGACCCAGCCGGTAACTTACTCTGGGATGTAAATGGTGTTGAAATCTCTACTGAAGAATTTGCACAGCAAGATCCAAGAATCACTGCTGATGACAATGGCGGAGCTTTTATCACTTGGGATGATACTCGTGATGGTAATGCACCTCAGTTTGATGTTTATGCTCAACATATAACTTCTGCCGGAATAACCACTCTTGCCGAAGATGGTTTAGACATTTGTGTTGTTCCAGGTGAGCAAAACGGTTCCATTATTAAGTTTTCAAATGGGAATGCTTATGTGAACTGGCTTGACGCAAGAAACGGTTCTCATGGTATCTTTTATCAAGTTATCGACAGCAATGGTCTTACATTAATGGAAGATAATGGTAAAGAAGTATTCTGGGGACTCTCAGGTGATGCTTTGAAAGACCAGTTCATTACTGTTGAAAGAGAAAATGATTTTGTTGCTGTTTGGGCTGATACTCGCTATGCTAGTTTCGGATACCAAATCTTCTATCAAATTATAAATGCTCAAGGTATCCTTGCAACTGAAACTGAATACCTTAATGGTTTCCCATTAACTGACCTAACTTATGGTTCACAATCAAAACCAGCAGCTGTTGCAACTCCTGACGGCCAAGTATGTGTAGTTTGGGAAGAACAGCGTACTGCTTATCCTAAAGTTTATGCTCAGCTCATCGATGTCGATGGATCTAGACTTTGGGGAGATACAGGTCTTGAATTGACTGTTGGAACACCTTTGAGCCAATCTAAACCTAAAGTAGACTACTATGACGGTGCTTTCTATTTTGCATGGTCAAACCTTAGCGCAGCAACCCAGATCAACCAAGTCTATTCTCAGAAGGTTATCGATGGTGTTGTTCAATGGGGTGATGATGGACTCTTAGTTTCTGTTACACCTGATGGTGTAGATGAAAGAGAAAGCCAATTAGAAGAGATGAAAGGTCTTTACTATATTTGGACTAAGTCACTCCCTACTTGGAATGTTGGGATACAGGTCAAGAGACTTAATCCTGATGGAACAGACGGAACAGGTTTCCCTGAAGAGGGTATATCTGTTTCAGAGTTTGATGTTGCAACAACCTATACAAATCAAACTTCTCCACAAGCTAAACTTGTTAATGATGACCTTTTAGTGTTCTGGCAAGATTATAGATATAATTTTGTTTCATTCTACCATGGTATGATGATCTCCTCAGATGGTACTTATCTTTGGGACGATGATGGTGTGATTGTTGGTGATAACTCTGAAAATATGGAACGCTCACAGGAACAGTTCGACTTCATCGTAACATCTACTGATGGAATATTCAGTGCGTGGACAGAGAATACTGTTGGTGTTGGTGATATCTACATGCAGAAGTTAGACTTCGCTGGTAACCTTGATTGGGCGACAACTGGTTTTGATGCAATCGTAAAAGATTCTACACAGACTTCAATCAGTATGACTCAACTTGGTAACCAACATTATGGTGTTGTCTGGGAAGATAATGTAACATTTGAATCTGATATATTCTTTAACATATATGATTATAGTGGTTCACCACTCCTAACTACTGATGGGTTCATGGTTTCTGGTGCGATTAAACGTCAATATACTCCAAAGATTGGTAACATCCATAACCAACAAGCTATGATTGTGTGGTCTGATGGCCGTTCAAGTGGTAAGACTGAGATTATTGGACTATATGCACAGGCAATGAATTGCCCTGAAGTTGCTAATGATGATCAGGATAATCCTGGAGTACAGGGATTCAAAGTCGCTCAAAACTATCCAAATCCATTTAACCCAACTACAACTATTGAATTCAATATTCCAAAGAGTCAGAATGTTGAAGTTACAGTATTCAATATCTTAGGTCAGAAAGTGAAAACAGTAGCTAAAGACCATTTTGATGCTGGTATTAACAAAATAGTTTGGAATGGCATTAACGAAAACGGCAAGTCAGTTGCCTCAGGTATCTACTTCTACCGAGTTGAAGCAGGTAAATCTTCAGTTACTAAGAAAATGGTATTGATGAAATAAACAATCCATAACGATATATTAAGGGCAGGTTTATCCTGCCCTTTTTTACTTGACCGAAATTAACAATACCATTCAAAGGAAGCTATGAAAAAGCTAATAATATTGATTTTCGTTGCCCTACTGCTATCTGGTTGTTATTCAACTAAACTTAGACAGCTCCCAGTTATTGATAATCCAGTTGTAAGGAATTTAGTACTACCAGCTCCATATGATAATCGTATGGCTGAGTATTCAGGGCTATGCCGGTTAGATGACCATATTCTCCTGCTTCCTCAATATCCTGAACGATTCAAGGATGAGCAAACTGAAGGTCACTTCGTAATTGTTCCAATGGAATCAATAGATATAGAGGGTTCTTTAGAATGTATTCCAATTGAAGTTATAGGACTTGAAGCTCTTCATCAATATGAAGGTTATGAGGGTTTTGAAGCTGTTACAAAGAATGGAGCAGAGTTATACTTTGCTATTGAAGTTGGTGGGGTGGTTCCTTACACGCTGGCAATAAAAGGAAAATATTCTATAGAGTTAAAGCAGATAGTTTTAGACTCTAACTCAATCACAAGATTAGAGACACCTGTTAGTATTGATAACGCATCATACGAGAGCGTTGTTTACAACGATGGTAAGCTCTACTTCTTCTATGAAGGTAATGGAATTAATATCAATCCTACACCTTATGTCTTGGTTACAGATACTGATTTCAAAGTAATTGAACAAGTCACCCTATCCCCTATTGAATACAGGATTACTGATGTTACTAATTTAGATGCTGATATACTATATAGCATTAACTACTATTGGACCGGAGATGCTGAGAAATACAATCCCGGATTAGATTTGTTAACTAACACATTAAATAGAGAGAATGGTATTGAGAGAATAATTCCTTTGCAATTCAACGGGAAAGAGTTCATACCTTATATGAATGGTAGTATTATTAATCTTGAGTACAAGGGTCGTAATTGGGAAGGTATCACGAAGTATAAAGACGGATTCCTTTTAATTACAGATAAATACCCAGGTTCAGAGTTTGTTTACATTGAAGCGAAATAGTCGTACATTTATTTTCACAGTTTTGATAGTTAAATAATTAATTTCTGGACAAATAAGCCTCTCAAAAAAAGTATGGTGGCAAATCGAACACAGGGAGTTATTTAATGACGGACATTAAAGAAACAACAGAACAAGTTAAGCCTAATATCGCTGATGATTATCAGAAGATGTTAGACGAGTCTCTCACACAGTCTTCAGAACCTAAAAAGGGAGACGTTGTAGAGGGTGAAATCATTAACATCAATGAGAGCTACATCTTTGTAAATCTCGGTGGCAAAGTAGATGCTATTGCTAACCGCGAAGATTTCAAGAATAAAGATGGCGAACTCACTTTAAAAGTCGGAGACAAGCTTTCCGGTTTTATCGTTGAAATCAATGACTCTAGCATTAATATTGCTCGTTCATTATCTAAATCTAATGTAGATCGTAGTGCAATAAAAGATGCTTTTTCAAATAAAATACCTATAGTAGGTAAAGTAACTGCCAAAGTTAAAGGTGGATACAGCGTCAATTTAGTTGGCGTAAGGGCCTTCTGCCCGGTTTCACAGATCGACCTTAGACCTTCTGACAATGCAGAATTGTATGTTGGTAAAACTTTTGATTTCCTCATCATCGAATTTGAAGACAGAGGAAGAAACATCATCGTTTCAAGAAAAGCTATTTTAGATGCTGAACAAAGAGCAAATAAAGAAGCACTTCTTTCTACATTGAATGTTGGCGACACTGTTAAAGGTGTTGTGAGACGCTTTACTAATTTTGGTGCGTTTGTTGATTTAGGTGGATATGAAGGACTTCTTCATGTATCTGAAATCTCTTGGGCACATGTAGCAAGACCAGAAGATATACTTGGTGAGAACCAGGAAATTGAAGTTAAAATCTTAGCTTTAGCTAATGATAAGATTTCTCTTTCTCTCAAACAGCTTGAGCCAAACCCATTTGAGAATGCCTTAAACGAACTCAATGAAGGTGATGACAAAGAAGTTAAGATTCTTCGCTTACACCCATTTGGTGCTTTTGTTGAAATCACACCTGGTGTTGAGGGTCTTATCCCTGTTTCAGAAATGGCACTCGGTAGGATCATCAAGCATCCAAAAGATGTTCTCAAAGTTGGAGATATTGTTGAAGCAAGAATCCTTAGGATTAATGCTAACGACCAGAAGATATCTCTTTCAATGAAAGCTCTTCAGCCTGATCCTTGGACTGATGTTGACACTAAGATCAAAGAGGGTGAAATTGTTGAAGGTATCGTTGAGACTAACACTAAGCATGGTGTTTTCATAACTATCTTTGAAGGTCTTACAGGACTTCTTCCTATTTCACGCATTCGTGAAGGTGAAGACTTCCATACTGGTGATAAGATTGAAATCATGATCACCAGAATCAATGCACCGGATAAGAGAATATCTTTGAACTACAAAGATGCTCCACCTGAAGAAGAAAGACCTCGCTATAACAGAGACTCTAATAACCGTGGCGGTGGTAATAATAGCAATAGTAGTAGCTATGGTGATAGAAGACCTCGTAATCCTCGTAGAGGAGACCAGTCTTGGAAGAAATTCGCTACTGAAGATAAAGCAGTACCGGAAGACAATCCATTCTTCGACTTATAAATAATATATTGATATAGATGGGCAGGATTTATCCTGCCCTTTTTTAATTGTCTAAACTTATTAAGCAAACAACACATACGAACTTCAGGGATAAAGAGCAGCTCGCTCCATCAGTCTTCGTTAAAGCTACGCCCAGACAAGAAAGTGTGAGGGATTTCGATGGAAACTACCTCTTCGGGTCTGTGAGTTCCTTTAGAAGTGGAAGTTTATCAGTAATGCTCTTCTTTATCCGAGCTAATTGTTTCTTATAGATATAAAGTGGATCGTATTTCCTTTGTTCAGCAAGATAATTACTGACAACCTTTTGAGCTGCCTTCTTACCAATTTCATAGAAATCATCCGCTTTATTGAAGTCTTTAAAAGAGAATTTAGAGTTAAAGGTATTGATAACAATATCGGGATTCTCATTGATAATCTCGTTCACACTCAGATAGGCCTGGTTGCCATACACACTTTCGAGGAGTGACTCGATGAAGTTAATATCCTTTTTACTGTTACTATTGCTTACATCCTCATCAAAGAAGGTGGCAGTCTTAGGTAAAGGTTCCTGGACATTCACAGCAACGATAGTTAGGTCGGGATGGAGCTGTTTAGCAAAGTTGACTGGAAGCGGATACTCCACTCCCCCATCAAGGAAAAGATAATCACCATACTTATAAGGTTTAAACACATAAGGTAAACTAGCAGAAGCTCGAAGAGCTTTCGAAAGTGGACCTTTATTGATAAGGATTGAGCGTCGGGAATGGATATCATAGGCAACAGCACAGAAGGGTATCGGGCAATCCTCAATGTTCATCGAATCGGTACTCGCATCGAGTTCATCTTCCATAATCTTACCGTTGAAGAGTCCCTTCATACTGAAATCAAAATGAAGTGGATTCAAAAGGCGTTGATATTTGAAGTGATTAAACGCTTCCAAAATCCACTCGGGTGACTTACCAGAAGCATACACTCCACCCACCATAGCTCCCATACTTGTACCCACAATTCCCTTTATCTCAAAGAAGTCTTCGAGTACTGCTAACACGCCTATATGAGCAAGCCCGAGGGCTGAGCCTCCACCTAATACAACTGCTACTTCTATTTTATCTGTTGAATCCAATGCCATAATATCTGATCCTTCATATTGTAATAGTAATAATTTCCCTTGACTGATAAATAAATACAACTTTTCTATCAGCTAAATATGACTCTATACAGAAGGAGTTTCAATGTCAACTATAAAAGACAACATCACTAACTTATTGGAAGAAGAAAGAAAAATTGAGATGATGGGCGGAGAAGCCCAGATTGAGAAGCAACATAACAAGGGTAAGTTAACAGCTCGCGAGAGAATTGACCTTCTCTTTGATCCGGGAACTTTCCGTGAAATTGATAAGTTTGTGAAACATCGTTGTACAAACTTTGGGATGGAAAAGAAAGAGATACCGAGTGACGGAGTTGTAACAGGTCATGGACTTATTAATGGCAGACCGGTATGTGCTTTTGCACAGGACTTTACTGCCAGAGCCGGGTCACTTGGTGAAATGCATGCAGCCAAAATCTGTAAGGTTATGGATATGGCAGGCAAATCCGGTGTACCATTCGTGGGAATCAACGATTCCGGTGGAGCTCGTATTCAAGAGGGTGTTGATGCACTTAAAGGATACGGTGATATCTTTATTCGTAACTCAAGATTCTCAGGAGTTATCCCTCAGATTTCTGCCATAATGGGGCCATGCGCCGGCGGTGCTGTTTATTCCCCTGCAATGACTGACTTCATCTACATGGTAAAGAACTCAAGCTTCATGTTTATTACAGGACCGGATGTTATCAGAGCCGTAACCGGTGAAATTACAACTCAGG
>Ga0307990_1002191_pt1 | contig 15784 bp, 21 predicted proteins | sample EllFjometagen129_FD_203168 | JGI IMG/M metagenome (GOLD analysis project Ga0307990, IMG submission 203168) | Marine microbial communities from Ellis Fjord, Antarctic Ocean - #129 | ecosystem: Environmental > Aquatic > Marine > Unclassified | place: Southern Ocean | collected 2014-10-08
CTTTCCATGGCCAGGACGACGGGGTACACCTGTACAGCGGTCGCCCGAATGGTGCTTGACGGCGAGTATTCACAGAGGGGGATCAGTCCTCCCGAGTTCGTGGGGCGTGTCAGCGGGTGCTGGGAACGCGTCGAGAAGTACCTGAAAGATCGGGGGGTCCGGTGTCTGATGCAGCGATCCTGATCCCCCGGCCCATGCAAGGGCGATGGCGGGCGGACCTTAGGGGCCTTCCGATTTGGGGGCAAGTCTGGCTGTGACCCCAGCTGCACATGCTTCGTGCCCTTGTTCAAGTAGAATCGCGAAAGTAGGATGCAGTCTACAGACCAAAGGAGACATGTTGAGCATGAGTGACACAACAAGAGCTGAGGAGCACGGCAACAAGTGGGAACAGGTAGCTGGCACTCGACCCAAGTTACTTCGGTTGATTGTGCCCGGTGGATGGCTGGTGACCGTATTCGGGGGATTTAGCTATCCTGTTACCTTCTATCCTGACCCGGAGCATACGTGGAATCCTCGAATTAAAGGTTGACAGGACGGGGATGTGAAATCACCCAACCAATCAGCTCATGGAGTTGGCGGCCCGTCGCTTCATCGTCGGGCAGATGAGTGATTGAAAACCGACAGCGCGACAACTTTCGGAAAGGATCAGATGAGTGCTATTGAAAGAAACAAGATAAGCCCTGGTTCAGAGGTGCAAATCGTACAAAAGCAAGATCAGCGCAGCGGAAAGCTTACACGAGGCGTGGTCAGAGACATTCTGACCAAGTCTCCGACCCATCCCCATGGCATCAAAGTTCGCCTTGAAACGGGCGAGGTGGGCCGGGTGAAGAAGTTGCTGTCGTCGGAATGAGGGGTTTGGGAGCACGGTTCCGGGGACATAGTACGTAACTGCTCTCTGCCGCTCTCCCAAGCAATGAGAAATACAGAGCTAGTGTCTGGAGAATGGCATCAGCCGTTCTCCCAAGCAATGCATAGCATTGCCATTGCCCCAACAGCTTCACGGCGCTAGGATAGGAAGTTCGGGAATACCGTGCGAATGGGCTGTTGCGTCTTCTGGTTTGAGGATTACGTTCCCGGAGTTCTCCACGAGGGTGTGGGCCGTGAGTTCGCACCTAGCCAAGCGCCGGAACGGCGGAAGCCCAATACGCCAAAAGGAAGGTTACCTTGATCTACGAAAAGCCGATCGCAGAACTCATTGAGCGGCGCTTCTCGTGCCGCACATACGCTGATCAACCGATTGCTGCACAGACGCAGGAGCAGCTGCGAGAGCACATGGGTTCACTTGGCGAGGCTCCGTTTGGCACGCCCCTGCATTTTGAGCTGGTGGCAGCGACTGAAGAAGACCGGGCGACGTTGAAGGGGCTGGGGACCTACGGGTTCATTCGTGGTGCGACGGGATTCATCGTCGGAGCGGTCGGGCGTGGCGAGAAGGATTTTGAGGACTATGGCTACGCGATGGAATCGCTCATTCTTGCGGCTACAGACCTTGATCTGGGCACCTGTTGGCTGGGAGGAACGTTCACGAGATCGAGCTTTTCGGAGAAGATCCACCTATCGGGTGAGGAACACATTCCTGCTGTGACTGCGGTCGGGGTCATGGCTGATCCGGAGCGCGCCAAGAAAGGGTTGATCCGCCGTCTCGCCCACTCTTCGAGCCGTCTTGCGTGGGAGAAAATCTTCTTCGATCAGACATTCGACACGCCGCTGTCACGAGATGAGGCGGGAATATTCGCTCCAGTCCTTGAGCTTGTTCGGCTTGCCCCGTCTGCCTCGAACAAGCAGCCCTGGCGAATTGTAAAGGAGCGAGAGACCTGGCATTTCTACATCGAACGCACCTCCGGCTATGGGAGAAGCCCGGCCATGAGGTTGCTTGGAGGAAAGGGCGCTGTATTCCCTGACATCCAACGGCTGGATCTCGGGATCGCCATCTGCCATTTTGATCTCGCTTCACGCGAACTGGGATTGACAGGGCAGTGGGGCGTCAATGAGCCTGCGCTCGCAAGACTGTCCTCAGGAACGGAGTACGTGGCCAGCTTTGTCTCCTAGATTCACGCAATCGACGGGCAAAGGGGCGGATTAGCGCCCCTCGGTTGCATCGAACTCTGGTCCGGGGTCAAGTCTTGTTCTTTGATATTTTGAGTACTAGGATGTGGCATGCCCAGACCACTACGAATTCAATTTATCCTTGGGGGTCAGGTCTTTGCTCTTGGTGTTTCTGGCTACAAGAGATGTCTAGTCGCGGATGAATCCGCGTGCCTTCGAGAAGTTCGGCTCTAGTAAGTCAGTTGATTGGAATCCAGGGAGAGAGTTGCCCTATGCAAGGTTAAGTATGGAGCGAGGGGGTGTTTCTCGTGCTAGGCGACCATGAGATGGCACTGCTAACGCAAGCGCGTGTGTCGAATCACCTGTCTGCGTGCAACGCACAGGCAGATAGGAGGCATGATCTTGATGATGACAGACGCACGCCTGCCTGTGCCGACACGGCAGACAGGCATGACGAGTATCGACGGACCGAAGGCATCCCTCGCTTCGAGTATTCTTCGTGTCCTTCGTGCTCTTCGTGGTGTGGACGTGGCATTGCCCCGAGATCCGGCGCGGTGGAGCGCCACCAGGTGCCGGCCCGCGCCGCAACCAAGATCGAGCAAGGGCTCATCCTTGTTAGGCACGATGAGATCGATGATCGACCGTACATCTCGCTCGGCCTCGGTATCGTCACGGTGGGGATAGAGGGCGAGATACTCGCGACCAAAGGCGTGTTCGTACCAGGCCGTCATGCGATGCCGTGTTCCTTCTTGTAGGAGAGCCAGTTCCGCTTTAGGTGGACGAAGGACTAAAAATCAGGCTGCAAGAGGAACGGGTTTGTGCATCTCTCATTTCCGATCGTAGAGGCGGGAGCGGTGCCGTAATCGTGACCAGGGAAGACGCGTGTCGCGTCAGGAAGGGTGAGCAGCTTCTTATGAAGCGACGCGTATTCTGTCTCCGCACCGCTACCCAAATCGGTGCGGCCAACCTTGCCCACAAACAGCGTGTCGCCAGTGAATACCGCATCACCAATGAGGATGCAGATAGAGTCGGGCGTGTGCCCTGGCGTATGAATGATCCGCGCTTCCAGTTTCCCGAGCGGAAACACTGTGCCGTCAACCACACGCAGGCCTGTCAGCAAATCAGCGCTACCGTAAAGGAGGGCGTGGTGATTGGTGAGTCGCTCGATCGCCGCATTTCCGTTGGTGTGGTCACTGTGGTTGTGCGTATTGAACACATACAAGATCTCGTAGCTTTTTGTACGAGCAAGCTCAACCAACCGCTCGGGAGAGAAGGATGGATCGATAACGATCGCCTTCTTCTCTTCTTCATCGGCGACGAGATAGCCGAAGTTGCGATCGCCCCCAACTGGGACCTGTTCGATGAACATCTTCCTCCCTAGTACATGGGTCATTCATTTGATGTCCTGCCTCCTGCGAGTTTACAGGTCGCCTCCTCCCTGGACAAGCGCGCTTGTGTCCCAGCATGATCAGTTATGGACATCCGAAGGCCAAACACAAGAGCATCTCGCCCCCCCCTGGATGATAGAGATGGCAGGAGATCTGATCGAATGAGCCTCAGGAAGAGCCTACAGAGAAACTTCACTGCGGAAGGAAGCCGCGAGAAGAGTGCGGTTGAAGAGAAACGAGGCGTCGCGTCCCGACACTTAACGAAGTGACAGTATCCGAGTAGCTAGTGTCAAAGGGCGTACTGGCAAGCGGGGACAAACATGAGATGAGATCAGCATTAACACGCAGTGCTCCATTCCAGAGTCTCCCTACGTAGCCGTAGGCTCAGGGGTACTTATTGCCTGCGGGGACTAGCCCAACTCTCCCAATTTCATCATGCCATGAGCTAAATCACGCACCTTGCGAGCAACACTCAAAGCCTCGTTACAGATCGCCGGGTCCGGTATAGCTTGGGGTAGAGCGGAATAGGCAGGATACTTTGAAGGGATGTATATCGCATCCATGAGATCAATTTCATCTTCAGAAATCTTCGGTGCTAGTCCGTCAGCAGCAATGACTCTGACTAGCTCGCGCACGCTGTGCGTACGCTGGAACGGTAGATTGCGCTCAAGAATGACAGCCTTCAAGTACTTCTCCGTTGCCTGTTGTGCGTTTTGGAGGCATGCATTAAGGTGCCCGTGCTCCAGGGTCAGTGCTGAGACATCGAGGTTCTCATCGGCATAGGAGAGCCATATACGCGTTTCATCTTTCATACACGACCTCCCCTTTTTCGATCTCCCGCATGAAAGGGCCTTCAGGATTCGGACGCACTGGAACAACATCAAGCGGGATCATTCGGGCAACACTCCTAAGCATTCGGCGATACTTCAGGGCAAGGGGGTAATAGTTCTCATCCGAGTCCTGAAACACAGCAATGTCCACATCGTGCGGATCGTCAGAAGTGACAAAGGATCCGAAGATTACCACCCGCCGCACTTCAGGAAAACCTGATAGCCGAGCAGCAATTTCCTTCTTCACGATTTCCTTGGTGCCATCGGGCAAATTCATCCTCAGAACCTCCTCTACCCATTGTACATCCTTCACCCGGAACATAAGCTACTGTGCGTGCTGTTCTTGCACACGCTGGATTCACCAACCACTCGGGAGAGAAGGATGGATCGACAACGATTGCCTTCTTCTCTTCCTCATCGGCGACGAGATAGCCGAAGTTGCGATCACCTCCAACTGGGACCTGTTCGATGAACATTTCATCCACAGATAACGTCCTGGTTCTAGAGACAAATAAGTGAGAGCCCTCTCAATTATCCCTTTTAAGCCATCCGCCGTTGTTAAGCATCCTCCCCTCACCCCGTTGGAGCCATCCATGGGCGAGGCAATGTCACTTGCATTCAATGCCTTCCTCAAGTACTCCTGCCTATCGCCGATTTCGCCTTTATCCTCAACCATTCGGACTCCGTTAGGCCCACACGCGATAATTCGCGCCCGAATTGCTCGGCAGCACGTTGCGCATGTTCGGTCTTCAGCTCTGCAATCCACTCGTAGCCTTTCCCCTTCTCGTCCTTAAAAATGAATCGATCGGGTTTGTTCTTGTCGTCCTTATCGGCATATACTGCGTCAGTTCCAGGAAAATTCGATACGAAGACGCCGGGAATGTTCGGTTTGTATTTCAGTTTAATCACATTATCGCCGCCATCTATAATGCAGTGTGTAAAACCTTTTCCATCCTCGGGCTGTTTCAAAACACAGAATATGAACGCCTGGCTTTTATCTTCTATTCTCACGCTATCACAGACCGGCTGCAGGCAAAGCAGGTAGCGTTTTTCATCTTCATTGCCTTCTAATTCTCTGACAATGACGCCCAAATGTAATGCTCTCCGAGAATTGCCATATTTTGCCCTCAGGCTCATCAGAGAGCCGAGTCTTTCATGGCCATCATCTATGCTACAAGCACCTAAAAGGTATCCAGCTAAATTATGCTTATTACACTTCTTTTCATCCCACTCAGGAGATCCATCTTCACCGTTTCTTACCAACCCTGGTATTTTGCTTCCCTGAAACTGAGAATAATCCTTCTTCAATGCCGGTCCATTACAAAAGGCATCTCTTACAAATTCCAGGCCATCAACTCCATCACCAATTTCCAGCTTGGCATCACTCCTTGATTTCCAATGTTTATCACACCAGTCATCAAGAATTTCTTTGACAGCTGGAGGTTTCCCAAGAGGAGAATCACTCAGTGTGTCTTCAAGCACTGCGCGTAGCTCATCGGTCAATAATGGGACAATTTGCCCGAAAGCTTCGTCAGGCAGAACGAGCGCGCGATGCGTCAAAAAGGCAACGTCCAAACCTTTCTGGAATCGCCCGAGTATGCGGAGGTTGTTCTTGCGAAGATTCGCAATTCCGCGCAAAACAATCGCCTGTAACAGTCCAGAAGCAAGCCGCGAAAATTCCCAGATTGTACGTGTTGCCAAATCACTCTCGCGCACCCAGTAGTCAGAGAACTGCGCCAGAGGTGTATTCTCGCGTTTCCCTAGCACAACTACTCTGGCATTCTCCGTGGTGAGAACAAGTCCCGCGGATTGAGGATCGGCAGCAACTTTATCTTCACCGAGACGCTCAACCAAATCCTCGAATATCTTGTTTGCCACATATCCGAGGTTCGTCTCCAGCGTGTAGATAAGAACAAGACGTAATTGTTGAGGGATCTCTGTCTGACTCCGCTCCACCACGTTGCCAACGAGTGTTGTAGCTTTACCTCCTGAATCACCATACAAAGCCCAGTCCACAATGACGACATCAGCAGTTGAACATAGCTTGTAGATTTCTGATGTTTCGCCGAAGGATGCCGTCTTTTTCGGCTGATAGAGGGAGCAAATGATACGCTTCTTGGCGAAGCTGTTCTGTACATCATGGAATGATACTTCGTCGAGTTCTCCCTCTTCCATATGTTCAGTTGATCCTCTCTCTCTTTCAACTGTTGAGGTTGCTCTCTTCAAGGCTGGTTTTCTGCGCACTGCCGAAGGTTTCCTCACGTGCGAAGCCACACTTCCACTCTTGCTTTCGTATATCCGGTCATCAATCAGAACCACCGTCTGAAGATACTGCTCTGCAGACTCAATTATGAAATCGTCATATGCGGAAGTGGTTACTTCAGTCATTGTCTTTGCTCCATGATAAATCAAACCGAACACCACTATCAGGATTGCGTTCCAGATCCAGGAAAAGAGTCATACCTTCTTTGCTCAATACCTTTCTGGAAATATACAACCCCAAACCTCTTCCGTGCGGCTTGCGGGAAAAACCCTGTTCAAAGATAGCTTCAGCATCCCTGTTCCAGATTGGCGGGCCGTTGTTCTCGATGTGATAAACATTGTCTGTGCAATCCAGTGAGATCAGACGCTCACCCGGTTTGTCCTTAAGCCAGAATATGAAGTTGTCAATGAGATTAATGAAAACAGGGTAGATGGTTGATGGATAGCTCTGCACAACACTATCCAGGAACTCCTGCGTGGCTTCAAGGCGGATATGGTGCCTTTCAAGGCGCACGCTGAAAAGTGCACGAACGTAGTGGACGATCTCGTTGCCCCTGATGTCAATTTGTTTTCGGTACAGTCGCCGCTGCAGAGGCGTAAAGAGGTTCAGATGAGCATCCAGGTGGTCGAAATTTGCCCGAATGGCTTGGTAGATGGGGAGCAAATCATCATTTGCGCGCGCCCAGGAGCGAAGCTCCCGCAATTGTGCGCGAATCATCTTGATCGCAGCCGTAAATTCGTGATTAATGACAGCTACGGCAAGACCCAACTGGACCAGTTCTTCATCCGTGTCAGCCTGCTCTCTCAACACTTGGAGTTCGGTTTCCATGGCTTCCGTCATGTCAAGCTGGCTAATCTCCATGCTTTGCTCAAGTCCCTCCGTGATACCTGCCAGTAACTCCCGGATACTACCCAATTTTTCAGTGTTCCTCAAAGCTATGGCATCAATACGCTGCTCGTACGTTGAACGAACTTCCTCAATCTGCTCAGGCTGGAGATCACTGAGATCTCTGTGAGCAAGGTCATCATTGACCTCCTCAATCGCGTCCCGCAACTCCTTCAGGGCAGAACGAGTTGTGTTGACCGTAGCGCGTCGTGTGTCTGCGGTTGTCTTTTGCAGAGCTGTTGATTCTGCTCGTATCAGCGCATTCTGTTTGTCCGCAACATTTTGAACAAGTTCCTGGAGGCGACGACGCTGATCGATATATATCTTTGCCTGTGTTGCCATAGAACCCAGTGTTTCTCTTACTTCTTTGACAAAAGGAGCAAAGATCTCTTCTTCCAGCCTTGCCTGTTCCATCTTATACGCTTCCCATTCTCTTGTGAGCTTCTTGGTCAGACCAACCCCCCGAGGTCGAGCAATGGTATAGCTTGCTCGCAACTCCGCGAGTTTTTGATTTGCTTCACGTTCAGCATCCAGAAGTTCAGTAGAGGCGTCATCCGGATCACTCATTTCAGAGGCAATTTTCATCCGGTTTCGTATATGTTGCAGAAGTGCTGCGACTTCGGTTTCCGGAATTGACTCTTGAGTTTTGGAGAAGAAGACATCAAGATCTTCGGTAAGTTTGTTTCTTTTCGTGGTCGTCTGCTGCTCTCTTTTTCGGCGAGCCCGTTCCAGTCTGTCCAGTTCGTCTTTACGTTCCTGAAAATACCCGCCAAGCGGCGCCTCTCTGCGAAAGAAGTCGGTGGCCAACTGCATAAAAAGATTCTCCAATACTTTCTTGAACTGCCTGTAGGCTTTGCCTTTCTGAAAACCTTCGCGCCCTGCTTTTTCTCGAAGCGAGACATTATCTTGTTTTGTGAGGCACACCGCACCATAGATACGCCTGTACGAGAAGAAATAGTATGAAATGCCTTTATTGCGCCGCAGTTCAATGTCGAGCCAGTCAACGTCAGAATTACCATAGGGCAGAATTCGGATGCGATCACGGTAGACGTAGAGCCCTCCAATCATTTTCAGTTTCCGATTTAACTCGGCCCAGTCGTCAGGATCGGCCATGCTTTCACGTTGATTTCCTTGCTGATATCCGAACTCAACCTGAAAGGGTCCGCATGCTATTGGCTTGCCGCCGCCAGCCTTCCATGAGATGATGTGATCAGGGTATTCCTGGTCGTAAATGCGTACCATTCCCCTGAACTGACCGTATTCATCAATCTTACCGCTGACAAATTGATCGGATAACGCCAAATCTTCTTTCGTAAAGAATTCACCGGGACCAATCAAGTCTTCAGATTGACTGTCCGTAGACCAAAAACGAAATGCCGTCTCTACCGGCGGCGGAGCATCCTCTGCAAAAGTTGAATTACAGAAACCGAGGAGGCATTTGCTGAAGTCCTTGGTTGGGCTATCCTGTTCTGACCTGATGTCCGCCAGAATAGTCTCGTTAGCCGGGGCTATGTAAAAATGTGTGCCGCTATTGTGATCGGCTAATGAGAGACCGCCGACTGTATGTTCGAAATCTTGCGGATCAATCCGAAAATCGGAAATGTCCGAAAGGATGGATTGAAGGTTGCACTGCGGGAACTTCTTCTGTAGCAGCTTTGTATTGGCCGTATTCTCTTTCAGCAGTTCGACGATATCCTGGCTTGACGGAAGTTCGCCACCAGTAATGCACCTGATCGGAATCTCAATATCGTCGAGGTTCAAGAATGATTGCTCGAACAGACCCCAATGGACATAGCACATAATGAGGTTGTCGCGCTCACCATCCTTTGCTGATCTAGTAAGGACAAGAACCTGCGGCCCCAAGAAGGCAATCGCAAGGCGTCCGATACCCTTTTCACCCATGATGGCACGCACCGGTTTGTTGCGGGGACGGTAAGGTTCTGTGCCTTGCGGTAATGTTGTCTTGCTGTCCGTTCCGAGAACCAACCAATTCGACTCGAATTCCTTGAGCGTCATGCCAAATCCATCGTCACGAATAACCAAGAGTGAATCAGAACGGAAGAAATCAACTTCCACATGGTCAGCATAAGCATCATGCGCATTCTTGAAAAGTTCACTAATGGCTGTGGACGCATCGGCGATTTGTTGCCGCCCGAGCATATCGACAGCTCTTGCTTTTGTTCGGAATTTAGCCATTAGCCTGCTCCACTGACCTAACGTGTTTGATGAAGTGCAAGCCAAACTCTTTGGCAACTTGTACGGGAACTGCATTGCCTATCTGGCGTGCCATCGAGTTCAGAGACCCGAGAAATACAAACGTATCCGGGAAGCCTTGAATTCTCGCAGCCTCCCGTACAGTGATAGCGCGGTCTTGTTCGGGATGACCAAATCTGCCATTGGAGTAGCTGATGCAACGTGTCGTTAGTCCGGGTGCGGGCTTGTCCCAAGCAAGGCGTGTGTAACAATCTGAATGCCCATTGTAGCGTTTACCATCTGCTTTCTTGGCATAGCAGTTCGGTAACAGTGACTCCGGCCAATCGCGGCGTCCATGTATTCCTGTGTGCCTGATGCGCTCCAAATTCAGGGGAGACAGTCTGGCGGCACGGTGATTGGGGTACGTACGTTTATCCGCGTGCTCCGTTCCATGCGCAACAGCAGGAAGATCGGCGATTGCATCCCGAACGGTCACATATGCTTTGGCGCAATTCGGTCCGTGTGTACGCGCGGGCAGCGAGATTGTTCCCATACGACTTGCCACCAGAACAAGCCGCCTGCGAACCTGCGGCGCCCCATAATTCTGCACAGCAATTACGCCATAAGCAACGAAGTAGTGATCTTTATCCAATTGTTCGAGAAATAGGGAGAAAGGCCCTCCATCCTCAACTGATAGTTTCTGCAAGCCAGGCACATTCTCAACAAAGACCAATTCGGGCAAGCAATCGTGAACAATGCCCGAGAAATATGCCAATAAGCCTCGACGACTGTCTTCTAATGCATTCTTCTTCGTATTTGTTTTCTGCTTGGAAAAAGGCTGGCACGGAGCACAACCACAGAACAACTTTATCTCCGGTTCTTCGCTGCAGTAAGCTTCGATACGTCGGGCATCGATGGTTTCAATAGGCTCGTTGATTATCGGAACACCGCAAAAATTATTCTGAAATGTGTTTGTAGCATCCGCCCATGAATCGATAGCCAACACGTTTTCAATACCAGCTTGACGAAACCCTTCACTTGTCCCTCCACAGCCGGAAAAGAAGTCATATACTCGAATGGGCACCATAGACTGCTTTAGCTTCTTTTTCATGATGTTTCCTGTTCTTTTGAAACAACCGTTGGCAACGGACCTGACATCTCAAGTGAGCTTTCCTTAGATCTTAGAAATTTCGCCACGCGAAGGCAAACACTATCAAGAGCCTTTTGCCGATCTACGGCGGGCCTGCGCACCGAGCACTCCCATATAATGACAACACGCCAGCCGTTGCCACGAAGTTCTGCCTGGGCTTTCGCATCTCTGGTTCTGTTGTCCTCCAGTTTCTTGCGCCACCAGTTTCTTCGACTGTCTGGAATCGTGGATCGAGAACATCCATGGTAGTGCCAAAAGCAACCGTGAACAAAGATGACTGTCGAGTACTTTGGAAGCACGATGTCCGGTGTGCCAGGCAGATCACTGGCGTAGAGACGATAGCGAAAGCCCTGCGCGAAGAGACGCCGCCGGATCTCAACTTCGATCTTGGTATTCTTCGATCGAACCGCCGACATCATCTTACTTCTGGTCCGTTTGTCTACTATATCGGTCATGTCTCTGGCTCTATCATATTCACTTGACATCGTGGACATAGGTGATTATTTTCCAAGGCACGTCCCCGTAAGCCGTGAAACAGTACTTTCGGACGACTAACCGCCAACACCTTCAGAGAACCTGCCTTGAATACCTGTTTCTGTGGCGTCATGCACGCTCTCCAGATCCCGCAACTCCCTGATCATACCACATATGGATGTGATCAACCGCAATTCAGGGTATGGATACCAGCGTATTCTCCCTGAACTGCACATTGCTGAACAGATCGAATACTACAATGTAACGAGGAGACATTCGGCGTTGGGATACCTGCCGCCATGGACGTACATCAAACAAGAGGTGCCCTTGCCAGATCAATTCCTTGAGGTATCACAAATTAGCTCCTAGACTGGTGCAGCTTTCCCACCGCATGTCCCCTCTTAATAGTTGGTACAGATGGCTGCTGTAGGAGTCGAGCCTGCATCCGAAGGCACCGCCAATCAGCATCTACGAGGTTAGAACCGTGTTTTGGTCTCGGAGAGAGCCGTTCCACGGTAAGAATTGCTCTTTCCTAAGTACTCACCGCATGCCGATCAGTTGCACTCAGTGGCGCTCCGCTGTATAGTGTATATACAACCGCAGTACAAATCTGCCAGGAGTGGCTTATCATGCCTAAGACCGGGATTATATCAGCCAGGGTTGACCCCAAGCTTAAGCAAAGCGCAGAAAAAGTGTTCAAGGAATTGGGCCTCACGACCACGCAGGCCATCACGTTGTTCTACAAACAGGTAGAACTTGAGCGCGGTTTACCCTTCGCCGTACGAGTACCCAACGATGTAACAGCGAAAGCGCTAGAGCAAGCACGAGCACGACAGGGTCTTGAGAGCTTCAACACACTTGACGACCTGTTCAAAGACCTCGGCATTTAATGAAGAACATCCGCCGAACAGCACAATTCAAGCGGGACGTCAAGCGACTGCAGCAGCAGGGCAAGGACCTGGAGAAGTTGAAGACTGTGCTTGTAGGCATGGCAAGTGCGCAGAGATTGTCCTCGCAGTACCGAGATCACGTGTTGGTTTGGCAGTACAAGGGCACACGAGAGTGTCACATCGAGCCTGACTGGTTGCTAATCTATGAATCGACTGAAAGCGATATAGTCCTCATCAGAACGGGTTCACACACTGATCTGTTTGTGTAGCACCGGAGCCAAACCATTGCTGTTGCCGTCTCTTGGTCCATTTGCCTTACCATGATGCATGCAGTGTGAAAGGTGGAGCATGATACGAACGCAGATATATCTAACAGAAACTCAACGTGACGAACTAGCGGCCCTCGCCAAGGCCACTGGAAAGAGACAGAGGGAGCTCATCCGAGAGGCTGTCGATTGCCTGATCGACCAACACGGCCGCAATCGGCGGGAAGCAACATTGCGCGAGTCCGCCGGAATCTGGAAGGGCCGTTGGGATCTTCCTGACTTTAAAGCAACTGATCTCGATCTTCACTTTTTTCTCCGTTTATGATTATACGCAAACTGAAGTTCCTGACCTGCCAGTGAAGAAAGTCCTGTGGTTCTTTGTCATTTCGGGTGCGTAGTGACTTCCAACTTCAGCTCACACGGGACAGATGCCAAAGAGAATTCAGCGCTGAGTAAAACGAAAATCGGCAAAGAAAAACGGGCAATGCGCGTGAAGCGCATTGCCCGCCTGTTTGTTCTATGTTATAGAAACGCTATAGCGCGACTACATCATCGGCTTGTGGGCCTTTCTCGCCTTGGGTAAGGGTGAATTCCACCTTCTGTCCCTCGGATAGCGTCTTGAAGCCCTCGCCGCGAATTGACCTGAAGTGCACGAATACGTCTTCACCTTGCTCTCGCTCGATGAAGCCAAATCCCTTGCTCTCGTTGAACCACTTTACGGTTCCAGTCTCACGATCTGCCATCGAAATCTACCTCCCTGGTGTTGTGTATCTCATCTTAGCAGAGTGTTCTAGGCAGGTGATAGATAATCTACTTCCCAAACTAAACTACTGCAAGACCACCAACAGCATGTATATTTTAGACCCAAGCTGGGCAACTATCAAGTGCGCGTGCCGACATGCGCTTTGAAGCTGTATGTTGGGCATCGCAACGAAGGAACAATCGGGGTTGATAGAGAACTTCATAGGCAGAAATACTGGTGGAGGTGGCGGGAGTCGAACCCGCGTCCGAAGGTACTGCCGGTCAGCATCTACAAGCTTAGTTTCGTGATTTAGTCTCGGAGAGAGCCCTCCCACGACCAGGATTGCTCTTTCCCAAGCTTTCTGTGGTTCATCGCGCAACGGAAAGCGCAAAGCACGATATACCCGCTAATTTGACGCCCGAGTGAAGCCCGCGGGAAGCTCCATCAGACGGCCTTCCCTAATTTAGAGAAGGAGCAGCGAATGCGTAATTCGCAGTTGTTGTGTTCGCAATTGTTGTTTTTTCGCCAGTTTAAGGAGATAGCAAACGCTCCGCTTGCAGCCTTACTTTGGTAACTCCGTCGAATCCATACACCCCCATGTCAAAGAACCATCATTATTATAGCCCTTGGAAGTGAGACTAGCAATCGGCATGTTCCTGTGGTTATCATCTGTTAGCCAATGAGGTATTCAGTGATCGGTATCAGTCTGTCATTTGCCGCCGGAATCGGTGTCGGCTCGGTCTTGCCGCAACACCGGTTCACGCTGTGGATTGCGTGCGTGGCTGCGACGATCGCCTTCCTCACCTTGAGCCGCTGGAGGAGAGAGCTGCTCGCGGGCCTTCTCATCAGTGTTGCCCTTCTCGGTGCACTTCGCTATCAGTCGCTGCCAGTGATCCCAGCATCGCTCTACAAACAGGCAGACAATCTGCGAGAGATTACGGGAACGATCGTCTCCTACCCCGAGGGCAGATTAGACCACACGATGCTTATCATCGCGCCAGATCAGATTGCATCGAAGGTCTCCGTTACACTCTTCTGGGAGGGAGAGGAGCCCCCGTCGCTCCTGTATGGGGATCGCGTGCGGATCACGGGCTCGGGGAAAGCTCCGGAGAACTTCGACAACTTTGATTACCGCGGTTATCTGGCACGGCAGGGGATCTTCGCCACGATGATGGTTGACTCACCGTGGGATGTGCACCGCTTGGGAGTCGGGGAAAGTCGCATCATGCGCCTCGGTGATAAGATCAGGCAGCGCCTCTTGGCACAAATCGACGCGCTTCTGCCGAGCGAGGAAGCGGGACTGGCACACGGGCTGCTGTTCGGCGAGAAGGGGATGATGTCGGCGGAGATCGAAGACGCATTCCGTCGCGCCGGCCTGATGCACCTGCTCGCCGTCTCGGGGCTGCACCTGGGGATCTTCCTCGCCGCGCTGTGGTTTCTGCTACGCCTGTTCGGCCTGCGTCCACGAATCACCTATCCACTGGTGGGAATTGCTGTCCTGTTCATCCTGTGGATCGTCGGACCGCGCGTCAGCCTGATACGAGCGGCGTTGTTGTTTGCCTTTCTCGCCCTGGGAAGTGTCCTTGCCGATTGCGGGCTGATTCTCAGGCGCTGGGTGAGCTCATACGCGGGCCTCGCGGCGGCGGGGCTGGTCCTTCTTGCCATCCGTCCGACCGCACTCTGGGACGTAGGCTTCCAACTCAGCTTCGCGGCCACGGGAGCGATCCTCTTCTTGTTCGATCGGAGATTTCGCGTGCAACAGAGGATAATGGGTCTTGCCAAACTTATGCCGCTCCCCACAGGTATCGTCTCCTACCCACTCCTCCTGATTGCAGTGTCAGGCGCGGCGCAAGCAGGGACGGCGCCCTTCCTCGCCTACCACTTTCTCGCCCTCTACCCGTTCGGCCTCATCGCAAGCCTCATAGCCATCCCGCTGGCCACCCTCGCACTGTGGGGTGGCGGGATACTGCTCATCGTTTCTTGGACTCCGCTCGCACCCTGGGCAGCAAGCGGGCTTCAGCTCGTTCTACATTGGCTCATCGTCTGTGTCAGAGGAATATCCAGCATACCGGGAAGTATGCTTTCGATGCCCGAGTGGACTGGAATCTGGATCGGGGGAATCGTCGCCTACCTGTTCATGCTCGCCGTCTACGTTGGCGATTCATCGTCGTGCACCTTGTACTCCACGTCAATCGTTCCGCCAATATCCGACGTGTCGTCAGTCGTTCCACCGGTGGATGGAGGACGGAGAAAAACATAGCGAGCAAAGAGATACAGGGCGAAGAAGTCGCTTAGTATGCCGGGCACAATCAGCAGTATGCTCGCCACCAGGGGGAACAACTCGTGGCGCATAAGCGAGCGCAGGGTAAGGCGCCCAACGAAGACATTCATAACCACGTTCTTGACGATGGATCTTCCCTTAAGCTGCAGGATGATCATGCCAAGTACGCCGCTCAGTAAGACCTCGCCAAGGATCGCTCCGCCACCGATGACCTGACCGAGCTTGACGAGAAAAACGATCTCTACACACGCGAAGACGAATAGATAAAAGGGCATATGCATCACCGGCGGTAGATGTTAGTGGAATTCGGGGTGCCCTACAACCGCTATGAGGAGGGCTCTTTGCCGTCTTGAGCAGGTGACAACCCTGTGACAAGTGA
>Ga0307990_1002192_pt1 | contig 15775 bp, 11 predicted proteins | sample EllFjometagen129_FD_203168 | JGI IMG/M metagenome (GOLD analysis project Ga0307990, IMG submission 203168) | Marine microbial communities from Ellis Fjord, Antarctic Ocean - #129 | ecosystem: Environmental > Aquatic > Marine > Unclassified | place: Southern Ocean | collected 2014-10-08
GACTTGCTTTTGCTTGAGTTGTAACGAGCACCGAACAAGTCATTTGAGCCTGACGGCTTAAAGCTGTTGCGCTTTGAATGGTTGTACTTTCTATTATTTTATGAGCATTGTGAACAGCCTTGAAATACCACGAATTCCAGGGACAAATTCCGGGAACACAATACTAAATTATTTATGGCTTCCTGTTTTTCCATGGACCTTTTGGCCCGGTCTTTTTCTTCCGGAGTTGTTTTCCCAATAACACCTCAAGCTTATCAATGAGCAAATCACTGCCAAGAGGTCTGCCTGTCCGTTCATGCTGAAGGAGTTGCTGATATTTCTTCTCCTGAAGTTCGTCCTTCAAAAATTCATCCTAGGAGCCTGTCCGAGAATAGTAATTTTTTCTCAAATCGAGGAATGCGAAAAAAATTACCGCAGGTATATAGTTGATATTCCGAGGATAATTTTTTGAGCATGACAAAGAGTTGAGGAAAAAGGGCATTCTCAAACAGGCTCCTAGTCAGCAATCAACTCTAACAGCGGTGACACCCTTACAAACACATCATCTCGTTTCTCAATATGGGCTCTCGCACTGCTCCAGGGATATGCTATCGGATCAGTAACTAATCGTGCCCTTACTGGATTTAACTCTATGTATCTGACCCGCTGCCGGCAAATAGCTTTTATCCATCACGAATGAGTGAAACCGTCCCTGCCACAGATACCCTCTCTTTCCCCTCACGAAAATTAATCATCCAGGCATATCGGCGATGGCTTTGCTCATACCCTCCTCTGCTTGTGGGACTGCTGACTGCTATGAGTAGTGATTGGGCATCAAACAATATGCTTAGATATCAACGCCACAACCAGTGCAGCATTCTGACATCAAGTTGATGTAAAGTCTGTAGTCATCATCACAAAAAAATGTTTCCTGTCTCCGATTCCCGCATTGCATTATATGATGTGGATATCCGGGAACTACTATTTGTGTTATAAGTAACTAATGTGATGATTGACACAAATTGTTAATAATTTAGTATTGTGTCCCCGAATTTCCATGCTTATTTCTTGCCATAGTAACAGTACAAGTATACATATAGTGTATGGTAAGAATTGCGCAAGTAGTGGCTCCTAAGTTTCCCCTACCACTTAGATCGGGTAGACGGGGCTGGCAACAGCCCCGTCTACCCGATCTTTCAGGAGAAATCAAAATGAAACAGTTGGTAATTTTAACACTTATCTTGCTTATTATAATCTCGTTTTTAGGATGTGGTATCCCTGATCTTCCTGGCCCTATCGGAATCCCAGGACTTTAGAAAGAGATGTCATAGAACACACAAGCGAAAATGGGGTTAAGTTTACTTTTGACTTATGACAGGGATTCTGGGTCAAAAGTAGCCTTGACCTTTTCCTTAATGGCACTAACTTTGACGTCTTCCTGGCAGCCATTGAACGGTGTTTGCTTTCCCGTTAAGCACATGTTAATCTTTCGAGGCATTAAAGGAGAACAGAATATGAACAAAATTTCTATAGGCATAAATGGAATGACCTTGGAAGACCTTATATCCATCTCAAGAAAAGATTACCAGGTAATGCTAAAAAAGGAATCGGAAACGTCGATTAATAATGCCGGAAGATTGATTGAAAAATGGGTTCAGGAAGAAAAGACAATCTATGGGGTAACTACAGGTTTTGGGGCCTTAAGCAATGTGGTTATCTCCAGGAAAGACACCAGAAAACTCCAGGAAAATATTCTCATGAGCCATGCTGCAGGAGTAGGAAACCCCCTGGATAAAGAAACTGTTCGGGCCATCATGGCCTTGCGAATTAAAGACCTTGCAAGGGGCAATTCAGGCATTCGCCTAAAAACTGTTCAGCAGCTTGTTGCCCTTCTAAATAAGGAAATTTACCCAGTGATTCCAGAGAAAGGGTCTGTTGGGGCAAGTGGGGACCTGGCACCATTGGCACACCTTTCTCTTGTACTGCTCGGCATGGGCGAGGCATTTTACAGGGGTAAAAAAATATCCGGCAAGGAGGCCCTAAGCAAGTGCGGCTTAAAACCAATTCGGTTAGAGGCGGCAGAGGGCTTAGCGCTGGTGAATGGTACTCAAGTAATGACGGCTATTGGGGGATTAACCGTATATGATGCTATCAGACTGTCAAAAATGACCGATATTGCCGCCTCCATGAGCCTTGAGGTTCTTATGGGCAGCAGAACAGAATTCAATTCCAGAATTCATGAGGTTCGACCTCACCCAGGCCAGGCCACCTCCGCAAACAATATGGAGCGTATCACTCAAAACAGCGAAATAATAACATCACATCAGGACTGCTCTCGTGTTCAGGATGCCTACACCCTGAGATGTTCTCCCCAGGTTCACGGGGCCAGCAAGGATGCAATCAATTATTGCCGCAATGTAATTGAAACGGAAATGAATTCCTCAACCAACAACCCTCTTATATTCCCTGAGGAGCAAGATTTCTTGTTGGGTGGAAACTTTCATGGCCAGCCTGTAGCCCTTGCTATGGATTTTCTTGGCATGGCAATTGCCGAGCTTGCTAACATTTCCGAGCGTCGGATCGAGCGCTTAGTGAACCCTATGCTGAGCGGCCTGCCGGCATTTCTTGTAAAAAACGGCGGGCTTAATTCCGGATTCATGATCGCCCAATATACGGCTGCCGCCCTTGTTTCTGAAAACAAGGTTCTCTCCCACCCTGCCAGCGTAGACTCTATCCCGACCTCAGCCAACAAAGAGGACCATGTGTCCATGGGAACTATAGCAGCCCGAAAATGCAGGGAAATAGTAAAAAATTCGGAGTATGTCATTGCTGTTGAGCTTTTATGCGCCTCCCAGGCATTAGATCTTTTTACGGATATGAAAGCGGGCCAGGGAACCCTTGCTGCCTACCATGTTATACGGGATTCTATTCCCCACCTGGACAGCGATCGTATTTTATCAAATGACATTGATAATATGGTCCAGCTAATTAAAAGTGATGAGATTATTACGGCTGTAGAAAAGGCAATAGGGGAATTGCATTAAGCATGAAACTCCGTATAATATTGTTGGTTCTTTCTTTGTTAGCCTTTTTATCTGCATCTACAGGTGGATATCTTTACTACTCTTCCTTAAAAGAGTCGGCCTTTGAAGAGGCTGATAGACAGACATCGCTGAATGGCGAAAGAATAAAAAACCATATTTCCTCTTTTCTTTCAGAATATCTCAAGTCTGTGAAAACCCTCGCAGGACTGAATGAGTTAAGGCAGTCTCTTGTAAGCCTGGATACTGATTCAATTGCAAAGTCAAATTTTATACTCGATCATTTTAGAGATACTCTGAAAGTGGATGTCTGTTATCTTATGGGACACACAGGCCGTACAATAGCATCGAGCAATCGCAACAATCCTGACAGTTTTGTCGGAAAAAATTATTCTTTTCGTCCATATTTCCAGCAGGCATTGCAAGGCTCCCCTTCTATTTACATGGCATTAGGGGTAACTTCAAAAAAGAGGGGTGTTTATTATAGCCACCCGGTTTACGGTACAGAAAAGGATTTTCCTGAAGGAGTTGTTGTAATCAAGGCATCTATTGATCTTCTGGAAAAGGACATCGGACAAACATACGAAGGTATAGTGCTGCTGACAGACCCCAATGGCATTGTTTTTATCTCAAATCATAAAAACTGGCTATACAACTCCCTGTGGAGGCTTTCTCATGAAACAAAATCAAGGCTTGCCAGGACACAGCAATTTGGCAATGGACCGTGGAACTGGACCGGCATGATAAGAAAAGATATGACCCATGCTGTTGACAAATCAGAAAAACAGTATCTAATCAGAGAGATAGCAATTGAAAATTATCCAGGCTGGAATGTAGTTTTTCTTCGAACTGAAAAGGAGATAACTGGAAAATTCTTAGATCCCTTGATGAAAACTACAGGATCTATAATTCTCATAATCTGCATACTCATAGGCCTGTCGGTATTTTATCTTTACAGGAAAGCGAGTCATGACATCATCCAGAGAAAGGCGGCCGAAGAAGCATTAAGAGTGAGTGAAGAAAAGGCCTTAGCCCTTCTAAATGCCCCAACAGACAGCGCATTACTGATAGATACTCAAGGAAAAATCCTTGCCCTTAACAAACCGGCGGCAGACTTGTTTTACAAAGGTATAGACAGTTTAGTGGGAATGTCCTTTTTTGACCTCTTTCCTAAAAGTATGGCAAAACGGATAAGGGCACATCACAACGAAGTAATACATTCTGGAAACCCGGTACGTTACGAGGACAAAAGAAAAGGAAGGTACATGGACACCAACATATATCCTGTTTTTGATTCAATGGGAAATGTTGTGGGAGTAGCTATTTTCAGCCGCGATATTACAGAACAGAAAAGTGCGGAGGAAGAACTTAAGCAGGCCAAGGAGGAGCTGAGTAATTATTCTAAAGACTTAGAAAAAAAGCTCAGAAAGCGGACAAAAGAGATAACAAACATCATTAGAAACACCCCTGCTGTCGTCTATATTAAAGACCAGGAATGTAAATATATAATGGTAAACCCGCGATATGAAGAATTGTACGGCATTACAAATGAACATATCCAGGGAAAAACAGACTATGAGGTTTTCCCAAAACAAACTGCCGACCGGTTCCGTGCCGTTGATTCACAGGTTTTCAATGAAGGACGATTTTCTCAGGTAGAGGAACATATCGCTCAAGAAGATACGGTACACACCTATCTATCTGTAAAGTTCCCGCTCTATGATGAAGATGGGGATGTGCATAGTTTATGCGGGATTTCAACGGACATAACCGAACTTAAAAAGGCCCAGGACCAGCTAAGACGGCTTTCGGCCGGCATAATGAACAGCCAGGAGAAGGAGCGAGCCGCCATTGCAAGGGAACTTCACGATGAGTTGGGACAGGTGCTCACCGCACTCCGTATGGATTCTGTCTGGTTGAAAGATCATGTGGCGAAAAATAACCCCGAGGCCGGCAAAAGGGCATTGTCAATGTGCAATCTTATCGACAGCACCCTTGATCAGGTGAGAAACATGGCGATCCGCCTGAGACCTGGGGTATTAGATGATCTTGGACTAATCGATGCCCTCGAATGGTATGCCGGAGATTTTGAAGAGCACTCAGGCATCGCATGCATTTTTAGCCATAAAAATTCTCCGCACATAAACGATATGTTGGCCACGGCAGCCTACCGGATTGCCCAGGAGGCCCTCACAAATGTAGCGAGACATTCCTCTGCCACTCAGGTGGATATAATGTTAGAGTCAACAAACGGCATGTTAACGCTATCAGTAACAGACAACGGCAACGGATTTGATATCCGGAAATTAGCTGAATCAGGAGGCCTTGGTATAGCAGGAATGCGAGAACGGGCAGGACTGGCAGGGGGAACTTTGGAAATTAAATCAAAACCTAACAAAGGCACGCGTATCTTTTTCAGGGTACCTAATCAAGATAAATTACAGGGGAAGCATTCCAATGATCAAAGTACTGTTAGCAGATGATCACAACATAGTCCGTGACGGTTTTCGCCGTATCATAGAAGATACAGGCGATATGGTTGTTCTTTCAGAGGCCTCAGATGGACGGAAGGCGATTGAACAGGTCAATAAATCTATGCCTGATGTGGCGGTTATTGATATTTCCATGCCTGGCATGGATGGGTTGGAAGTCATAAACCAGCTTCATTATTCTTATCCTGATTTACCTATCCTTGTCCTGACAATGCATGAAGAAGAGCAGTATGTGGTGCGCACAATAAGCGCCGGGGCAATGGGATATGTCACCAAAAGATCAGCGCCGGAGGAGCTGGTAAAGGCCATCCGTAAAGTCCATGAAGGCGGGCGCTATCTTACAGACTCTGCAGCAGAATCATTGGCTGTGCGATTGGCAAAAGGAAACCAAAGGCTTTCCCCGTTAGATTCCCTTTCTAATCGAGAGATCCAGGTGTTGAGACGTCTGGCCTTAGGCCAGACCAACCGCGAAATAGCAGAGGCGTTTTGTCTGAGCATTAAAACAGTTGACACATACCGCTCCAGGCTTCTAAAAAAACTCAATCTACGAAACAATGCTGAACTGTCAAGATTTGCCATCCAGAATAATCTGATTGAGCTATAATTTAATAGCGTTAACAGGGGTTGTAAGAAAATCACCTACAAAAAAATCAGAATACTTCTGATTTACATTGCATTTTTAACATGCCTATAGTGAAAACGCTAACTTAATAATAATTTTATAAATAGGGGGACATTATGAAAAAGGTATCCAAAATTTTATGTGTTTTTGCGGCATTGTTTTTTCTTTTTACAATCGCTGCAACTCCGGTTATAGCGGAAAACATAAAGGTAGGGGTTGTTCTTCCCTTAACCGGTAAACTCGCAAAATTTGGTGAGATTGAGAACAAGTCATTTTTGATGGCCGTAAAAGAAATCAATGCGGCAGGTGGCATTAACGGCAAAAAAATAGATTTGATTATAGAAGACACCACTGGAAAACCGGATGTAGGCCGTTCAGCCATAGAAAAATTGATTTCACAGGATAAGGTTATCGTTGTTGGAGGTGGTTATTCCAGTTCAGTAACTTGGGCATCAGTAGCTGTTGCGCAACAGCACAAGATCCCATTTCTTGTTAATACAGGATCTGCAGACAGGATCACTGAGCAGGGATGGAATTACATCTTTAGGCTCAATCCTCCTGTAAGCGAATATCCCAAGGGTTTTGCCTCCTTTCTCCAAAATGTGGCAAAGGATGTCAAAACAGTTGCTATACTCCATGAAAACTCTCTTTTTGGCCAGTCAGGGTCAAAGAAGTTTGCCAAGCAGTGCAAATCCTTAGGCATTAATGTCATGATGAAAGAGGGTTATGAGGCAGGCGCCATTGACTTTAAACCCCTTCTTGTTAAGGTAAAGGCCAAAAACCCTGACCTTGTGTATATGATCTCCTATATAATGGACGCTGCCATGCTTATAAGGCAGTCTAAAGAGTTGGATATGAATGCCAAACTGTTTGTAGGCGGCGCCGCTGGATTTACACTTCCGGAATTCCAGAAAAACGTAGGAGCCGGCTCAGATTATGTATTCTCCGCCACCCTCTGGGTGCCCTCTGCGCCATATCCTGGGGCCCAAGCGTATTACGACAAGTTTGTAGCAAAATATAAAACACCCACAGAATACCATGGAGCTGAGGCCTATGCCGCCATGTATGTTATTGCAGATGCATTAAAAAGGGCCAAATCATTGACTCCAGAGGCAGTAAGGGAAGCCCTGGCCAAGACAGACATGATGACGGCCTTTGGTCCGGTAAAATTTGTCTCATACGGCAAAAAAACACAACAGAACAGTCTTCCTACCTTTCTGGTTCAGTGGCAAAAGGCCAAACTTGAGACCGTATGGCCTGAAAATGTCTCTACAGCAAAATATGTTTATCCTGTACCCAAGTGGAACGAACGTTAAAGAGCAAAAGGGTCAGCTTATTTGCTGACCCTTTTGACGGTCGTTAAATAGATAAGTTGTGGCGGCATAGACTGCTCAATAGAATAACACAGGAGTTATTATGGAAGTCTTTCTTCAAACCTTGGTGGCAGGAATCCTAAAGGGCGGACTCTATGGCCTTATAGGGATAGGGATGACAATGATTATGGGCGTTATGGGCATTATTAATCTTGCCCATGGTCAATTGATGATGGTCGGCATGTATGTAACCTTTGTCTGTTTCCATTATATGGGCATTGACCCATACATTGCGCTTTTTATAAGCATGCCTGCCCTGTTTCTCTTGGGCATGGTCCTTCAAAAATATCTGCTCAACCCCCTCATGGAGGTTGAATCCATTCTGCCGGAAAACCAGGTGCTAATGACCGTTGGAATAGGTATGGTCTTAACAGAGATTGCCCGGTTTATTTTCTCATCTGATTACAAGTCTGTTCAGACCAGCTACTCATCTTCCTCGTTTTTTGTCGGAGATATCTCTTTTAGCGTAGCATTGACTATTGCATTTTTTATTGCCGTTGCATTTACCGTATTCATGTTTTGGTTTTTGATAAAGACTGATCTGGGAAGATCCATACGGGCCACCGCCCAGGATAAAGATGCAGCGCTCTTGATGGGCGTAAACTCTAAACGTATTACTATTATTACATTCGGCATAGGATCGGCGCTTGTTGCTGCTGCGGGCACGTTGCTCATGCCTATCTATTACCTATTCCCGGATATAGGAGGGCCTTTTACAAGAAAGGCATTTGTCATTACCATCCTTGGTGGACTGGGATCTACAGTCGGAGCTATATTCGGTGGCGTTACCCTGGGACTTGCCGAGGCATTTGGGGCAACTTACATCGGCATGGCATTTGATGATATGATAGGCCTTTTAATATTTATACTGGTTCTCCTGTTTCTACCAGGCGGTTTTAAACGATTGACCAAGATCTAAGGAGAGGAAAAGCATGAAAAAACACTCGCCTATTCTTGCGCTGGCCATACTGATTATCTTTCCCATGGTGGTTAAAAGCCACTACCACCAACATTTGATGATTCTGTTTCTAATGTGGGTTGTTATTGGTTCGGGATGGAATGTTATTGCCGGCTTTACTGGACAGGTCTCCTTTGGAGACGCTGCCTTCTTCGGCACAGGCGCATACACGGCTGGTCTTTTTGCCACCAAATTAGGTCTTTCGGCTTGGTGGGGCATGGTCTTTGGAGGGGTGGCGGCCATGGCCATTGCGTTTCCTTTTGGATGGATATGTTTCCGTTTAAGGGGCGCGTATTTCGCCCTTGCCACACTTGCCCTTAATGAAATTTTCAGACATGCTGCGACTATCTGGGAATCTCTGACAGATGGGATGGTAGGTATTCTAATAATGCAGACATTTGTTTCCAAGATTCCATATTATTATATCGCCCTTGGCCTGGCAGTAATTTCCGTTCTGACCGTACAGATTGTTATGGGGTCAAAATGGGGATATTATTTTGTCTCTATCAGGGAAGACCAAGACGCAGCGGAAAGTCTGGGAATTCACACCCACTTCTACAAGATGATCTCCTTAAACATAGCTGCTTTTCTTACTGGTATGGCAGGGGCCTTATTTATGAACTATATGGGATTTATCGATCCGGAAGTGGTCTTCTCCTTGCACGATATCTCTATCATGGCTATTTTGGTTGGAATAGTCGGCGGCGTGGGCACTGTTTATGGCCCAGTTGTAGGGGCCTTTATCATGGTGGGTGTTCACGAGTTTTTCAGGACTGGGTTTTTCGGAGTTTTTGAAGGGATTGCCTCTATAACCGGCATAGAGTTCCTAAATGTGGTTGATAAGTATGTAGGTCATGCTCACGTCTTGGGATTTGGTATACTTGTAGTGCTTGTTATCCTCCTGCTTCCTAACGGTGTTGTAGGTGACTGGGACAAGCTTGTTGGGAGCCTTATTCCTATTAAAAAGAAAGGGGCAATGGTTTGAGTTTCTTTGAAATCAAAAATCTGGTTAAGCAATTTGGAGGCCTGACTGCCGTAAATGACGTAAGCTTTGAGGTCAAAAAGGGTCAAATTTTTGGTCTGATTGGCCCTAACGGCTCTGGTAAAACCACTATTTTTAATCTTATCAGCAGTTACTATCCGCTTACAAGCGGCAATATCATATTTAAGGATCAGGATATCTCAGGGTTTAAAACATATAAAACTTGTAAGTCAGGTATTGGCCGAACCTTTCAGGTTGTAAAACCCTTAGGGAGATTAAGCGTCTTAGACAATGTTATTGCAGCGGCCTTTTCAGCGGTTAAAACAAAACATGAAGCCCGTGATGTAGCTCTTGAAACTCTTGAATTTTGCTCCTTACATCACCGAAAGGACGTCCTTGCCAAAAGCCTTCCAATTGGCGATAGGAAAAGATTAGAGATTGCTCGTGCCATGGCTACCAAGCCGGAACTTCTGCTTTTAGATGAAACTGCTGCAGGACTAAATCCATCAGAATTGGAGGGGGCCATCGACCTGATAAGAAAAATCCGTGATAAAGGTGTCACTATCATTATAGTAGAACACATAATGAAGGTTATTATGACCATTTCCGATCATATCCATGCCATCAACTTTGGTCAGACGATTGCAGAAGGAACACCTAAGGAAGTAGCAAGCAACCCTGCTGTTATTAAAGCCTATCTTGGAGAAGAATATGCTCAAGGTTAATGGAATAGATGTATTTTATGGAGATCTCCAGGTCCTCTGGGATATATCATTTGAGGTGAAGGATAAGGAAATATTAGTCCTTATCGGCGCCAATGGCGCTGGAAAATCAACTACTATAAAGGCTATCTCCTCTCTGCTAACACCAAAAAAAGGCAGCATTGAGTTTAACGGGGAACGACTGGACATTCTCCCTCCTCATAAGATAATTGAACAGGGGGTAGTTCATGTCCCTGAAGGAAGACGTTTGTTTCCAGAAATGAGCGTAGAGGAAAATTTGATAATGGGTACGCTTGTTCGTAATGCAAAGGCCAAGCGTTTTGAAACCATGGAGTATGTTTATGAACTTTTCCCCAGGCTGAAGGAAAGGAGAAAACAAATGGCTGGTACCCTTTCCGGGGGAGAGCAACAAATGCTTGCAGTAGGAAGAGGCCTTATGTCACTGCCAAAGCTTATGATGTTTGATGAACCTTCCTTAGGCCTTGCACCTATTTTGGTACAGGATGTTTTTGATATCGTCAAAAAGATCAATAAGGAAGGAGTCACTGTTCTTCTTGTAGAGCAGAATGTGACACAGACCCTTAAGATGTGCAACAGGGCCTGCGTTCTTGAAAACGGCAGGATTGTCCTGCAGGGCTCAGGCCAGGATCTTATGGACAGTGAACATGTGAAAGAAGCCTATTTAGGGATTTAATTTTAATAAGGCCGCAAAAAGGCGCAAGATTCACAAAAAATAGAATTTAAATATATTAATATCAATAACTTATAAGCAAGTTAAATTTGAGATTTGACTTTTTAAGAAGCCATCAATTTTTATCGTAAAGACTTACTTAATTGACTTTTTACCTATTTCACGTGATTGTTCTTTTGGTTGAATGGAGCTACAGTTCTTAGCCATCAGCTTTCAGCCAGCCTACATTCCCATCTTAATTTTGCCGACCAATAAAATTGATTTTACAAGTTAGAAATGTAGTTCTATAATTCAAGACATTGTAAAGCTAAAATTTAATATTAAAATTATATCAAACCTTTATAAATTTCCTTTTATTCCACTGTTATGCCTAAGACAGCTATTTAAGACAACGCTTACGGAAACACTTTTCACGATCTATGATAACCTTTTGCAAACTCCGGCCAAACCAGACGGACAAAAATACGAGCTGGCCTTGCGCCCAATTTAAAGTGTTTTAACAACTTTATAAGCTTTGGGGTTGTTTTTTTAACATATGTCCAAATTATTAATGGCTATAATTAAGGAGGATTAAAATGTTTAATCAAAAAGATGTAAGGCCTGAGATTGAGGAGCTTGGGTTTAAGAATGTGGGAAGTATTTTTTGGAATGCCTCTACGCCACATCTTTATGAAGAGATTGTCAGGAGGAGGGAAGGACAAATAACCCACTTGGGACCTATAGTTGTAAGAACAGGCCATCATACAGGAAGATCTCCTGATGACAAATTCATAGTCGAAGAACCATCAAGCGCAGACAATATCTGGTGGGGCAATGTAAACAAGGGTATGAAAGAAGAAAAATTCATGAGCCTTTTTTACAGGCTCCAGGCATATTTCCAAAACAAGGACCTGTTCGTTCAGGATTGCTATGCAGGAGCGTCTCCTGAATACAGGATACCCATTAGAGTCATAACAGAGACTGCATGGCAGAATCTCTTTGCCAGGAATATGTTTATACAGATAAAAGATAAAAGTGAGGTGGAAAAACACCAGCCTGAATTTACCGTAATTGACGTACCCCGTTTTCATGCAGTGCCGGAGCTTGATGGTACGAGTTCAGAGGCCTTTATACTTCTGCATCTTGGAAAAAAACTGGTTCTCATTGGTGGCACAAGTTATGCCGGGGAGCTCAAGAAATCCATCTTCACTATCCTAAATTATGTGTTTCCGAGAGAATCAGTTCTATCAATGCACTGTTCCGCAAATGTTGGTGAAAAAAATGATGCTGCCATATTCTTCGGTCTCTCAGGTACCGGAAAAACAACACTTTCCGCAGACCCTAAAAGAAGACTGATTGGAGATGACGAACATGGATGGAGTGACAAGGGATTGTTTAATTTTGAAGGCGGTTGTTATGCAAAAATGATACGGCTTTCCAAGGAGGCAGAGCCGGAGATATATGAATGCTCCAGAAGATTTGGAACTGTATTGGAAAATGTAAGCCTTGACAGCAACTCAAGACGCTTAGACCTGAATGATGCATCTCTCACTGAAAATACAAGGGCCGCATATCCCTTATCTCACATTCCGAGTGCTATTCGCGAGGGGTTCTGTGGACACCCGAAAAATGTAATTATGTTAACATGCGATGCCTTTGGGGTGCTGCCTCCGTTATCAAAGCTGACACCGGAACAGGCGGTTTTTCATTTCTTGAGCGGATATACAGCCAAGGTTGCAGGAACAGAAGATGGAATTACCGAGCCAGAGGCAACCTTTAGCGCATGCTTTGGCGCTCCATTCATGGCACTTCCGCCCACTCTTTACGCAAAGCTTCTTTTGGAAAGGATTCAAACACATAAAGTATCATGCTGGCTTTTAAACACCGGGTGGAATGGCGATCCTTATGGGAAGGGAGACCGCATAAAGATTTCCTACTCTCGCGCCCTGATTGATGGTATACTGGATGGCAGCCTTGATAAAGGAGAATTTGAGAGGGACCCTGTCTTTGGAATCATGATACCAAAGACATGTGCAGGAGTCCCCCCTGAGACACTCAACCCAAGAGATTCTACATCTGATAGGGAAAAATATGAAGAGAGGGCGAGGAAGCTGGCATTAGATTTTAAGGAGAATTTTAAACAGTTCGAGAATGATGTCTCCAGCGACATATTAGATGTTATGCCACAGTTTTAAAGAATTGATGGGTATCAAGTTTGATCAAAAAATAACTTCAGAACCTTCGTGCCTTTATGGCTTGGTGGCTTAATGATTGCAGGAAATAGAATCAACAATATGGACAACACAAATAAAGATAACAATACAGAAAATCATCGCCCGTGGGGATATTACGTGATTCTTTCTGATGAACCTGATCATAAAGTAAAGAGAATTACCGTATATCCAGACAAAAGATTAAGCCTGCAGAGGCATAGACACAGATCCGAACACTGGGTTATTGTAAAGGGAAAGGCCCTTGTCACCCTGCAAAACAAAGAAATCCAGCTTAGAAAGGGTGGGTCAGTTGATATACCTGTCGGCGCTACCCACAGGGTTAAGAACATAGGGGCGGATGACCTGGCCTTTATAGAAATACAACAAGGAGAATACTTTGGCGAGGATGACATTGAACGGATTGAGGATGATTTTGGTAGGATTCCCGTAAAAGATGACTAAAAAGAATACAAATCCATAAAGTCAAACTTCCTCCCATCAAACAATCCCCTGTCACTTAGTTTTATCTCTGGTATAACCAGCAATGCCATAAATGAAAGGGTCATAAAGGGAGCCCTGAGAGATGATCCCAACTCTTTGGCAAATCCGTCAAGCTCAATGTATCTTTGGGATACTTCTTTGCAACTTAAATCACTGATAATTCCGGCCACAGGCAAAGTCAAGATCATTTCCCTATTCCCACAAGCTGCGCTTATTCCTCCCTTATTTTTGATGATAAGATTGACTGCCTTGCATATATCATTATCATCTACGCCTAACACAATAATGTTGTGAGAGTCGTGGGCAACGCTTGATCCTATCGCGCCCCTTTTCAGTCCAAAATTTTTTACAAAACCTATCGAAGGAGGCATTTCTTGATATCGATTAATCACAGCTATCTTTAATATGTCCCTCTCTGGGTCTGATATTAAGTAATCTTTAACCACCCTGGGCTCTTCTAATAATCGTTCGGTGACCAATTGGCCATCAATTGCCCCGATAATATTTATCGTACCCCTTTTCCTTTTTAAGGCAAAATCATGAATGTTTTTTTCTTTAACGTTGAAATTATTTACTATCTTTTTATCTTGCTTCTTTATCAATGTCTTCCCACTTTCAGCAACAAGTCTTCCGCTGATAAAGGTCTTAAGTATTTTAAAATTAGATAAATTATCAATCACCAAGAAATCCGCCGGATCACCAGGCTGCAATAAACCAACACTTAAATTGTAATGCCTTACGGGATTCAAGGTGGCTATTCTCAAAACATCCATTACATCAAGACCGTAGTGGACCGCCCTTTTTACCAGCAGATTAATATGACCTGCTCTTAGGTCATCGGGGTGTTTATCATCACTGCAAAACATGCAGACATCAGAATGATCCCTTGCAACGGATATGAGATCATTAAAATTTTTGGCAGCAGAACCCTCCCTTATCTGTATCTTCATACCTGATTGAATTTTTTCAAGGGCCTCTGATTCAGAGAGGCATTCATGGTCTGTTGAAATTCCGTAACTAATGTATTTTTCTAATTCCTCCCCACCCAAATTAGGTGCATGACCGTCAATTACCTTATTGTAAGATTGCGCAAGATTAATCTTTGCTATGACCTCTGGGTCATTATTTAATACGCCAGGAACATTCATCACCTCACTGAGAAAATTTATATCTTCCATTCTTAGAAGATCTTCAACCTGATCGACACCTATCTCAGCGCCTGAAGTTTCATAGGCAGTAGCCGGCACACATGAAGGAGCGCCCCAGAAAAATTTAAACGGCACATGAGCGCCATCTTCTATCATATATCTAACACCGTCCATACCTAACACATTCGCAATCTCATGGGGATCACAAACAGCGCTTATTGTCCCATGCACAACAGCAGCCCGTGCAAACTCTGAAGGGGTAAGCATACTGCTTTCAATATGAATATGAGCATCAACGAACCCTGGAATAATATAGGTTGGGTAATTATTTTGCCCTGTTGCAACAATGCCTGATATTTTCCCGTCCTTTATTTTAACAGTTCCCGGGCTTACACTTCTATTTATTATATCTACAATATTGCCCGATACTTGATTTATATTTTTCTGCATTTTTTCATCCATACTTATTGTTGATGATCCCGTAAAAAGTCTTTTGCTCCCTCATGATGCCCGTTTTGGGATTCATGAAATACTTCGCTAAATTCCAAAAACTCGGCCTAACGGCTTCAAATTTACACGCCGTATTTTTGGAGGGCAGTTTGAAATTTTTAACGCTCAGCATTTTATGAATCTATTTCCGAAAGCGGCCAAAATCGCTCGCAAAAGACTTTTTACGGATTTGTCATTGTTCACCCTGTAAAAGTCAGCGACATCATTGGTGTTCATATCAATGATATCCCTATTATCACGTTTTTTGTGCAATCTCAAAATATTTCCTGGATATTTAATGCGTTGTCCTGTAAAGTTATTTTGTAGTTATTAACCTGTCTGCCTTCGCCTGCCTGTGCGTGGCCGCACGCAGACAGGCGCATTGCACAGGAAGGCAGTTTAAAAAACCTAAGCGGTTAAATTCTCTCAATAGTTCATGCATTACAAAACAGGAGGTTATTATGAATGAAACTATAATAAATGAAAAACAGTCAGAAGATAATGAGGCAAAAATAACTAGTGCTGAATACAAAAAGGCAGATCCGATTAAGCGTATAATCGCCTTTATAATTGATATTGTGGCAT
>Ga0307990_1002193_pt1 | contig 15774 bp, 10 predicted proteins | sample EllFjometagen129_FD_203168 | JGI IMG/M metagenome (GOLD analysis project Ga0307990, IMG submission 203168) | Marine microbial communities from Ellis Fjord, Antarctic Ocean - #129 | ecosystem: Environmental > Aquatic > Marine > Unclassified | place: Southern Ocean | collected 2014-10-08
TACACCAAAACGCCGTTTTATGGTGTTTGTAGAATGACCGCTTACCTGAGAAGGTTGGGACATGAAGTGAATCCTAAGCGTGTCAGGCGATTGTTAAGGACGATGGGCCTGGAGGCAGTCTTTCCCAGGAGATAAAACCATTTCTCAGTTCTGGCTTTTGTGTTTATTCGCGTTTATTCGCGGTTCAATTTTTTTACAATTCTGACTGATTCAAAAAACGTAATTTGTGATCGTGTAGAGTATATTATGCAGTAAATGAACAATAGACTCATACAAACTTTAAAAGAATATACAGGACCGCTCTTATTGGCATTGGTCATCGGGGCACTTGCCGGCTTAGGAGTGGTAATGTTCAGGTGGCTGATACTCTTTGGCCAGGAGGTCCTGTGGCCTGCCGGAGCTAACTTTGTAGAACAGGTCCAACAGGCCGGATGGTGGTGGAAGCTCCTTATTCCTGCCGGTATGGGCCTGTTGGTAGGACCCATAATTACTTTTTGGGCACCTGAGGTCAGAGGACCAGGCGTGCCGGAAGTAATGGAGGCCCTTGCTCTTAGGGGTGGTCGAATAAGGCATCGTGTTACCCTGATAAAGGCCTTTGTCACAGCAGGGCTTATCTCAGCAGGTGCCTCGGTCGGTCGGGAAGGTCCTGTGGTCCAGATTGGCTCCTCCATTGGCTCTTCCCTTACCCAGATGCTAAAGCTAAATCGGGATTCAAGAAGGCTGGCCGTTGCCTGTGGGGCAGCAGCCGGCATAGCAGCTACCTTTCAGGCCCCTATGGCCGGAACTCTGTTTGCAGTGGAGGTGCTGCTTTTCGACCTTGAAATCGCCTCTCTCAGCAACATAGTAATATCTGCTGTCACAGGTACGATGGTTGCCAAGGCGTTTTGGCAAGGGGAGCAGATATTTGTGATCCCCGATTTCTTTATGGCACATCCGGCTGAGTTGCTCCTATATTTTTTCCTGGGACTTGTCGCGGGTCTTATAAGCCTAGTGCTTATGGGAACGATTTTTTCCTTGCCCAGGTTTTGGAAAAGGATAGGAGCTCCGGACTGGTTAAGTCCCGCCCTCGGCGGACTCCTGGTAGGGATTATTGCCCTATACTGTCCATGGGCTTTGGGTGTTGGGTATGAAAGCATAGATGCCACCCTTGCCGGCAAGGTGTCATTGGTGTTTGCCTTAATGCTGCTTGTTGCCAAAATCGTGGCTACAGGCCTTTCCATAGGATCCGGAATGAGTGGGGGAATATTTGCACCATCCCTGTTTATAGGAGCAGCACTGGGGTCTTTAGTAGGCCTTGGAGCCCAGTCACTGTGGCCAGAATCAGGTCTTGTTCCTGCCCACTATGCCCTTATAGGCATGGGGGCCATGGTTAGCGGAACAACTCTGGCCCCCATAACTGCAGTGCTCACCATCTTTGAGCTTACATATAGTTACCAGGTGATATTGCCCCTGATGGTATCATGTGTTGCAAGCCTTACGGTGGTGCGTCTGCTCCATGGCTACTCAATATATGAGACAAAACTCCTTCTTAAGGGAGTGAATATTGTAAAAGGGCACGAGGTCAATGTCTTGAGGGGTATGAGAGTAAATGAACATATGAGCATGGACTTGCAGGTCTTACGAACAGATACCCCCTTCAGTGAGATTGCGTCTGCCATGGAGCAAAGCCCTTTTCCTCACTTTCTTGTGCTTGATTCACTGGATCGCCTGTCAGGAGTTCTGACATTGAGGGATTGCAGAAAGTACTTTGCCCATCCGGAGTTACGCAAACCCGATACCACTGCGAGTTTACTCATGGTTAAGGATTTAGTTACAGTGGATGAAGAGACTGACATGGAAACCGCCTTTCACCTTTTTGCCCGGCATAACATTTCTTTTCTTCCGGTTGTGAGGTCTGATGACCCGAAAACTGTGGTTGGACAATTGAAAAAGACGGATCTGTTTGCCGCCTATGACCAATACGTGCTCAAAGAACGCCTGCTTCCTCCCATGGGATGGATGTGCCCTCTGCCTCACACTGGTTCAAAAGTTCAGAGGTCCAGGGTTCACGAAAATCTGACAAGGCCAACGGAAAAAGTAACCCTGAACGGTAAATCCTGAACCGGTAAACGCTTACCAAACACACAAATCACTGTATTTGGCGGTCGAAAGTTGTAATGTGACCGGTTCGGCATGTTTCGGAAAATTGGGAAATGTGTTATATTAACTGATAAAATAATTACATTTTATGATTTTTTTGAAGCTATTAGGGGTTAATCAGTATGTTTAATGTTGGCGATCTAGCAGTGTATCCCGCACATGGTGTGGGCCTGATCGAGGGTATAGAGGAAAAATCAATATCCGGGGAAAAAAATATTTTTTATGTGATACGTATCCTTGACAATGACATGAAAATAATGGTCCCCAGGAAAAACGCCGAACACATCGGACTCAGGAGAGTTATTTCTGATAATGAGGTCGAACAGGTCTATGCTATCTTAGAGAAAAAAGACATAGAGTTTACCCCTCAGACATGGAACCGTCGTTACCGGGAGTACATGGATAAGATAAAAACAGGTTCGATTTTTGATCTGGCAACAGTCTTGAGAGACCTCTATATCCTGCAAATGGATAAGCCCCTTTCATTTGGTGAGAAAAAGATGCTGGATACTGCCAAGGGTTTGCTAGTCAAAGAACTTTCCGTTGCCAAGGATAAAGAAGAAAAAGAGATCACCGAGGGAATAGAATTTATCTTTAATGTTGTGAGCACACCGGTCGAGGTTGAAGTTTAGGCTATTTCATACTGTTTTCCAAAGTCTGGGAGCGTGGTCCAAAAGGCGCTCCGATTCTCCATCAAAGCACAGGTTGCGCTAGGTGTCATGTAGTATGGCAGACATCGCCAAGTACGTATTTATAAAGGTAAATGACGATGGCGCCGGAAAGAGACTGGATAAATTTCTTGCCTTAAAGGACCTTGGACTCTCAAGGTCGCAAATTCAAAATCTCATTCACGACGGCCATATAAAAGTCAGAGGACATGCCGGAACGTCCTCAAGTCTCAGAGTTAAGGTCGAAGACAGCATTGATATCCATCTCCCTGCTTTAAAACCGCTGTCTGTTGAACCTGTTCCGATCCCCCTGGCAATCGTTTACGAAGACAGCCACCTGCTTGTTCTGGAAAAACCAGCCGGTCTGGTTGTCCATCCAGGGGCAGGGAATGAGAACTACACCTTGGTTCACGGCCTTCTGCACCATTGCCAAGATCTTTCGGGTATAGGCGGGTATCTCAGACCGGGCATTGTACACAGGCTTGACAAGAACACATCAGGCCTGATGGTTGTAGCAAAGGATAATGAGGCACACAGGGGATTAACAGAGCAATTCAAGTCAGGAATGATTGACAAGACCTATCTGGCCCTGGTCCGGGGCAGGCTCAGGGACAGGAGCGGTCGTTTGGATTCAGCCATTGGACGTCACCCTGTTAATCGCAAGAAGATGTCCACCAGATCCAGAAAGGGAAGATCTGCCATTACCGAGTGGCAGGTTGTTGAAGAGCTCAGGGGTACAACCCTTTTATCTTTAAAAATACGCACAGGAAGAACACACCAGATACGTGTCCATATGAGTTCTATGGGACATCCTGTTCTGGGAGACTCCCTTTATCGCGGGCCGACGGAATTCAGGGTTGGGCATACAGTTATTCCGATCCAAAGACAGATGCTTCACGCCGCCTGTTTGCAGTTTACTCATCCGATCACAGGAAAAAAAATGAAATGGGAAAGCAAGCTGCCCGCAGACATGGCATCTGTCCTTGAGAGGCTTAGAAGTCTGATGGGAAAAAACGAATTATGAAGCCAACCCTTTTTGGATTTCGTTTTGCATGGATTCTACGACCGCAACGGGATCTTTTGCTTTCCTGATAGGACGACCAACAACCACATAATCAGCACCATTTATTATGGCATCTTGAGCTGTTACGATTCGTTTTTGATCATCTTCGGGAATTTCAATATTTTTGCCTGGCCTGATACCGGGAGTAATTATGAGAAACCTGTCACCCAAAGCACCTCTTAGGCGAGGCGCCTCAAGACCGGAAGAGATAACGCCGTCACACCCCAACTCTAAAGCACGCCTGGCCCGGCTGAAAACCAAATCCTCGATTGTGCCGGAAAAGCCCATTTCCTCCATGTCTTCTTCGCCATAGCTGGTCAATACAGTAACGGACAGAATTTTAACCCCACTTTTTTCTTCAACTGCCGCCCGAAGGATTGGATCATTGCCATGCACAGTGGCAAACGTAATATTTCTATTTCTCAACTGTCTAAGAGCCGATTTGACTGTTTCCGGAACGTCAAAAAATTTGAGGTCAACCATGACCTTATGGCCACGCTTTGTAATCATTTCGATAACAGGAAACCACTCCGCCAGGAACAATTGCAGGCCGACTTTATAGAAATTTATGTGGTTTCCCAAGAGATCAATCCATTTTTTTGCCTCTTCCTTGGAGTCTACATCTAAGGCAAAGATAATACGTTCATTTAATGGAATACTTTTGTGCTTCATGATGTCAACATCTCTATAGTTAGTATCTGAACGGAAAGGCCGTTTAGACACAATTTTGAGTTCTAAATTTTGAATTTTGAATTAAAAAAGGAAAATAACCTTAATATGTTAATTGTCCCTGACATAAATTGAGAAAACAAAATCAGTGCAGATCATTGGCTATCATTGCTGCCGTAATGGGATTCAGTGTGAAGAGCGACCTTGGCCCTTCATGGAGATAATGAGGCTAATAACAGTTCCCGAGCTGAAAAAATGACAAAAAAGGCGGTGGTATCTAATTTCACCGCCTTTTTTTTATTTTATTCCGAGTTCTTTTTCTTTTTCGGCCACTATCAGTCTGGTTTTGACGGCGGTGTCAGGTGTAAGACTTATTGAGTCTATGCCGCATTCAACCAAAAAGGCCGCAAAATCAGGGAAGTCACTTGGGGCCTGGCCGCATATGCCGATCTTACATTTTGCCTTTTTTGCAGTGTCTATGACCTGTCTGACCAGACGTTTTACCGCCTCGTTGCGCTCGTCATAGATGTGGGATACGAGTTCAGAGTCACGATCAAGCCCGAGGGTGAGCTGCGTCAGGTCATTCGATCCTATGGAAAAGCCGTCAAAGACCTCGGCAAACTGGTCTGCAAGGATGACGTTGCTCGGGATCTCGCACATGACATAGACCTCAAGGCCGTTTTCTCCCTGCACCAAGCCATGTTTTTTCATGACTTCGATGACCTTCTTTCCCTCTTCAACAGTACGACAGAATGGGATCATGATCTTTACATTTGTAAGGCCCATGTCATTGCGCACCTTCTTGAGCGCCGCGCACTCCAGGGCAAAGGCAGGCTCAAAGGCCTCTGAATAATAACGGGAGGCGCCGCGCCACCCGATCATCGGATTGCTTTCAACAGGCTCATACTGGTGCCCACCGATCAAATTGGCGTATTCATTGCTTTTAAAATCCGACATGCGGACAATGACATCCTTGGGATAAAAACCTGCTCCGATGGTAGCCACACCCTGGGCCAGCGTATCCACAAAAAACTTGGTTTTGTCGTCATAGGCGGCAGTTTTTTCGTCAATGGCCTCTATCACCTTTGCAACTTCTTGATCAGATACGGCCTTTTCCTTTAGTTCCGTATAGTTGAGCAGGGCAAGGGGATGAATACCTATATGGGAGTTGATGATAAACTCAAGGCGCGCAAGCCCGACTCCTTCGTTAGGTATTTGCCCTTGTGTAAATGCCTTCTCTGGAATCCCGACATTCATCATGATGTGTGTCTTTGTCTTGGGCACCTCATTGAAATCAATGCGCTCGACTTCAAAATCCAGAAGGCCTTTGTAGATCCGTCCCTCTTCACCCTCTGCGCAGGACACCGTGACATTCTGACCCGCAGACAACTTATCAGTGCCGTCCTCAGTGCCCACAATACAAGTGATGCCCAGTTCCCTGGACACTATGGCTGCATGGCAGGTGCGTCCGCCCCGGTTCGTGATTATGGCCGATGCGATCTTCATGATGGGTTCCCAGTCCGGATCGGTCATGTCGGTAACCAGCACCTCTCCTTCCTTGAATTCCAGGATCTTGCCGGCGTCCTCAATAATATTGACCTTTCCCTGGCTTATCTTGGCACCCACGGCCTTTCCTGTAGCCAGAACTTCTCCGGTCTCTTTAAGGCGATAGGTCTCCATGAAGTTTTTGTCCTTCTGGGAATGGACCGTCTCAGGTCTGGCCTGAACAATAAAAAGCCCGCCTGTGCCGACCTTTTCTCCATCACCATCCTTGGCCCATTCGATATCCATTGCCTTGCCATAGTGATCTTCTATAATGCATGACCATTTTGCCAGGGTAACCAGTTCATCATCTGAGAGGATAAAATGGCTACGTTCCTCGTCTGAAGTGGTTACATTTTTCACGGGCTCCTTGGAATCACTGGTATAGATCATCTTTTTCTGTTTGAGTCCAAGTTTTTTACTCACCACCGGACTATAACCTTGTTTCATGGTGGGCTTGAAGACATAAAATTCATCAGGATTTACCGCGCCCTGGACTACATTTTCACCCAGGCCCCAGGCCCCGGTAATATAGACTACATCCTCAAAGCCGCTCTCGGTATCTATAGTAAATATGACTCCAGCGCTGGAACTGTCACTACGAATCATCTTCTGAACTACTATGGAAAGATAGACATCGAAATGCCCAAAGCCTTTATCTTGGCGATAGGAAATGGCCCGGTTGGTAAACAGGCTGGCAAAGCAGCGGTGGCAGGCATCCAGGAGTTGCTCCCGCCCTCTGATATTGAGATAGGTGTCCTGCTGCCCGGCAAAGGATGCGTCAGGGAGGTCCTCGGCAGTGGCTGATGACCTTACGGCAACATCAACACCCTTGCCGTAAATCCTTTCCATCATGGTATATGAGTCCTTGATAGCCTTCTCCAGGTCTTCAGGAAACTTGCTATTTAGAATTATGTTCCTGACCTTTTCTCCTCTTTTGCCAAGATCAGCAATATCGTTGGTATCCAATCCATCGAGGGCATCCCGCATGGCCTGCTCGATACCAGCCTCTTTCAGGAGATGTTTGTATGCATCGGCCGTTATGGCAAAGCCGTTCGGCACCATCACACCCTTTTCAGTGAGGTGCCGATACATCTCGCCGAGAGATGCATTTTTTCCGCCTACCAGAGGTATGTCTTTGATCCCGATTTCGTTGAACCAGAGAATAAATGGCGTATCATTCATAACTAGTGCTCCTTGCTTGTAACGTCGGTTTTGACTCTGTCTGTCCATTCTGTCAGTCGGCACAAGCGGTGTTTTTCACAAAAGATTAATCCTTCCTGTCGCCGAGTAAAATAGTATGGCAAAAAAATCATACAATAATATCTGCCAACATAATAAGCTGTTTGTCAACCCTTAATAAAATTTTATCTCCCGTTCCTAAGCCGTTTGCAAAAGGCCCTGATAAGCACTTTGGCTGCTCATTATTACTATTATACTGTACCTGCGCCGAATCACCAAACGAGTAACACTGATTTTCGTTTCGGCCAACAGGCCCTTACAATAGCAATTTGCTGAAAAATGTCGAACTGTGCGGTTAAGAAATTACTCAAAATCAATCACGAAAACACGAAGGGAGACACGAAACAATAATACCCTTATCTAACCACACAGATCCAACTTCTTTGACAGAATGAGCAGGATTTTTTGCCTTCACGCCGCTTAAGGTCTAAACTCTATATACTTTAAAAATTTCGAATTATGGTTAATCCTAAATTGAGCAATTAGCCGTTAGGGGGAACAGCATCATGGGAAAACTGGGCAAAATACTTGTGACGTTTTTAGCGTTTATTGGTGTAGTGCTGGTTGGGCTGACGCTTTTTGTACATTTCTATCTGACCGAAGATCGTGTGAAGGCCCTGGTAATTCCCCAGGCGGAAAAGGCCCTGGGCAGAACTGTCCAGATAGGTGGAATCGACGTGGGCCTTTTCAGTGGCATCACTGTGAAAGATTTTACAGTGAAGGAAACGGATGGTCATACTGATTTTGTTAGTACAAAAGAATTTGTGTTGCGCTATGACCTCTTACCCCTGCTCCAGAAGAAGATAGTGGTGAGCAAAGTACGCCTTGATGCCCCGTATGTACGGGTATCTCGAGACAAGGATGGGCTTTTTAATTTCGAGACGCTGGCAGTGTTAGCCAAGGCTGAGCCCGGAAAACAGAAGCCTGATGATACCGGAAAGCCTGCATCGGCCGCCCTTCCCCTGGCCCTTACCGTGAATAAGGTGACTGTTGATAATGCGCAATTTGTTGTCCGCGATGCGCTCAAGGAGATTCCCGATACAGACGTAAAGGCCGACCTTAAGGTCTCTCTGGACCTCGGCCGTGATCTGGCATCGCTGCGATATCGAGGAGATCTGCGTTTTGAGGCAGACGCCGAATATGGAGAGCTCAGGCCCCATATTTTTGGAAAGAGTGATTTTGATCAGGACCGGCTGGGTTACACAGTGGACGTCAGCCTGGAAAAAGAGCAGGTCCGTCTCAGTGGAGAGGTAAAAAATTATGCAAAGGTGCCTGACATCCGGTTGGATGTGATAAGCGATACCATTAATATTGACCATCTCCTTGCCCTTGCGGCAGGTCTGCCTGCGGCATCTCAAACAACTTCCCCCGCTGCCCCTGGAGCAGCGTTGCCTCCTGGTCTCAAGGCTGCAGGAGAGATCAAGATTGGTCAGACCCTGTACAAAGGGCTTGTAATGAAGGACTTATTGCTTGAATACGGCCTTGATAAGGGCGTATTAATTGTGAAAGATTTCTCCATCAAGGTGGCTGATGGACAGGTGCGCAGCAAAATAAAAACGGATCTTAACAAGCCCGGTCTGGCATACGATGGACAGTTGGATGTAGAGTCCGTTAAAGTAGAGGGACTGCTGGCATCTCTGGTACCTGAGGTCAAGGACATGATCTCCGGTGCATTGCAGTCCCATTTAACCTTTTCCGGAGCCGGTACTGAATGGCCGAAGCTTCGCAATGCCCTGATTGTTGACGGGACATATGCCCTGCATGACGGGCGGGTAAGTAATACTCCTGTTACCGTGGCGGTAGCCAAACTACTTGGGCTGGATGAACTTAACAACATATCCTTTGAAGACCTCGATGGTTCACTTCATATTATCAAGGGACAGGTGGCTCTCAAGACCCGGATGACCGGCAAGGATGTCAATGCTCAAGCCAAAGGGACCGTTGGCCTTGACGGCAAGCTGGATCTACCGGTTAATTTACGTTTTTCATCGGAGTTGAGTGAAAAACTCAAAAAGCGTGCTTCAGTGGCCAAATACCTTATGGATGAAACGGGTGAGGCAGAGATCCGCCTAAAACTTGCCGGTACTGTGACACGTCCGTATCCTACCCTGGATACAGCAGGGGTGCAGGAACAGGTAAAAGAGACCGTTCGCAAAAAGGCCATTGAGGAACTCGGAAAGGCCCTTTCAGGGGAAAAGAAGGCCGGGGACAAAGACAAGGATGCCAAACCGGATGCTGCAAATGAATTAATAAAGGGCATCTTTGGACAATGAAACTCCCTGTTGCCCCATAAATCCAGCAATTCCACTCCTAACTGGTTAAGGAACGTACAATAAATAACTTGAACAAATTAAAGTCTTTTTTTGCCGTCTTCTTCGTTGCTCGTCGATCACATAACCCGTTATGCTCGCTCCTCGCGCCTTGAATACAACAAAAAATTCTGTTAATTTTTGTTCAACTTATTTATCTCCCGTTCCTAAGAGCTATTTTCCAGGATATGTGGCAAATTTTTCTACAGTCCGTAATTCTTATTACTACTATTTATGTCGGTCTTGCCGCTTTTCTATTTTTTACCCAATCACGCCTCGTCTATTTTCCCACCAGTGAGATAGTTGCAACACCGGATCAAATTGGTTTATCGTACAAATCAGTTTCCTTTAAAGCCCCGGATGGAGTCAAGCTCTCAGGCTGGTTCATCCCGGCTGACTCGCCAAGAGGTGTGGTCATATTCTGCCATGGTAACGCAGGCAACATCTCCCACCGTCTTGAGTCTATAGAGATATTCCATCGCCTTCGACTCAGCATCTTTATCTTTGACTATCGGGGCTATGGGGCAAGCGAAGGCACTCCTTCAGAGGAGGGTAGTTATCTCGATGTAAAAGGGGCCTGGAACTACTTGATCGAGCATGATGGATTGGCTCCGTCTGATATTATCCTTTTTGGTCGATCTCTTGGAGGCGCCGTGGCCGCATGGTTAGCCGGGCAATATTTGCCCAAAGCCCTTATCATAGAATCTACTTTTACTTCAGCTCCGGATTTGGCTGGAGAGCTGTATTTTTATTTGCCTGTAAAATTGCTTTGTAGATATAAGTACAATGCCTTGGCTGCCATCAGGGAAGTTCATTGTCCTGTTCTCATAGTCCATAGTCAAGAAGACGAAATCGTTTCCTTCAGGCATGGGCGCAAGCTTTTCGATGCGGCTAACGAGCCCAGGGTCTTTCTTGAAATTTCAGGAAGTCATAATGATGGATTTATCACATCAAGTAGTGTTTACCTAAACGGACTCAAGGCCTTTCTTGATCAAGTTGATGGGAATATACTTTAATTATTTGAGGAATAAATAATGAGACGGATGCTTCCCTGGTTACTGCTTGCGTGTTTAGTGGTTTCGGGGTGCGCCGGTAACAACGTACGCCGGATGGAAGTCACCGCATACTGCGGATGTGGGCAATGTTGCGGCTGGGAACGTGGAAGGTGGAGATATCTGAAGCTGGATGTCTGGAACCGCTATGTGAGTTCAGGAAAGCGCAAAGGCCAGCCTTACTCTGGGCGTACCGCTAGTGGCACAAAACCCCATCAGCCACATCCCGGGCTCATTTCAATAGACAGTGTTGTGCATCCCTGGATGATCCCCATTCGACTGATCTTTTTCCCATGGCTCTTTATGCCACGGGATGGGACCATTGCGGCTGATACCAAATATTATTATTTTGGTACCCGGATGTATATTCCTGGTTACGGATGGGGTATTGTGGAAGACCGGGGATTTGCTATTAAAGGACCTGATCGCATTGATGTTTACTTCAGCTCTCATCAAAAGGCCCTTAACTGGGGCAGGAAGAGAGTGGATATAAGCATTGAAAGATAAAAATATTGATGAAAAAGATATCCGTTAACGATAAAAAATTGTTTCAAGATTCTGATCTATACTATGTGGGTATTGATGCCGGGTCCGTTAGCCTGAATTGTATCGTCGTCAATGATAAGAGGAAAATTATTTACGAATTCCCATACAAGCGACACCTTGGCAAAGTGGAGGAGGGGGTTTTGGCTCTTATTCAGGGCCTGTATGAAAGATTCGGGCAAGAGAGAATCCAGTCTATTTCTTTTACCGGGAACCATGGAAAGAAGCTTAGTGAGGAATTGGGGACTTTTTATGAATTCGAGACCATAAGCCAGGTCCTTGGCGCCATTTTTTTGAGGCCGGACGTTAAAACAATCATCAGTATGGGGGGACAGGAGACGGCCCTTTTACAGATCGATCATTACGATGGTGGCTGGGAATTGGAATACTTTAATACCAATGGTCCCTGCGCATCCGGTACAGGGTCTTTCATCGATCAGCAGGCCCAGAGATTGGCCACTACCATGTACACCAGAAAAACGGATTTTATCTCTGATGAGATCGACAAGATATTGGCTGATTTTGTCAAGCTTGGTCTGAAGAGCCAGAGGCCTGCCAATGTGGCCTGCCGCTGCACCGTGTTTACAAAGTCTGACATGATTCATCTCCAGAATAAGGGAGAGAAGCTGGAGGATATTATCTATGGCCTTCACGTTGGAAACGCCAGAAACTACATGAGCACCATCGTCTCCAACCGGGTACTTGAAGAACCGATTCTTTTTATCGGTGGGCTATCGTTGAATGATCTCCAGGTTAAGGCCTTCAGAAGCTATTTTCCGGAGTTGATCGTACCTCCCCATAACACTTCTATAGGCGCCCTGGGAGTTGCTTTTGGTGCCCTTGAATCCGGCAAGGAAAACCAAGTGGATCTGGATGTGCTAAAAACCGGGGGATTTAAGAATGAGATTTCAGTGCCGGTGGCGCCCAGGTTGGCATTGAGACAGACGACCTTTCCGGAGACGAACGAGATTCAGAAAAAGTCCTTGCAAAAAATGACAAGGGTATACCTCGGTATCGATGTAGGGTCCACGACTACTAAATACGCCCTCATCAACAATAACCGCGAGATAATTCGCAAGACCTATGTGCCTACTCAGGGCAAGCCTATAGAGGTCACCCAGAGGCTCCTTACGTGTATCCGCGATGATATAGGGAAAAGGATTGAAATCGTAGGCACGGCCATAACCGGCTCGGGCAGGAACGTGGTAGGAGATTTTCTGAATGTAGACCTGATCATCGATGAGATAACGGCCCACGCTAGAGGTGCAGTAGAGATATGCCCCGAGGTGGATACTATTTTTGAGATCGGGGGACAGGACTCCAAATACATCTCTATTGCCAATACCTATCCCCTTGATTTTGACATGAATAAAGTGTGCGCTGCCGGTACGGGTAGTTTTTTGCATGAGCTGGCCAATAAATACGGGATCAATATTGTGGGCGAGTTTCAGGAGATTGCACTTTCATCAGAGAGGCCTGTCAAGCTGGCTGAGAGATGCACAGTATTCATGGAATCAGACCTAGTGTCTTATCACCAGAAGGGTCTAGAGAGAAAAGATCTGATAGCCGGACTGTGTTATGCCATCGTCTATAACTATCTGAACCGGGTAGTTGGAAAGCGAAAGATAGGACAAAGGGTCATGTTCTTAGGTGGCCCTTCTTTGAATAAGGGGGTTGTTGCCGCCTTTGAAAATGTCCTTGGACGTGGTCTCCTGGTCCCCAGACACAGAGAAGTCTTAGGTGCCTATGGCGCTGCTGTGAGTGTGCAGGAGAAAATGCGCCTTGAGAAAAAAAGCGAGAGCACCTTCAGAGGTCTGGACAGCGCCATAAAAGACCGGATGGAGTATACCGAAAAAGTATGCCATGCAGATCCTCACTGCCATAATAGATGCAAACTGAAAATTTATAATTTTGACGGTCGTCGTAGTATCTGGGGCGGGGAGTGTGGTCGCTATGAATTGACAAAAAGCAGTGGACCCAGGAAAGAGAACTTTTTTGAACTGAGACAGGAGGTCTGGCAGGCACACATGGCCGGGGTTTACACGGAAGTGCAGGGTGAACCCCTGATGGAGACGGACAATCGACCAACCGTAGGTATGCAGAGGGCCCTTTATGGCCACCAATTGAGTATTATGTGGGCCCATTTTTTTGACCAGCTCGGATTCCGGCTTGTCCTGAGCCCGCCAACCAATGCACACATCTCCAAGACCGGGATAGAGACAGTTATGGCTGAGACCTGCTATCCGGTGAAGGTCTCCCACGGTCACATCAAGGAGCTGATAGGAAAAACAAGATACCTTTTCCTTCCCAGTATTATTACTATGCCTGTGCCTGAGCCTTCGGAAACCGGGTATTACTGTCCCATGCTCCAGAGCAATTCCTATATGGTCAGAATGGCCCTCGAACTTGACCTGTCATCTGTTTTGACTCCGGTAATTCATCTAAATTACGATCCCGAACTCCTGGCACTAGAGATTTCAGAGCAGATACAATCGAAGCTCGGCGTAAGTAAGGCAGAGATAAAAAAGGCCCTTTATTATGCCTTGGACAGGCAGAATCAGTTTGCCACGGAGCTTTACCAGAAAGGTAAAAAAATTCTTAAAGATCAGGACCCTGATGAGCCAATCGTGGTAGTGACAGGTCGCCCATATAATCTTTACGATAAAAGGCTGAATTTGAGGCTTGGTCAGAATTTGAGCAAGATCGGAGTAGCCGCGCTGCCCATGGATTTCATAGATGTCTCATCGGTTGACCTTTCAGATTTTCCATCCATGTATTGGGGATTTGGTGCTCAGGTCTTGAGGACTGTCAGATTCGTAAAGGAACATCCTAACTATTTCAGTCTTCATTTGACCAATTTCGGGTGCGGTCCGGACTCCTTTATTGAGCATTTTTACAAGCATATCATGGGAGACAAGGCCTATCTGATCCTGGAGCTTGATGAGCACAGTGCCGTAGCAGGTGTTATGACCAGGCTGGAGGCCTATAAGAACGTTATAGAAAATACGATGCAGAAATCCAGGTCAGATCTGAAATTTGACTTAAAAGTGGCAAATTAGAAGGAAATGGAATCAGACAAAGTTGTAGATTTCCAATCGCTGACCAGGAATTTGGGCCGTTTTGATCTCAGGAATAAGACGTTCCTGATTCCTCAGATGAACAGGATAGGAGGTCATCTTATCGCAGCAACATTCAGGGGGTTTGGTGTTAATGCAAAGGTAATGGATACCAATAAGGGCCTTGACCTTGGAAAGGAATACACTTCCGGCAAAGAATGCTATCCCTGCCAAATGACTACAGGAGATATCCTGTATTTTTTAAAAAAAGAGGAGGAGATGCGGGGAAAGGACTTCAAGCCGGAAGATTACGTCTACTTTATGCCCGAATCGGGCGGACCGTGCCGTTTCGGCATGTACAACAAATACCAGCGAATTGTCCTTGATTCTTTTCCTGAGTTGAAGGGTGTAAAAATCGGTTCCCTTACTACAAGGGATGGATACTCACTGGAAGGTATAATTGAGAAGGAACGTGGCAGGGATCTCAGGAAAGCTGTCTATTTTTCTATAGTATTAGCCGACATCCTTGACAGGTTGCTCTGGAGAGTCAGGCCCTATGAAAAGGAACCCGGGATAACTGACGATTTTATCGAGAGATCCATGCACGTCATGGAAGATAGCTTTGAGAAATACGGGGCAAATAAGGATTTTGAAAAAATCCTTGATCAATTGGAAAAGATTATCGAAGAGGGAAAGACAATTATTGATCCCAGCATCCCTGCCAAGCCCTTTATTGGGATCGTCGGGGAGACTTACTTGAGAACACATGTCTATGCAAATCAGGATTTGATCAGAGTTCTGGAAAAGTACGGGGCTGAGGTGATGAGTGCCTCTGTTGCCGAATGGATAAATTATACTGCCTATGACAGGTTGAGAGAGGCGAGAGTAGGTTTTCGGTTTAGCCTGAAACAGCTCCGCCTGGGCTCCATGAGGGATTATTTAAAAAGGATCATCGGCTTCGGGGGGGACCTTTTATACCAAGAATTCAGACAGAAGCAGGCCTACAAGAGGGTGAGATCGCTAATTGACCTGGCCGAAGACCATAAATTGGCAGATCTGGATAATATTCTTAAAGAAAAGGACCTGTTTTGTTTTGATGTAGGCACAGAGGCCTGTTTAAGCATTTCTGGAATCGTGGAATATGCCAGGGAAGGATATAACGGCGTGGTGAATGTCTATCCTTTCACCTGCATGCCCGGTACGATCACTTCAGCTATCGCAAAGCCTCTTATGAACAAACTGAGAATTCCATATCTGGATACCCCCTACGACTCGGGCTTCCAACCTGGAAGGGAGGCGGCCATTAGGACCTTCATGTACCAGGCGTATCAACATTTCAAACGAAATGGCAGAAAAAGGCGAACCTAGCTTCCCGCAATCAGCCTGCCCTGACGCGACCATTTCTTTTCTTCAGGAATCTCTATCCTGACAATTGTGAAGCGGATCGTCAAACACCATCATTTTGCTTGTAGAAGATAAGGAAGCACATGC
>Ga0307990_1002194_pt1 | contig 15759 bp, 15 predicted proteins | sample EllFjometagen129_FD_203168 | JGI IMG/M metagenome (GOLD analysis project Ga0307990, IMG submission 203168) | Marine microbial communities from Ellis Fjord, Antarctic Ocean - #129 | ecosystem: Environmental > Aquatic > Marine > Unclassified | place: Southern Ocean | collected 2014-10-08
TCAAAAAGTTGTGATTATGGCGGCGGCGGCGATTGATGCTGATGATACGGTTACGATTGCATACACAGACACAACGGCTACAAATGCTCCGGCGGTTGTATTTGATAAAGTCGGTGAGAATGTAACCCTGTATTGGTCAGGGGCTACATGGATAGTCACAGCGTTACAAGACGCATTATAAATAATATATCATAGGGGGTTAAAAATGAAACGAATATTTGTTTTAATGGTTTTAATTTTAGTGGTAGCGATTCCGGCAATGGCGGCAGATGTTTTTTCTTCAAAAGATGAAAATACATTATCTGTAACAAAAACAGAACCCAAAACTCAAACCTATGAATACGGATATCTGCTTCGGCAGAAAAAAGCAATCGAGGATAGTCGGGATGCCGAACTCGCTATTATAAACAATCTGATTGCAGAGGCAGACAAATTAAACCTCAAAGAAAAAGAGATTGATGCGGAACCAATAGTCGGTGACGTTAGTAAATAATTTAACGGGTGGGTACAACCTACAGGAGCGACAGAACCGGCATTGCCTGGCTCAACCTTAAATAGATAAGGAAAAGTTGATGAATCTGAACAGAAAAGCAAAACCCTGTTAAGGGGGATATAAGGATGTTGAAACGGATTAAGTCTGAACCTCAATGGACATTTAATTTTCTCTTAACAATACTTATTATGATTATTGGATATTCTGCGATGCGTATGGATACTCGCATTGACTTGAAAGCAGATACTCTGCGAGTGGATGAAATGTGCATTAGATTGCGCCAAAAAGTTGATAAATCATATTTGGATAGGGTTGACAGTGGGTTGCAAACACAAATAGCAAGACTGGCAAAATCAATTGATCGATTAAATTCGTCAATTGAAAGACGGAATCCGATATGATACGAGCCAAACCAGAAATAACGAGTGATCCGTGGGTATACCCTGCGGTTGATCTGGATAGAATAGACTGGCCGGTGATGCAGCCTGTGATTGAAGTCGTAGCCGAAACATTTAAGGCACATGGTTATGAAGCTGTGATTTCATGCGGGTGTGAAGTTTTTAAAACCAGTGTAAAAGGTGGGATCAGACGGTTCATTCATTCTCTGCGGTCATTGCATTACCGAGGCCGCGCATTAGATTTTTCGGGGAATGGAATACCTATGCTGGATCGGATTGTTATACAACATGAGGTCCAAGAAAAATTGGATAAAATTGATCACTGGTATGAAGTTATCTTGCATGGACATTTTCATATCGAATTCGACGAGAAATGAAACTCAGGATCGTAGCCGCCATTGTTGTCACGTCCTGTGCGGGTGCCTGGGCGGTGCTTAACGCGGTCCTGCAAAAAGCGATTGAGATGGCAAGCCTGCCGGTTGGTAAGTGGATGAGACGGGGCCGTTATCGGGATGATATTGGAGATAATTACTGATGAAAAAAAGACTGCGCATTAAATATAGAGCCGGTTATAAATATCAATTGGCCGAAGATTATGAAATAAAGCTCAACATTTTTCCGATAAAAACTTGTGGTATGCGGTTTCTCTTGCTTGAACCAAACGGGACATTAACCATAAAAACGGGCTATGCTTGGGATGGTCCAAGCGGACCAACATATGACACTAATACCTTTATGCGCGGTTCTTTAATCCACGATGCGTATTACCAATTAATGCGTAATAATAAAATATCAATTATGTACAGAGCAGAAGCAGATCGGATTTTAAAAAAGCTATGCAAAGAAGATGGCATGAGTTCATTTAGGGCTTGGTATGTGTATAAAGTTGTTCGGTTTTTTGGCGGAGCCAAATCAAGATGTGAAATTCCAACGCCAATAGAAAAAGCTCCATAAGTGTTTTAATTTATGGTTTGTGTGGAGAATTAAATAAAATGTCAGAAGCTAAAGTAACATTAATTAAAGGCGATAAAATAAGCGTAGAAACTGATTATCGAGATGCTTTGCCACAAAATATGTACGCTATTGAGCGTACAGTTCTTGGCGCTACAGGGTATATGCGTCAATATTCTGGATTGGTAAAGTTGACCGATGGTGTAGGCGCTGATCGTGGTGGCGTTTATAACGAAAGATTCGCTGAACATTACAGAATCTCCGGAGAAAAATTTATCTCTGTATCAGCTAATGGCGTTGTTACTGAAATAGGGGATGTTCCTGGTGTTTCTCAAGCAAGACTTAAAGATTTCTATAGCTTTAATACCCAAGGTGTTATAGCTAATAATAGATTCTTTTTATACTCTCCATTAGCGGGTTTGAATGAGGTAATTGATCCCGATTTTGTTAAAGCAATAGACGGAGTGTGGATAGATGGTTATTATGTTATGACAGATGGGGAATACCTTTTTCATACAGAAATAGCAGATGAAACAGCCATAAATCCCTTAGATTACGCTACAGCTGAGTTTATGCCCGATCCATCCCTCGGATTATCTAAAACACAAGATGACAAATTAATGGTTTGGGGAAGATATTCTCTTGAATATTTTGTAAATATAGCTAATGATAATTTTGCTTTCACAAGATTAGGGGCACGAGCACAAAAAATAGGTATAGTGGCTACGCATGCTAAATGCGAAATGCAAGGTTCTTTTTATATAACAGGAGGATTTAGAGATAGCGAAGTATCTATTTATACAATAACATTAGGCAAAACTACGAGAATTGCAACAAAAGAAATTGATAAAATTTTGTCGAAATACAAAGAGTCAGAATTGTCGAATATGCGAATGGAAAGTCTAACTGAAAACGGAACTTCTTTTTCTTTGATACACTTGCCTGAAGAAACGTTGTGTTTTAACGCTACAATAGCTTTTAAGTTTGGTTTTGAGGTTGCTTGGAGTATTTTAAAATCTGGTGTAGTTAAAGAAAGCAATTACAGAGCGATAAATGGAGTTTTTGATGCTCGTTCTGTCAATTGGGTTTACGGTGATAAACGCTCTGGTGTAATAGGGATACTGGACGAAGTTAGCACACACTATGGAGAAGTGGCAGAATGGATACTATATACGCCTTTTATTAATTTAGAAACAAAATCAATTGACAAAATAGAACTTGAAACAATACCAGGCCATACTGAAGAGATTGAAGCAAAACTATCTTTTTCTATGACTCACGATGGGCTTACTTATAGCGCAGAACATTGGGCACTTTATGGAGAACCTGGCGAATATGGACAGCGTTATATAAGAAGACGTCTTGGTTATTGCAGAAATTGGGTAGGTTTTAAGTTTCGTGGAGCTTCTACTTCTAAAATGGCTTTTGCTGCAATGAAAATAACGTATTCATAAGGATTAAATGGCAATTTTGACAGTAAAAGAGCGACTGCAAAGCTTAGCTTTAAGTGCTTCAGAGATTGTGGCCTTGACTAATTGGTCTGCGGCTATGGTCGAGGATTATCTCAATATTATAGATAATATTAGTACATTAAGCGAGTACGCTTATAATACGCTTGAAGCGTTTCCTACTGAATTTACAACAGGGTCAATTCCTTTTGCCAAAAACGGAGTATTAACAGAAGACAACACTAATCTATTTTGGGACAGCGCGTCTAAACTTTTTAAAGTTAAAGCTCTTACAATTTTAGGTATGACTGCTGGACGGGTACCTTATTATACTTCAGAAGCGCTTGGATTAGTAGATTCTTTGATTCATATTCTAATAAACAATATAGGAATAGCTGTAGCGACTCCGACCGCCAGGTTACATTTACCAGCTGGAACAGTTGTTGAAGGAACAGGACCATTGAAATTAAGTGAAGGCCCTTTAGTGAGTACTCCCGAAAAAGGTCTTTTAGAATTTGATGGTTGTGCTTATACCGTTACGAATTTAGCGCAGCAAAGAAGACTAGACAGATCCTCAGATGTGGCGGTAGAGACAGTAACGGTTGAAAATACAATAACAGAGACTGCATTATGGACCGCCGAATTAGCCGCAAATAGTTTAACTGCGGGCAATACGCTTAAATTAAGCGCCAGCGGAACAGTGCAAAATGGTGGGCACACCGCAGCCGACAGAATTACATTGAGAATACGTTCTGGCGGATTGGCAGGTGCGATTTTAGTTACTTTGAATCCGGTTGCAGGATCTATTGCTGCTGAATCGCATTGGCACTTGCATGCAAGCGTTACACAGAGAACGATTGGAATAACAGGCCAAAGAGCCATACACTTTGAGTTAAGTTTGGACGGCGCTGAAGTCGAGGTAATCGGAATTGTAACGGTAGACACTACTGCGATTATGGACATTGTTTTGACCGCTGAATGGGCAAGCGAAGACGTTAATAATACCATATCCTTGTATCAAGGAATTATGGAGTATAAAAATTAATTTAATAAAGGAATGCTTTCATGGATTACTTAAATACGTTACTTAATGTTTATTCAATGTACGAGGCTAACGAATCTGCAGGTGATGCTGCAAAATCCGCAAGAACAGCAGCAGGGATGCAAGCGCAAGGACAAGGAAACGCCTTGGACTACTTGAAAGCAACTGACATGATTCCCATGAACTTTCGCAATCAAGCATATCAGACTTTGGGGGGCCTTTATAATTTGGAAGGGGGAATCGGTTCTCAAGAAGACATGATTAGTCGAGCGGAAGGTTCTCCTTTATACGCTTCTATAATGGGAAATCAAAGCGCGGGTGAAGAGTCAATTATGCGCAATGCGTCAATGACAGGCGGTTTGCGTTCGGGCAATACACAAGAAGCTTTAGCAGAATTCAACACCAATTTAAAAAACAAAGCTTTACTTACATCTTACAATGATGAAGTGCAAGGGTTGACTGGACTTACAAACGTCAATGGAAATGAAAATTCGATTGCTAATTTAATGGCAGCCATAGGTTCTACTAACGCCGGGGGTGAATTAGGTGCGGCGGCGGCTGAGCAGACTGGAGCCAAGAATATGTTAAGAGCGCTTAGCGGGGCAAGTGGGGACATAAGTGGTCTTTTGAAAGGTCTTAAAGATGCCGGTGTAGATGTGTATGATTATTTTGACTCAGGCGAGTTTGGGAATGATTGGGACTACATGCCTTCTGCCGGAGAAACTTGGGATGCCAGTGCGGATTGGGCGGGAGATACTTGGAATGATACTGCGGATTGGGCGGGAGATACTTGGGATTCTGGGATTGATTGGGGCGCGGATCTTTGGAATGACAGCGGGAGTTGGTTTGATGATTGGAATTGGTAATCGTTTAAACAAAACATTTTACTATTAAAGATTGGAGTTTAAGATGACGATATCAGATTTTTATGTTGAACCCCTTGGTGGATTTGATATAGGAAAAAACATTGCTGAGACTACCGCGCAAGTTAAAAGTGAAAGCGATTTGGAGGACATGAAAAAACAAGCGATTGCTGTTTTTCAGTCGGGCAATACTGACACCATAGCTGCATTTATGTTAAGTAATCCAGAAATGGGTAAAATAGTTTCTGACACTATTAAATTTAAAGATTCGCAGACTAAAAATAACGCTATTGCTTCAGCTATTAGTATTCTTCGTGGAGCCGATCCAAAAGAAGTTTTACAAAATCGAATAAACATGGTCTCGTCAAAAGGAGGCGATGCCTCGCAAACACAAAACGCACTTAAACAAGTAAACGCAGGAAGAGACGCAAAACAAAAAGCTTTGGAAACATTAGCTTTACTCGCGCCTGAAAAGTATAAAATGTATGCGAGCGCTGTTGGTTTTAAAGCGCCTGTAGATTTAAAAGATCGGTATAAAGTAGTTGGAGATCGGCTTGTTGATTTAACTGCTCCAGGAAAACCAGCGGTAGTTATAGAGAAAGCGCCTGTAGATTTAAAAGATCGGTATAAAGTAGTTGGAGATCGGCTTGTTGATTTAACTGCTCCAGGAAAACCAGCGGTAGTTATAGAGAAAGCTAAAAAAACCACTCCTAAGACACTTTTAGATGAAGGGCTTGTTAAGGTTGGAAATAATCTCGTGAGCGTAAAAGATCCTTCGAATCCAAAAGTTGTGTTGTCTTTAGACAAAAATACACCGTATACCAATTGGGCAAAGTTGAATTCTGATCTTAAAAATGGAAATATAACTCTTCCACAATACGATGTAATGAAAAAAGAACTCATCACGTCTAAATTTAAAAATAAAATTGACTTAACAAGAGCCGCTCTTGAGGGAAACCAAGAAGCCGTTAATATTTTGGATAGTTTGAAAAAAGACGCTGTTGAAACTTCTGAAGCTATTGCTTCGGCCTCAACTGAAGGAAAAATAAGCGGGTTAACTAAAGCAGTTGATGTCGACGTTATTGCGCAAGCAGTGATAGACGGAAAGATTCTAATTGGGGACGTCAAAAACACCTTCGGCGTACCTGTGCAAACTATTGTGATGGAAAAAGTCTTGAATAAAGCTCCTGTTTTTAATTTTGTTCAACCTGATGCAGTTGTCAAATCGCTCACTTCTTCTCTTACAATGCAACAAAAGCAACGAGGAATGATGGGAAGTTTTGTAAATAACATCAATCGTCAAGTCGACAAAATTACTACGATGAGCGAAGACATTGTTTCTCGTGTTGGTGCCCGCGCATTAGATCTTCCTTTAAGAGAACTCAATGTGAGATTTAAAGGAAGCGGCAACGAACGTGTTTTTGAAGCTTATATGAAAGAGATAAGCGCTGAAATACAGAAATTGTCTCAAGGTTCAACCGCTTCCATCGCGCAATTGCCTGAGCAAAATAGACTTGAATGGGAAAAGATTCACGACGTTAATTTGTCCATGAATGAGTTGAAAAAAGTGCTCGCAGGAACAAAAGAAATGGCCAATATGCGTATAGGTTCTGTTAATGATGAAATTGCGTACACCCTTAACAAACTTGGCAACGTTCCTGAAGAAATTTCCCGCTTAAAAGCAAATGACAACTTAAATCCTAAAGAGATAACTACGCAAGAGGAATACGATGCTCTTAATCCTGGGGATACTTTTTTAGAAAACGGGTATCGCTTCATTAAACCGGAGAACAATAATGGACAGTAAATTCGGGGGAATCCCTGCATCTGAAGATAATCCAATAGAGAATTTAATGGCCTCAAAATTTGGCGGTATTCCTGTAGACGACTTTACAGAAAAAACTGATCCAAATTTTGGTCAAACGGATAAACAAACCAACACAGACGAATCTTTTGAAATGCCCGACTGGGCCGCTGATAATCCAAATTTATACGGCGCGTATGGTGCTGGAAAAGCTGTTTTAGAACAAATGATCACTCCTTCAGTTGAAGCAGTTGGTTCTTTTTTAGGAAGTTTAGGAAGTCCTTTGGTGGGAACAGGTTTGGGTTATTCTATTTCAAAAAATTTTATGGATATAGCAAAAAATGCTTATGCAAAATTAGGAAATGAAGCTACAAAAAATAAAACTTTAACAGACGCCACTGTAGACAGCGCAAAAGATGTAGCGTTAGTTGTAGGAACTGGTTTGGCTTTCAGATCCGCAGGGACAGCATTAAGTTCTCTTAAAAAAACCGTATTTGAAAAATTACCTGAAAGACTTTACGCCAGTGCTATAAAAGCCCCGTTGTCTAAAAAGTGGGTAAAAGTACTTCCTGGAAAAGATTTGTCCGCAAGAAAATTAGCGACTATTGAAGGATTAAAATCTAAAGTAAGGCCTAGCGAGTATGGTTTAGCGAAAATAGAAAATTTAGAGAGAGAAGTCCAAGCACGAATAGGCAAAGTTGTGGACGTATTGTCAAGTGATCCAAATAACAAAATAAAAGTAAAAGACGTAATCTCTAAAGGTTTGAAAAGCGCTTATGAAAAAGCCGCAAATACCGAAGATCCAATTGGAATGAAAAAATTAGTATCAACTATGGCCGAAAAATTTAAAGGACACGGCGAGTACTTAACTCCTAAAAACGCGCAAGAAATAAAAAAGCAATTGTATAAAGGGGTTAAATGGCTCGGTACACCCGATGAAATAACGTCTACCGCAAAGAAAGGCATTGCCAAAGAGTTAATGAAAACATTAGAGCGTCACGAACCAAGTTTAAAATTTCTAAATGAAAATAATGCGGCAAGAATATATTTAAAAGAAGCTTTAGAAAAAGCTGTAGCGAAAAATATGAATAAAGATATGGTCTCTTTGGGAACAAAAGTACTTGTTTCACATCCAAGAACATGGCCCTTAGCTTTTTGGGATGCTACATTAGGTCATCCACAAGTTAAATCCTCTATTGCTTTTGCGCTTTCTAAAGCTAATCCTGCTAAGTATAGCCAATTCGTATATCCAGAAATGCCTGTTGGTTATATAGCTCCGGTTATTTCAAAAGGCGTGTATCGATACAACCCCAAAGTGGATTTTGTTAAAAGTTCTCGTTCACCTAAATTCAACGCAACATTAAGACCTGGTGAACCGCCTACAACAGTAAGAAATAATGCCGAAATTGCGAGAGAACGGGAAGAATTTGTACGTAAACAACACCTTGAAGATTCTTTTAGAAAAAGAGATAATGTTGGTTCGCCTTTACGCAAACCTAACCTCACATATCAAAAATCAGGTTTGCCTCCTAAAGTGCCCACAACAATACGTACAGATGAACATGTGTCTCGTTTTAAAACTCCAGTACCTAAAACTGTAGGGCCACGTTTAAATAAGCCAAATACAGATTTTGTTAAAAATCCACGCCCATTGTCAATAAACGAATTGATTAAAGTTTCGTCAATTAAAAATCCAACGGCTAAACAAAAAGCCATTATTGAAGAATTAAAAAAGCGGGGTAAATTATAATGCAATATAATAGAGTAGAACTTGGTCCTGGATATTTTCCTCTTGTGGCGACAGCTAACCCTGTTGCTTTAGGATTAATATATGTAGGGGAGGTGGATTTAGATCCTACGGTAGTCGCTAATCAGAAGACTTTGAAAGTACAACAAGAAGACGGAACCATAATATCTGTTGCACAGCCTATTTCATTGAGTGCGGGCGGTGTACCTTTATATAGCGGCGCTCCGGTTGTTCTTTTAGTAGAAGGTAATTACGCTATTGCGGTTCTTGATGTTAGTGGCGCGCAAGTATATTACAATCCTAAAGGGCAATACCTTGACAATTATGTTGGTGAGAATTTTTATTACCCTGACCCTACTGAAGCTGATCAAGGCAATGCTACAGGTGGAGACACAACAGTCAAAGACATTATTGATGCTTTGACAACGCCGGACATCCCCGCTACAATCGTTTTAAGGCGCACCTCTGGGTCCGATGAAGATGATTACATCTTTCTTACATCGGAAATTATTCCAAAACATATAACTATTGTTTTTGAACACGGCGCGCGCATTAAAGTTGGAGCAGGCGCTACAGTTCTTATAAGTAGCGTCTTGGATATTGGTCCTGTTCAAATATTTGACGTTTCTTCAGGAGGGCAAGTTATTTTTGCATACGCTCGAAATGTTCGTCCAGAGTGGTGGCAAGACAATAGTGTTCCTGGCGCGACAGATATGGTTGCGGCTTTTGAAGCTGCGTTCAGTTCTCTTCCTTCAAGTTGTAACGTGATTTTTAGTTCTCGCTATGCTTTAAAAAGTGCCGTAGCTGTAAATGCCCCTGCGTACACTACTGTTACAGCATATGGTGCGGTAATCACTTTTACAACTGACGCTTCTGGTTTTAACTTTAAGCCTTCTGAAACAGCTTCTTTAACTGGATTTAAATGGTTTGGAGGTTTTATCTGGAATAGCGCGGAAGCAAAAACTATTTCTACAGCAATGGAGTTCGTAGAAGCGATAAACGTAGAAGTTGCTAATGTGAATTTTAACGGTTTCTATAGAGCAATCTATTTCACAGATCGACGAGAGTTTCATTTCCATAATAATATTTTCGTCAATAGCCTTTGTGGAATTTATGGTGACAACGCAAGTGGCCCAAGCGCCGCTGATTCTACAGCTGTTTGTATAAATAATAATAGTTTTATCTTGACAGGAACGGATATTGGCATTGATCTTGAAGACGTGTTTAACAACGTAACTATTAACAATAACACTTTTATAGGTCTCACTTCAAATTACCATATAAAAATTGCTAACACTTCTGCGGACATTTACGGTTATAACATAACTTCTAATCACTTTTTGGGAGGGGACGCAACAACTACCTATATCTTTTTTGACAGTAACAACAGTAAGGCGTTTATAAGCTTAAATCTCACTTCTAATGTATTTAAAGAAACGACTTCTGATGCCGTAGTATTAGAACATTGCGTTAATGTTTCTTTTATTGGAAATCTTTTTGCGCAAACAACTGGGACGCCCATTAACTTAGACGTTGATTGTGAGAGTATTGTTATCTCCAAGAGTAATTTCTTTGCTATTGGAACCATTGTGTACGCGTGTGAAAGAAACGAAATAACTTATGGAGATGCTTATGTTTCTTTAGACTTTATTGCGCTTACTGGTTATGCAGGCGAAGCTCATTCTGATTCAACTGGATCTATAGACATGAGTTCTGTTTTTGCAAATTTTCCTACTATCGGTTTACCTCCAAAGGCTTATGATTTAAGTATATGGATGAGAGATTCCGGTAGCTCTGGCGACTTGGCTTACATTGAATTAGCCGGTGTAAACGCCTTTACTGCAGCGTACAAACGTGTAAGGTTTGATTTAAGCGGAAGGGCAGACGACTTGTTAGCTAATGCTTGTGTTCATGTTCCTGCTGACGCCAATGGAGACTTAAACTCCTTTTATGAAGCAACAGGAGCTTTAACTCTCGACGTCTGGATTAATGTTACTGGTTACTATATGTAACCGCGAGTATTTAATTTTAGGGGTGTGTGCCCCATCATCAATTGACTCCCAGTGTTGCTTAGGATGATTGCCAACTTTGAATTCCTTTAAACATAAGTTGGCAACATCCACTAAATGTTCCGAATTACCTGTTTTTTGATACTTTTTAAGCCGGTCAATCGCTGATTGAATATCGTCATAATCGCTTCCACCTGCGATTTCGTGTTCTGCAAACGTGCCGTATCTGAACGCTCCAAGTACAAACCTATTGCGCATAAGCCTTTCAAACTCAGAACACCATTCTGTTTTCCTTAACTCTTTTAATGAAGGCATTTGTTTTGCTTTTTTCATTCCCGCGTTAAGCAAAATGTGTTCACGAATATGTTCTGTCACTTTTTTCATATTAGTCCGCTTCAGCCCAATTTTCTCCGGTATGACAATCAACAAGCAAGGGTACATCAAAAGGAACAGCATTTTCCATTATGTTTTTTAATTCTAGAATTGCTTCTTCACCTTCTTTTCCTTTGTAGGATACGTCCATTTCATCGTGAACAGTTAAGTGCGCAACAACTGATTCAAATATTCCAGCCTTATCAGCGTCCACCATTCCTTTCTTCATAACATCCGCAGCAGAACCTTGAATTAATCTATTGAACATGCTGTGTAGCTTTCTGCTTGAATGCGTCCTTGCTTTGCGTCCAAGTATTGTAAAGATAAAACCTCGTCTTGCCGCTGTTTTTGATACGGCATTTCTTGTTTCTTTGATATACGGAGCAGTGTTGTGATATGTTTTCATAAATTCTTCTGCTTCCAACATACTCCACCCAAAAGTTCTGGCCGTTGTCTGTACGCCCATGCCGTATGCGCCACCAAAATTTAATCGTTTGGCTGTTCTTCTATCAAAGCCGGTAGTGTCCTGGATAAGCTGATGAAAGTCAGTAGCCTTGTCTTTTATGTATTGTTCTTTCAAAGCTTTTGCTCCTGCTCCAGAAGCGTAGTGCGCCATGATGCGATATTCAATTTGGGAATAATCTAATTTAGCCCAACGGTGGTCGTATTCTGGGATAAACAGTGAACGTATAATTTGTCCTTTTAATGAGGCTAAGTTTTCTCCATCTTCGCCTTCTTCTTCTTTAGCCGATACTTGTTGAACATTTGGTTTTGAAGAAGAAAGACGACCAGAAACAGTACCATAGTCGCCTGAACGCAAGGGATGAAAGGAACAATATAAGCGACCATCAACTTGCAGATCTAAATAAGGCGCCAAAAACATGTTAATAAGCGTATCAAAATGACGATATTGCAAAACTGTATCGCATACAGGATGCGTTTTTGACATCTTTGTTAAGGCTTCTTTATTCAAATTTGGATTGCCTGGTTTTCCTTTTTCTTTCATTAGCGGTGTCGGCTCGTTTCTTGGATAACGTATATTTTTATTATCTAACACCTTTGCAAGTTGTCCTGAAGCGCTTGGATTAAACTCGTATCCAGCCCAATTAAGCAACTGCTCTTTTAGATTGAAATGTTTTTCTGTTACCTCTTGGATTGTTGTTTTTAATAACGGCATATCTAAGCGAACACCGTTTTTTCTCATTTTTAGCATTAAGGGTATTAATTCAGTTTCTAAAGTGTATATCTCCCACAAATTTTGTTCTTCTAAAGCTAATTTTTGTCTCATGAAGATTTCTAAAGGAAGGGTTACGTCTGCTATAGCGTATTCTTCTGCTACTGTAGAAGGCATTCGCCAAATATTTTCTATGCCTTTGCCTTTCCACCCCATGTGAGTATTGTACTCTTCCAAGATGTTTGTTTTCTTTACTCCTCTTGTGTATTTCTTTGCTAAAGAAGCTAACGAAAATGAGCGCCTATACTCGTCCAAAATTGGTTCTGCATAACTTATATCATGAAGTTTTGTCTTATTTATAGCGTGGCCTTCGTGTTCCAGCCATTCAAGGTCGTACATAAGATTTGTACCTACCTTTTCTGTATTTGAAGCTAATAAAGCATCAATGTACTTGTGGTTTTTTGCTATAGCGTGCGAAGATAAATCAGGGTGTTTAATTGGAAAATAAAAAGCTAACTCTTCTCCTTTTATCCTAACACCAGCAGACATTCCACAAATAAAACCTTCTCCTCTATGTGTTCCTGGCCCTTTTGTTTTTAATTCTGGATCTTTAGTTTCTATATCTACAGCTAATAATTCAGCTGAACAAAGCGCTTTCATTTCATTTCCTGTAGGTCGTTTCGTTCGTGGTCTTATCATAGTTACTCCCAATTTATACAGGTTCTATTATTTTAATAGTTTTTACCCGTGCTTCTGGATAAAGAAGATTTCCAATTTGCGTAAGGTCATTTGTTTTAAAATAACCAATTTTTTTATCATAAGACGTTCCTTTAGAAATAAGTGAGAGTGAAATTTCTGACGGTTTTTCAGGAGATGTTTTAACAGAAATTCTAAGAAATCTTTCTCCATTAGGTGTTCCATCGTTGTCTAATTCAAAATCAGCTTCGTAAAGGTCTGTATCTTTTGGTTCAAAACGTTCATTTGAACAACCCTTATAAATAAACTTATTTATTTGTTTTTTCATAACTACTCCTATTTTAAATCTATGAATTTGTTTTTGTAATACTCCTGAATATGGTACATTCGTTTATGTTCGTCGCAACAAAATTTTTTATTGGTCTTAATTGTTTCAAACATTTCTCCACAAAAAGGACATTCCAAAATACGCACTTCTTTTTTCTCTTCTTCTGCTTTAAGTGCTTGACAATCAGGACACCATTTCTGAGCGATGTGTCCTACATATTCGTCTCCACAGCGAACACATGTCTTAACTTTAGATTTTGGCTTTTTGCCCATAATTTAACTTCTCCTATTATTTTAGAACCGTCAGGATGCCCAAAATCGTACGATCGTACGGGGTTTGGTCTTATCGTACCAGAATAAAAATATCGTACGATTTTGGGGACACATCCAGAATTTCTTAGAAAAACAGCTACTTACGCAGGAGTTGACGAGTTTTGAACAACGTCGATTCTGGGCCAATGTTTATAGTTAGTTTTGTACGGTTTGTCGTAAACAACTTTCTTTATACCCACAGCATCACACAACTTCAAGCACGCATCGCAGGGGCCATGCGTTACATATATGGTTGCTGTAGAGAAATCAAAAGGCCCTTTTTTCAAAGCTTCCAGAATACATTTCATTTCTGCATGAATAGAAGGACACTCATCGCCATAATACTTGTCGTATTTGTCATCCCTAACACAACGCTTACAAGCTTCACTGTTGGTTCCGCCATAATTAGAATTTACCAGTACTTCGCCTCCTTGGTCGTTCTTGACAGTTAAACAAGCTCCCACATGCTTCTTAAGACAAACAGCGTCTTTTGACCTTTCCCATGCTTGCTTCATCCACTGTTTCCCCTTAAAACTTTTGTAGAGTGTATCGAACACCCTTTCCATATTCATAGGAGGATTTTCACCTAATTGTCTTTTGCTTATTTTTTCTATACTGTCAGCCTTACTTTCGTAATAATGCACAGAACAAGTATGATGAGTGTAATGTCCCATAGGCGCGTTTAAATCCTTGCAAAGACAATACTGTATGAAAGTAAAAAACGGGACATCATAAGGAAGACCAAAGAAAACATCACTGGAACGCATATATACCGACAAATGTAAACGACCACTTTCACCTATTCTTGCTCTCAGAAACATTGTACACGGATTGTCGTTGCTTATATAAGCATTTTCTTTATTGTACAAGGTCATGACGGCTTTTTTACTCTGTGGATTGTTTCTTAGGCAATTGAGCGCATGCTCGTATTGGGTAAAACCTTTTGCGTTTCTGTCGTGAAAAACCAACTTGCCATAATTGCTGTTGATAGTTTCGCCGTCATCAGTGCATTTAAGCCAGAACTTACTTAATTTTGCGGCTTCATGTACGCTATTCGATCCAGACATATAAAACTTCAATTCGTTAAGCAGATATGCCTCAGAATACTTGCGGCTTTTAGCGAGACAATTCATGGGCAGCAATACACGAAACGATTGATCGTACAATTCAGTAATTTTTTCTCCTTTTCTTGTTGTAGAAACCGCGCCTTTACTTTTGAGTAGATTTAACAATAGGATGTACGCATTGTCAAACGTGGAATTTATTATCATTTGTTTTCTCCTTATTTAAAATATTTGTTTGGATAGACTAACGCACTTTCTGGTTGCAATAACGTCAATTTATTTTTTGATCTTGTCATTCCAACATACAAGCACCTTAATTCGGCGGACAAGTTGTTCTTGAAGTTTTCAAGAACCTTTGCAGACAAGTTAACCGATAAAACAACATGCTCGCTTTCACTTCCCTTGCTACTATGGAAGGTTTCAAACTCTATAGGTGGTTTTTCTAAGGCACTTGAAGCTAAGACCTTCTCATAGTAAGCAATTTCATAGGCGGGCAATTTTAAAACACTCTGCCAAATTTTATTAACAGATACGTCTTTAAATAGTGCCATGTGAGGATTTAATTTTCTTGGGGTTAGTTCTCCTGCTACGAATTTATCGTAAGCAGTTATTGCACGCAAGATTCTTTTATCTATACTGCTCTTTCCTTTTATTTTAAATACCATTCCTTTCTTAACTGCTTCTACAGTTAATTTTCTAAGAATACTGTTGGTCCTGGCCAACACCAATTCACCCCCAGAAAAGTTAACCTTGTTTTGAGATACAATATTTACTTCTCCTTCCGTTCCGTTAGAGACAAAAGCTTTTTGTTTTCTGTTTCTTATATCTCTGGTTATTTTTTTGGCTAACCTCAAAACGGAGTTAGGCAAACGATAACTTTTATTCAGCACAACATTATTATCAGAAAAACGCAAAAACTTATTGACGTCGGCACCTGCCCACTCATATACTGCTTGATCATCGTCTCCTGCGATGTATATGCGCTCAACGTTTTGAAGAAGCCTCAAAGCCGCTGTCCACTGTAAATTCGTTAAGTCTTGCGCTTCGTCAATAAAAGCT
>Ga0307990_1002195_pt1 | contig 15759 bp, 18 predicted proteins | sample EllFjometagen129_FD_203168 | JGI IMG/M metagenome (GOLD analysis project Ga0307990, IMG submission 203168) | Marine microbial communities from Ellis Fjord, Antarctic Ocean - #129 | ecosystem: Environmental > Aquatic > Marine > Unclassified | place: Southern Ocean | collected 2014-10-08
AACCAGGAACAAGAAATAAGTATGTTGGACTGTACATAAGAATAAATCTTAAGTGACGCCATCCATCACTAAAGCTCTTAAGCTTGGATTTACCCTTTCTTTTATTGTAAGAAATTGGAACCTCACATATCTTAAGTCTATTTTTTGATGCACTAACAACCATTTCAGAAGCAAATTCCATTCCTGTTGTTTTAAGATTCATTTTCTCAAACGCTTCCTTTGTAAATGCTCTAAAACCACAGTGAACATCAGAGAGATTTGTTTTAAAAAATAAATTTACCAAGCCTGACAGAAAGGGATTTCCTATATATCTATGAGCCCAAGGCATTGCACCTTTTTTTATTCTGCCCTTAAACCTATTGCCAATAACAAAATCATAACCTTCTTTAAGAGGTTTTAGAAATAAAGGTATCTCCAGAAAGTTGTAGGTAGCATCAGAATCAGCCATAATAATGAATTTTCCCCTTGCTCCATTAATTCCTTTAATATATGCAGCACCATAACCTTTTAATTGCTGATAAACAACCTTTACATTCAATGATTTAGCAATTTCAACAGAATTGTCTGTTGAGCCATTATCAGAAACAATTATTTCTCCATTTATATTTTCTTTTTTAAATATATTTTTGATGTTTTTGATGCATTCTCCCATAGTAACCCCTTCATTTAAGCATGGCAGAACAACTGAAACCTCTGGATTATTTTCCATTTATAATATAATTTTTTTTTGTTATTTAAATATTTGTATTTGGAGTTTTTATGATTAATAGGAAATTTTATATATAAAAGGAATTTAAATAGAATTATGGTAACTGAAGAAGACGTAGCAAATATGTCACCTGAACAATTACAGGAACTTCAGAAACAAAACTGTATATTTTGCCACATTATTTCTGGAAAAGTTGCTTCAAAAAAGATTTATGAAGATGACAAAGTTTTAGCAATACTTGACATAAACCCGGCAAACCCAGGACATATACTTCTATTGACAAAAGAACATTATCAAATAATGCCACAAATCCCGGATGATGAAATTAGCCACATGTTTATGGTTGCAAAGGCAATTTCCCATGCATGTCTAAAGGCATTAAAAGTACAGGGAACAAATATTTTCATTGCAAATGGTACACTTGCTGGCCAGAAAGCCTCACACTTCATGCTGCATATAATACCAAGAATGAATACTGATGGCCTAAAGATTTTTGACCTCCCTGAAAAAAGTATTCAGGAAAATATATCAGAACAAATTAGGGCTGGATTAAGTAATAAAATTAATGAGCTTTTCGGTATTAAAACAGAAGAACCAATTGTTTTGGATAGAAAAACTGAAAAAATAGGTGAAAAAGAGGAAAATCAGAAGAAAACAAATAAATCTGAAGAAAAAGTGAATAAAGATGGAGTAACAAAAGAGAAAAAAAGTAACAAAGAGGGAAATTCAGGTATAGACCTTGATGAAATATCAAATTTTATAATAAAAAATGAGCCAAAAAAATAACTGTGAATTTTGCCAGATAATAGGAAAGAAAATAAATGCAAAAAGGATTTTTGAAGATGCAAAAGTTCTGGCTATTCTTAATCCTAATCCGTGCTGTGCAGGCCACATCCTTCTAATGCCAAAAGAGCATTTTTCAATAATAGAACAGGTTCCAGATTATTTAATAGCACACTTATCAAAGATTGTTAATAAGATATCAATTGCTGTTTTTGAGATTTTGCAAGCCAAGGGAACAAACATATTAATACAGAATGGTGTTGCAGCTGGCCAAAAATCAAACCACTTTATGATTCATATAATACCAAGAAAAGAAAATGATAGCCTTAATTTCCAGTGGCAGCCAAGACAATTGAGTGAAGAGCAAATGTCAACTATTGAATTAAAACTAAAGGAAGAATCAAAAGGAATTGGGGAATTTGAAAAAGAGGAAAGAAAGCCAGTCAAGCTTGATAGTGAAATAGAAAAGATTGATAAAGAAGAAAATTATCTTATTAAACAACTTAACAGGATACCATAACCAAAAGAGGTGTGAAATGAAAAAATTAATTATAATACTAATGGTTTGCTTTGTTGTTATTCCATCTATAAGCTCTACAATGCCTCTTATTGCAAAATGTGATGATTCTGGTGCTGTGACAATATATTCTGACCAAAATATTGATTGTAAAATACATGCTAGTAAAGATAGAAAAGAATGGTTCGATGTTCCAGGAGAGTGGAACAGTGACTTAACTAGGTTCAAGTCAGAGGATATGGTTCTTAATGATAATTTTAATTATGGGCTTAAAGTGGTATATCCTAATTTTAATTATATAATGGACACATACTGCCCAGGGTATAAATTTAGTTGTAAAAAATTAAACATATCAATAAATACATGTTACAAAAGAGCAGGTGTTTTTTCTGCTGAGTTTAATTCAATCAATCAGAATGGAATTTATGATTTAAAATATATATTTGAAACTGATAAAGGTCGCTTTGTTATTCATGGCCCTTTAATGTATAGTAAGGAAACTGAGAATATAACAATAAGTTTTTTAGGAGATAATAATTACTTGCTTAATCTAAAAACCAAACTTAATATAACCAAATTTTCAATTACACATGATAAATGCAATAATAAGAATGATAGGTATTATAGATATGTTGAGGAATATTGCAATAAAAGCTTTTGTATTGAAAACAAAAATTGCAAAGCTAATGAATACTGCGATAAGAACTTTCTTTGCACGCCATTACAATGTAATACTTGTGAAAAAATTTTAAATCATAGTTGTATCCCAAAATGCAATGATAATAATCCATGCAGCGAGGATAAATGTTTTGAAGGCAAATGTAAATTTACAATAACTAATGGATGCAAACTTAATGATACTTGTATTCCTCAAAAGCATATAAGAACCATTAATAATATTTCATATTTTTGTAATAGTTCTAATGAATTCGTTCCACAGAAAAAAGCTAATGAAAGCTGCAGTTATGATTATGAGTGCTTAAATGAATGTATTAACAATATTTGTTCTGAAAAGGAAAAAGAGACAGTGAATGTTATTCAAAAAATAATAGATTTTTTTAGAAGGTTGTTTAATTTTTAAAAAGAAAATTATTTAAATAAAATAGTATCATAAAAACATAAAAGGTGAAAAATATGGATAAAAAAATAATTGTTTTACTTCTTGTTTTAGGAGTAATTTTAAGTGGATGCAAAATTGCTGAAAAACAGACAGAAGAACCTGTTGGAACAGGGGAACAAGAAAGCCAAGAGTTAGTTAATGAAACAGTAGAAGAAGTAAATCAAACAACAGAACCAGTGGTTGAATTAAATGGTACAGTAGATACTGAAGAAGAACCAAGTGAGATAAATGCTACAGAACCAGAAGAAAAGGTGTTTACAATTGAAATTGACCATCTTACATTCAGCCAAAAAGATGTTGTAATTGAAAAAGGCACAACAGTTGTATGGGATAATTTAGATAGTTATAAGCATAAGATTACTGTTTATGGGGAAGTTCAAAGCCCGACACTATATGAAGGTGACTCATTTAATTATACCTTTAATGAAGAAGGAAAATACTATTTTGTATGCGCTATATTTAAAAAGTATACGAAAGTCGGAACAATAACTGTTGAATAAGGTTAAATAATTTTTCCCATAAAGATATTGTGCTTTGTTCTTGTTATTTTTATTTTCACTTTTCCCCTTTTAAAGCAGTTTGGAACAGATATTGTTCTGTTTGAGGCCACAGCAAGCATCTCATTTTTCAATCTTCCGGGGCAGATTATATTTGCATGAATAATTTCTCCTTTTTTAAAAGGCTTTGGAAGCTTTTTTGTTTTCTTTATGTTAAAATCATCCGCACTAAGCAAAAGATTCACTCCTGTTTTTTTCTCAAGTATTTTCATTTTTTCATAGAATTTATCCCATGACAACTGCTTGCATGGGTTCCTTCCAAATCTGTAGTTCAGAAAGTTTTGTATTCCAATGAAATAACCTTTTCTCTTACCCTTTAATTTCTTCGCAAATTCTATGAGTTTCTCCATTTCATCATCATTAAAGCTAGGCACTAAAACCGGTGCAATTGCCAGTTCCATTTTTTTAGCAGTATAAGCAGCAATTTTCTTTATTTTTTCAACATTATAATTGCATCCGGCAAGCTTTCTTGCAATTTTTCCATCTATTGCGTTTAAAGACAGGTTGATTCTTGTCAGGCCAGCTTTTGCCAATTTATCAACAAACTCTTCTGTAAGTAAGGTTCCATTAGTATCTATTGATATTATTTTAACTTTTTCTATTGATGCCATGTCTTTAATTAGCTCTACAATCTCTGCATAAAGCAAGGGTTCGCCCTGTGACCCAAGATGCACTTCAACATTACATCCCTTAAACTCAACTAATTTTTTAAATTCTTCAATGAGATATTCTCTTTCAACAACAAAATCAACCTGGTTTTTGCTTGATATTCCTCCATCAATAGAACAATATATACAGTTAAGGTTACAGCTCGTTATTGGCCTTATATCTAAAATAGAAGTATTCCTATCAACAATTCCAAAACTGTTTGAGCCAATTAATGGTATTCCTGAGTTCCGATGAATATATATTGTTTTTTTACCTGAAACTGCATTAATAAGACTATTGAAACCCTTAAAAAGAAGCTGATTAAATTTCCTCTCAGCCCTATTTTCAGCAGTTTCAAAGGTTATTGAATTCTTATCCAGTTTGAATTTCCCTATCCTTTCCAATGATTCTTTATTCAGGTAAAAGTAGAATATTCTAAGGAAATTCACTTTTATATTGTTGCCTTCATCCTTGAATGAAAGTGTCTTAAAGTTAAGTTTTGCCATATAATGTGTGTTTTTCCAAAAGTTTAAATACTTTTAGTTACATTTTGTTTAATGGGGACAATATGGCAGAAAAAGAAATTAATATTACTTATGAAACTCTTTTTGATCTGCTAAGAAGAGAAAAAAATAGGGCAGAGCTGCAAAAGTTAAGTGAAACTTTTTTTGAGGATGTAAGTAGTTATATTAAAGAAAAACACTCTATTCTTAAAGACCAGCAGATAAAGATAGGCATGTCTGCATCTGCTGAAAAAGAAAAGACTGCAAAACAGATTGAAAACATAAACAACATGCTGAAAAGCCTTTTTGAGAGAAGACAACAGAAGATAGTTGAAATGGCCATAATCAAATCACGAATATCTTCTAACACTGTTGATTATTCTTCATTGCTTAAAGAAGAAAAGGAGATGTTTGATGAATTAGTTGAACTATTGGACGTGTTCAAGAAAAAGGTTCTACTAAGATTAGTAACTAAACCAGTATTTATGGAGCCAAAACAGGAAAAGAAAGAACCAGAACTAACTGAACCAAAAAAGCTGGAAACTGCAGAAGAAACATGGCCTGAAATCAAAGAAGAAGCAGAAGAGCCAGAAAAAACAAAATTAATTAGATTTATTTATTCTGTTCCAAGGTTCGTTGGCCGCCATTTGGAGGTTTATGGTCCATTTGAAGATGATGATACAGCTAACCTGCCAGAAGAGATAACTGATATTCTTATAAAGAAAGGCAGAGCAGAAGAAATAAAAAAATAAAGATTTAAATATAACCTGCTTTCCCCAATAAGTGTTAAGTAGGTATTTTAAGATGAAAATTCCAAAAACAACTAAAAGATACTGCCCATATTGCAGAAAGCATACTGAGCATAAGGTTACACAAACAAAAAGGAAAAACCCAAGTTCTCTTAAGAAAGGCTCTAAGTATAGGGCTAAAAAAAGGGGTCTTGCCCGTGGAACAGGCAACCTTGGAAGGTATTCTAAACCAGCTATCTCAAAGTTTAAGATGACTGGCAAGAAAACAACAAAGAAGACTGACTTAAGATACCAATGCATGGAATGCAAAAAGATTCATACGCAAAAGCAGGGTATTAGGACAAAAAGAGTCGAATTTGTATAAATTCTTATATGTTTTAACAAGATTTATATATTATCAGCAATTTCTTTTATCAAATTGTTAAGGTGATGTTATATGGTAGAAATTAAAGAACCAAAATCAAAGTTTATTAAAGTAAGATGTCCAAAATGCAAAAATGAGCAAATAATATTTGGAAAATCATCCTCAACTATAAAATGCCTTGTCTGCGACAAGGTATTGGCAGAACCTATGGGTGGAAAAGCAAAGGTAAAGTCAAGAGTATTAGAGGTTCTTGAATAAACTAAAATGCTATTAAAAAAACAAGGATATCCAGAGGAATCTGAAATCGTTTTATGCACAGTTACTAGCGTAAGGTATAATTCTGTATTTGCTAACCTGAATGAATATAATCATAGTGGGATGATACACATATCAGAAGTTTCTCCAGGGAGGATAAGGAATATAAATGACTATGTTAAGGAAGACAAGGTTATTATATGCAAGGTATTGAGAATAGACAAGGAAAAAGGTTATATTGATTTATCATTAAGAAGGGTTAATGAAGGTCAGAGAAGGGCCAAGGTAAATGAAATCAAGAGAGAGCAAAAAGCAGAAAAAATTATTGAATTTGTTGCAAAAAAGCTCAAAAAAGATGTAAAAGAGGTATATCAAGAGATTAGTGATAAGATACTTAAAAAATATGATTTATTGTATCCTTGTTTTGAAGATGTAGCTGAAAAAAGGATTAGTTTGGATGAAGTTGATATCCCAAAGGAAATTGCCAAAGAATTAAAAGAAGTTATTGAACAAAAAATCAAACCTATTGAGGTTAATATCAAAGGAAATATCAAACTGGTAAGTTATGCTCCTAATGGCGTTGAAATCATAAAAGAGGCTATTAAAAAGGGAATAGACAAAAACATTAAGATATTATGTAATGGTGGTGGAAGGTATAGCATCAAAGTCACATCACCAGATTATAAGACAGCTGAAAAAATACTTAAAAAGTCAACTGAAGCAATAATTCAGTATGCTGAGAAGAATAATGTAAAGGCCTCTTTTGATAGAGAGGAAAAATGAAGCACATACTTAAATGTATGTCCTGTGGCAGTTATACATTAAAAGAAATATGCAAGTGTGGTAGCAAGGCTGTAACACCAAGACCGGCAAAATACAGTCCTGAAGACAAGTATGGCAAGTACAGGCGAGAAGTAAAGAAAGAAAATCTTATCAAAAAAGGATTGTTATAATTAAATATCAAAACCGCTTTCAAGAAGCCTTGACTTAATTTTTTTATATATTTCCTTATCACAATTTTTCTTGATTTTTGAAATGTCAGGTTCAATGGATTTTGCAACATTTGGACCATAATGCTTTATAATTTCTTCCTTGTTTAGTCCAACAAGCTCGTGGCTGTTATAATGGGTCCATACTTTTTTATCTGGGGATTTTATAACATGCTTGACTGCATAAAAATCTGGCTTGATCTTTGGCTCATCTTGGTTATATGTGTAAATCTTATAATCTCTGACAACAATCTTTATCTGTTCTCTTTTTACTTTTGTTTTGCTCAAAATTCTGTTTACTATTGCACTAATTGTGTTGCCAGTATCAAACATATCTTCTGCAATAACTATTTTTTCATTAGGTTTTATGCTTGAAAGAGGTGGTGCCCATCCTTCTATGTTAACAACTTTATTGCGTTCATAAACATTATTATATGAACTTACAATAACTGTTCCATATTTTACTTTAATACCAAGATATTTGAAGTACTCACCCATAGGGTTTGCTACATTAGAGCCTCCCCTCATTGGGGCATATATTATTGTTGGAACAAAACCTGTTTCAATAAGCTGCTTAGTAAGCTTAAAAGAATCATTTCTTACATCTTCTGCTTTAATAAAAATTTTCTCCATTTTTTTATAAAGATTTAGTAATTATTTATATTTTTCTATGGTTAATTTTATAAAACACAAGTTATATAAATTATTGTAACATCCTTTTAGAGATGACCTGGGAAATAACAAAAACAGTTAAAAAAATGCCTAAGCTGAAAAAGCCGATTTTAATAGAAGGCCTGCCAGGAATAGGCAATGTTGGAAAAGTAGCTGTTGATTTTATTATTGATGAATCAAAAGCAAAAAAGCTTTATGATATCTTTTCTTATACATTCCCTCATTCTGTTTTTGTAAATGAAAAAAATCTTGTAAGCCTGCCTCAGATAAGCCTTTATTACAAAAAGTTTAAAGATAAAAGAAATGATTTATTGTTGCTTGCAGGCGATATCCAGCCAACTGATGAGGTTGCATCATATGAATTTACAGATAAAATACTGGATATTTTTGAAAAGTTTAATGGAAAAGAAATAATAACACTTGGGGGGATAGGTTTAGCAAATGCTCCAAAAAAACCAAAAATATACTGCACTGGCAACTCAAAAGAAATTATAAAAAAATACAAAAATGGAACAAAAATAAATGACAATCTTTATGGTTTTGTTGGACCAATAATAGGTGTTTCCGGAATTTTATTAGGAATGGCAGAAAAAAGAGATATAAAAGCAATATCATTTTTAGCTGAAACATTCGGCCACCCACTTTATTTAGGTATAAAAGGGTCTAAGGAAATAATAAAAATATTAAACAAAAAATTAGAATTAAAGGTTAATATCAAAAAACTTGAAAAAGAAATAGATGAAGCAGAGTCAGAGATGATGAAAATAACAAAAGGGCTTACAGATGTCTCAAAAAAGAATGCATTGAAAAAGATAAAGAACAAGTTTGACTTAAGTTACATAGGATAAATTATTTATAGTATTAAATATAATTCTTTAAAAAGAGGTTGATTATGGTAAAAAATGCCAATATAAAGGCAAGAGAGGTTCTTGATTCAAGGGGCAACCCAACAGTTGAAGCTGAGATAGTTCTGAATAATCATATTGTAAGGGCAATAACACCTTCTGGAGCTTCAACAGGAATATATGAAGCATTGGAATTAAGAGATAAAGATAAAAGGTATAATGGTAAAGGTGTTCTGAAAGCAGTTAAGAATGTAGGCAGGATTTCTAATGCATTGAAAGGGATTAGCTTTACAAAGCAGAAAGAGATTGATGAAAAAATAATTAAGTTAGACGGAACAAAAAATAAGACAAACATTGGGGCTAATGCAATGCTTGCTGCAAGCATGGCCTGCTTAAGGGCAGGAGCTTTATTGAAAAAAAAGCTACTTCACCAGTATATATCTGAAATCTCAGGAAGAAAACCGTCAATACCCATTCCATTCTGCAATGTAATTAATGGGGGAAGACATGCTGATAATAAGCTTAAGATGCAGGAGTTTATGATTGTTCCTGTTGGCCTTAAAAGCTTTTCAGAATCAGCAAGGATTATTTCAGAAACATACCATATTTTAAAAACAATAATTTCAAAAAAATATGGAACAAGCGGTGTTGGTGATGAAGGTGGTTTTGCTCCTAAAATAAATAATGCATTTGATGCTTTGGAATTAATAACAAAAGCTATTAAAAAATCAGGCCATGAAAAAAATGTAAAAATAGCACTTGACCCGGCTGCAAGCGAGTTTTACAAGAATGGAAAATATGTAATTGAAAAAAAACTTACTGGTATGGAAATGGTTGATTATTATACAAATCTTATAAAAAAGTATCCAATAATTTCAATAGAAGATCCTTTTGATCAGGATGATTTTGATTCATACGCTGAGTTAACAAGAAAAATTGGATCAAAAATCCAGATAGTTGGAGATGATTTATTGGTAACAAATGTTGAAAGGATAAGAAAAGCAGTTGACCTTAAACTGTGCAATGCCCTTCTATTAAAACCAAACCAGATAGGCACTGTGACAGAGGCAGTAAATGCAGCAAACCTTGCATTTAAGAACAAGTGGAATGTAATGGTCTCTCATCGCTCTGGAGAAACAGAAGATAGTTTCATAGCTGATTTAGCCACTGGTTTAGGATGCGGCCAGATAAAGATTGGAGCGCCGTGCAGGGGAGAGAGAACATGCAAATACAACCAGTTATTAAGGATTGAAGAGCAACTTGGAAAAAAGGCTTATGCAAAATGGAAAAACCGCTAGTTCTGATTATTATGGACGGATGGGGAATAAGAAAAGAAAAAAAAGGCAATGCTATTTTAAATGCAAAAACACCAAACTATGATTTCTTATTAAAAAATTATCCTCACTCTACATTATTTCCTTATGGTGAATATGTTGGTTTGCCCCCTGGCTTCATTGGAAATAGTGAAGTCGGCCATCTTAACATTGGGGCTGGCAGGATTGTGTATCAGGAGCTAACAAGAATAAATAAGGCAATAAAAGATAAGTCTTTTTTTAAGAATAAAGTTTTGTTAAATGCCTTAAATAATGTTAAAAAAAAGAAATCATGCCTCCATCTAATTGGACTTTTAAGCGATGCAGGAGTTCATTCCCATATAAATCATTTATTTGCCTTGTTAAAGATGGCAAAGGATAATGGAATAAAAAATGTTGCTGTTCATGTAATAACCGACGGAAGAGATACCCTACCTGGTACTGCAAAAAAATATATTGAAATACTTGAAAATAAAATCTCAGGAGTAGGGATTGGAAAAATAGCAACTGTAACTGGAAGGTATTATGCAATGGATAGGAATAACTCGTGGGAAAGAACAAAAAAAGCTTATGATACAATAGCTCGTGGTAATGGTTTTAAATCTGATTCTGCTCTTAATGCATTTAACAATGCTCTTAAAAGAAAAGAGACAGACGAATTTATTATTCCAACAGTTATTGCTGGCTATAAAGGAATGAATAAAAATGACTCTATAATTTTCTTTAATTTTAGATCTGATAGAGCAAGAGAGATATGCCATGCATTTACAGATAAGAAGTTTAAGTTTTTTAAAATAAAATCAACATTTAATCTTGTGTGCATGTGTGAGTATGATAAAAAAATAAATGCACCTGTTGCATTCCAACCGCCTAAAATAAAAAACAATCTTGGTCAGGTTTTATCCAAAAATGGCTTAAGACAACTAAGAATAGCAGAGACAGAGAAATATGCACATGTCACTTTTTTCTTTAATAGTGGTGTTGAAAAATCAAACAGAAGAGAAGAAAGGGTTATAATTCCAAGCCCAAAAGTTGCAACCTATGATTTAAAGCCAGAGATGAGTGCTTACAAAGTGAGGAATGAAATTATCAAAGGGATTAAATCAAAAAAATATGATGTTATTATAATTAATTTTGCAAATTCTGACATGGTTGGGCATACAGGAATTTTAAAAGCTGCTATAAAGGCTGTAGAAGTAGTTGATTCATGTGTTATGAATGTTGTTGATGAAATGAAAAAGGTTAATGGTACTGTATTAATTACAGCAGACCACGGAAACTGTGAAGAGATGACCGGAAAGAGAAAAACATCACATACAACAAATAAGGTTCCTTTCATAATAGTTTCAGGGCAAAAGAAAAAAATCAAGTTAAAAAATGGAGTTCTTGCTGACATAGCTCCAACAATGCTCGATATTTTAAAAATAAAAAAGCCAAAAGAAATGACAGGCAAGAGCTTAATAGTTCATTAACCGGAAATATATTCTTTTCAGTAAACAAAAGTTTAAATAAAAAGGGTTTATCTTTTAAAATATGGTAACCTATTCTCATTCAAAAATAAACTGTTTTGAGCAGTGCCCGCTTAAGTTCAAGTTTCAGTATATAGATAAAATAAAAACAGAGATAGAGCAAAGTATTGAAGCATTTCTTGGAAGCATGGTTCATGAATCTCTAGAAAAACTTTACACTGATTTGAAATTCCAGAAATTGATGAAACTTAATGAGGTTCTTGACTTCTACAATGATTTGTGGCAGAAGAATTGGAATGATGCTATTGTTATTGTTAAAAAATGGTATAACAAGGAAAACTATCACAAAATGGGAGAGAAATTTATTACTGATTACTACAACCATTATTACCCCTTTAATCAGGGAAAAGTGCTTGGGCTTGAAACAACAGAATTTGTTGATTTAAATGACAAATATAAGTTTCATGTGAGGATTGACCGTCTTAACGAGGCAAAGGATGGTGTTTATGAAATACATGATTATAAAACAGGAGGTTACCTTCCTGACCAGGAAAAATTTGATAAAGACAGGCAGCTTGCTTTATACTCATTGTGGGTATTGAAAACATTCGGAAATGTTAAGAAAGTAAAATTAATGTGGCATTATCTGGCATTTGACAAAGAGATAGTTTCAGAAAGAACACAGGACCAGCTTATGAAATTAAGAAGAGAAACAATAAAAGCAATAGACAAAATAGAAGCTGCAAAAGATTTCCCTTCTGTTGTAACAAGATTATGCGACTGGTGTAATTTCAGACCAATCTGCCCTCATTTTAAGCATCTTTACAAAATAGAAACTCTTGAACCAGAGGAGTATTTAAAAGATGATGGGGTTAAGCTTGTAAACAATTATGCTGAATTAGAGAAAAAGATAAAGGGCTTAAGTGAAGAGCTGGAGAAAGTAAGGCAAACTCTGATTGACTTTGCAAAAAAAGAGGAAGTTGATATAATGTTTGGCTCTGGTATAAAAGCGTCCATAAGTTCTTATGAATCATTCAAATTTCCTTCAAAGAATGAAAGAACAGAATTTAATGATATGATAAAAAAGCTTGGCCTATGGAATGATTTAGCAATAGTTGACACATATGAGCTCGCAAAAAAGATAAAAAACAAAGAGCTGCATGAAGACTTCATAAAGCTGATTAACAAGTTTATAAAAAAGGAAAAAACTGACATTGTTAGGTTATCAAAGGGCATTAAAAACAATTATTAAACAAATTAATATTTCATTTGATTCTAAACTTATTTAAAAAATTAAAATGGTCAAAAGATAATATTGGTTAGATGCGTAAATGAATTTTATTTAAAATTTCGAAAGATTTATAATGATAATCTCTATTAAATAGGTTATGCTTGCTTCACTTATTAACCAAGATAGAGATATTGAAATATTTCTCTCAGATGAAGAAGTAAAAAAACTGCAGAATAATTCTTTAGAAGGAGAAATACTTAATTTTATTGATATTAGAGATATCTACCCTTTAAAAATTTCTCTTGAAAAAAGAAGGGAATATTATCCTAGCAACATAAGTATAGAAATAGTTGGTAAAGAATATTTAAAGCAATATTTAGTGTGTATTAGTGATGTTATTCCAATTACCAGTTATTACGAACAATTAAAAAAAAGAAGATGGATAGGTACTAGAGCTGGATATTTTAAAATTGATATTATGACAGAGGAATTTGCAAATAAACATGAAGATTTCTCCAAAGATCTGAAATCTATTAAAAATAAATATGAAAACAGAGATAGAATCATTAAGAAAATAGAAAGTGAAGAGTTATAAATTTTGTATAAGCAAAAAAATCAATCTTTTCTGGGTTTCCAGATATAAACCTGATCATTTTTTCTTGCTGTTTTTTTAAGCTTGATTCCAACAGATACTCCTTTCTCAGCGCTATTCACTGAAACATTATTAATCTGCATTGAAGTTATCTTCTGTTTGATTGTTCCAGTGGTTGGCCCAATAATAATCATTGTGTCTCCTTTTTCAATTTTCCCGCTTTGAAGAATTATTTCGGCTGCCATTTGTTTTGCATAAAAATTTTTTACAATTCCAACAAATTCTTTAATATGTGTTGACTTTGAGCCATAATGTTCTGACCACTGGTTTGATGGTTTGCCAAGAAAAAATCCTGAGTGAAATCCCCTGTTATACACTGACTTAAGTTTTTTAAGCAATATTTTTTTATTTTTTTCATTAAGGCGATTTTCATACCAAAGGTCTATTGCGCACCTGTATGCTGAAACAACCTCACTGACATATTCAGGGCTTCTTGCTCTTCCTTCTATTTTTAATGCTTCAACTCCTACATCAAGGATTTTTTCAATAAAAGGCATTGTGCATAAATCCTTGGGGCTTAAAACATAATTGCTGCCCAAAACATAAGAATGACCTTCTTCATTATCTGTTATGGTATATTCTCTTCTGCATGGCTGCAAACAGTCACCGCGGTTTGCGCTTTTTCCAAACACATTCTGACTTAAAAAACATCTTCCTGAAATGCTCACACACATTGCTCCATGTATAAAGATTTCAATCTCTGCTTTTGTTTTCTTTTTTATCTGCTTTATCTGCTCAAGAGTACATTCTCTTGCAAGGGTAATTCTTTTTGCTCCTGCCTTTCTGTAAAACTCGCATGAATAAGAATTGCTTGCACTTGCCTGCGTGCTTAGAAATGCATTGATATTCTGCTTTTTGCATTCTGAAAGAACAGACATATCCCAGCATATAATTGCATCTACTCCTGCATTTTTTGCTGTTTTGATAACCTTTTTAACTTTTGCAATCTCATCTTCAAAAATTATGGTATTAACTGTAAGGTAAATTTTTACATTTCTTTCATGGGAATACAATACAACATCATGCAATTCTTCAAAAGAAAAATTCTTTGCTGTAATTCTCATATTAAATTCATTAACTCCAAGATAAACTGCATCTGCCCCTGCGTTTATCGCAGATACAAGGCTTTCATGATTTCCTGCGGGAGCCATAAGCTCGGGCTTTTTTCTTTTTTTTGCTGTCATAGGAAAATAAAATTGTTTTAAGTATATAAATATTACCAGATGAAACAATAACATATTTAAGTTAAGTGATTTAAAAAAATAATATGCAACTTAAAGATATAAAGAAATATATACCTGGCCTTGTCTATAATATTCTAGAAAAAGAAATTAAAGAATTAAGGCCCTGTCAGGAAAAGTCAATAAAAAAAGGATTATTAAAAGGAAAAAACATTCTCGTTTGCACTCCAACTGCAAGCGGAAAAACACTTTGCGCTGAGCTAGCATTCACAAAGGTAATTCTTGAAAAAAAAGGAAAAGCTGTTTACGTTGTTCCATTAAAAGCCCTTGCTTCTGAGAAATTTAAAGAATTTAAAAGAAAATATCCTTTTATAAAAACAGCAATGTCTATAGGAGACATAGATTCTTCAGACCCTTATCTTGCTGAGTATGATTTAATAATAACCACAAGCGAGAAGTTTGACTCATTAATAAGGCACAAGGCAGTCTGGCTTAATGATATTGCTTTATTTGCTATTGATGAGATTCATCTGTTGAATGATCCAGGAAGGGGCCCAACCTTAGAAATAGTCATAACAATACTAAGAAAACTTCTGAAAAATATTCAAATTGTTGGCCTTTCAGCAACAATAGGAAATCCAAAGCAATTGGCAGAATGGCTTGATGCTGAGTTGGTTGAAGACAACTGGAGGCCTGTCAAGCTGCACAAGGGAATTTATCTAAACGGAAAAATAGAATTTGAATAAAAAAGAAAAATTAAATAAAAAAAATTACTTCCAAAGCCACCCAAACAATCCTTTGCTTTTCTTTTCTTTCTGTGCAAGTTCCTGTAATCTGTTCTGTTCCTTTTCCATGCTTTGTATTTGCTCCTGCATCATTTCCTTTATTTCTTCGTCGCAATCTGCTTGCTCATGAAGTTGCTTTAATTCCTGTATTCTCTGCTTGTTTTGATTTACTTCCTGTTCAAGACTTTCTGCAGCTTCTTTGTCGCCTCCAGCAAAGAATCTTTTAAATCCGCTTCTTGTTTGTATTTTTTCTTCTGCATTTATTGTTGCCTGAACTGAATTATTGAACTGCCTTGCAACTTGTGATACTTCTTTACCAATACCACCAACTAAATCTTCCATTGCAAGAAGTGAATGTACAGCTAATCTAACCTGATTTTGATTTTGATAAACCTTCTGCTCTTTTTCACTTTTTCC
>Ga0307990_1002196_pt1 | contig 15758 bp, 9 predicted proteins | sample EllFjometagen129_FD_203168 | JGI IMG/M metagenome (GOLD analysis project Ga0307990, IMG submission 203168) | Marine microbial communities from Ellis Fjord, Antarctic Ocean - #129 | ecosystem: Environmental > Aquatic > Marine > Unclassified | place: Southern Ocean | collected 2014-10-08
CGCGACTGGGGCCTGCCCGTAGCCCAGTCGCGCCGCGACTGGGGCCTGCCCGTAGCCCAGTCGCGCCGCGACTGGGGCCTGCCCGTAGCCCAGTCGCGCCGCGACTGGGGCCTGCCCGTAGCCCAGTCGCGCCGCGACTGGGGCCTGCCCGTAGCCCAGTCGTGCCGCGACTGGGGCCTTCCCGTAGCCCAGTCGCGCCGCGACTGGGGCCTGCCAGAGCCTCGCTCGCGGCGCGAGCGGGCTACATGGGGCTCGTCACAACGTTTTTTTCCAACAAATCTAAGCTTAACGGTTAGCTATTTAATGGGTCTTCAGCAGCGCTTATGACCATTGTTGAAAGCGAGTCGGTTAACAGTATCCTGTCAAATGCCACGATATCGTGTACACCGAGTAAGGGTGGCGGTTAAGGGTTCGCTTAAGTGTGGGTGGCAAGGCCCAAAAAATCGTTATCCGTTCTCGTCGACCGTTATCGTAATCCGATCGGGTGGACGAGAACGGGCGAAGAGAACGTATAACGAGGGAAGATCATTTTAAGTGTACACCGAGTACGATCCTATTTAAAAAGAGAGGCAACTGAGTAGTTAACTCTGAATTCTGAAATCTTTTGGGTTGCAGTCAAAGACAGCGTTAGAACTTTAGTTGCTATAAAGTCAACTTCTTGTTTTTTATGCATGTTTTTCTCTCCCGCAAAGGCGCAAAGGCGCAAAGGGTATAGAGGGTAGTATAATATGGATGGTTACTTTTTCTAAGTATTCTGTGTGCTCATAGTTAATAATTAAGACCATGTTGCCCCCCTCCTGATTTACAGAGCATTTCATTACGGTTCAGTAAATAGTAAAAGAACTACCACATGTAAAGAATCCACTTTGCGCCTTAGTGCCTTTGCGGGAAAAAGAACTATTAACATAGCAATTACTTTGCGTGTTTAACTTATTGGGTTGCGACTTCGCTGCTTTAGAACTTTAGCACTTTGGAACTTCTTAACGTATGGCTGTGTGCTAAACTAAGCCTTTTCAAAGATGGAGTTTGGTAGCATACAGGCAGAAAAAACATGACCAGAGAATATGGAGGTGTAGATTGTGGTTTTGCGCCCCTTCATGGGCTTGAACTCTTTGAGCCACTGTCCGTCCATTTGAAGTTGTATCTCTCCTGTGACAGGATCAATGCCGATAACCTGCAGATCTTTGGGTGAGTATCGAATACCGACACCAAGCGCTTTTGCGATCGCCTCTTTAGCACACCAGCAACGTAGAACAGCCACCGGGCCCTCGCCTGTATGAGCGGCAAGCTCAAGTTCAGCCTGCGTGAATACGCCTTTGGTGAACTCCTCGCTTAAGTCGCGATTCGTCATTTCGATATCAATCCCCAGGCGTGCATTTGCCGCAACAGCCGCGACTATCAGTTTAGAGGTGTGGGCAATTGAGAGATCCAGATGAGTGGCTGAGTGCTGACTCCAGGTTCCCAGCGGATGAGGTTTGCCGGAGTCATCCGGCCAGATATCAATATCGGCTGCAGTCCAGCGCGCCTGTTGAAAGTTTGCGAGATAGCGTCGCATGGCCTCTTTGGCTGCAATGCGTCCGAAAAGCCACTCAACCCGTCGATTGATTGCACCCTGCATCTCAAGCCAATCTTCGCGTTCTTTGCTTGAGAGGTTTGCGAAGGCCAGTGTTTTCAGCCAAAGCTCCTGATTAGATTCAAATAATCTGAATGGGATGTCTTTAGCGACCGCAGTTGCAACCGGTGTGGTGGGATTTCCCAGCAGCTCCATCGGCAGGGTGTTGGTTATAAATGATTCCGAGGGGTTCAGAACAAACTTATGGTAGGATTTAGGTACCGGCTCACTTAGCTCCTCCCACCCTTTTAAGTGAATCAGCAGGTTGCCGTTGCCATCTGATATTTTAATATCGGCAATTTGCGAGCGCGGAGTGGTTGATGTTATACGCAGGTAGCCGTTCAAGTGGCTGCCTTCGGTGAAGCTGGCCGCATAGAAAATTATGCTGTGGCATCTGAAAGGTATCGAGATTGAGTCCGCAAAGTTTTCATGTGAACGCCATAGCGGGATGCTTGAGGTGATCCCATCCAATAAAGAGGGCCATATCGAAAAGAGAGGCATGCGCGTGTGTTTGACCGCTTTTGAACGGCCTGGAACCTGAATTTCAAAGTTGATCCCATCTTCGCTCCAGAGATCGACATGCCGGATAACTCTGAGACCCGAACCGTGAAAGAGACGGTTGGGGTATATTTCATGACCGAACCAGTTAACCGGATGAGGCTTTTTTAGTGGTTCCGCCTGCGCTGTCTGAGATATTGAGCCAGCCGAAGAGAGCAGGATCACCGCCTCCATAATCGGCGAAGTGAACTCGCTGTCGGGTGAGTCGTCGCGCAATTCCACTTTGACTGCCTGATAGTTGGAGTCCTTCCAGACAATACTCTCGGCCCGGATATTAATGCTGATGGTGCCGCGTTCAAATCCTATCCAGCGCTGTGAACGTATATTGACTATTCGTGCTACTCTGCGGCGTGGTATCAATTTCCGGGCTGCCTCCGACATCATTTCAAGTCCGGTCGGCAACGACATGATGGTCAGCCCTCTCAGCTTTGGAGCAGAGAACGATAGATGGGTGGTGCCCAGAGAGTAGTCCTGCAGAAAAGGGTAGTCTGTGACATTGACAATTTTTGATATTTCCAGTGATTCTCCGGGTTTCTCCTCTTTGATGTCGGCATTGGCCAGCATGGGAAAATCAGCTCCGAAGTCCAATCGGTAGCGACTGTTGATCTTCGGCAGAGTTTTTTTCAGCTGTTCGTTGGCTTTTTTGCCAGGCAGTGACAAGAATGTTTCTGAGAGCGAAAAGGCGGATATTTTCGGGAGTTCGGCGGATAGAAGCAGGGTGTTTGGCGAGGAGGTAATGACTGAGTGTGGTCTGCGGAAATTGAGAGTCCTGCATCTGCGGCTTGCATGTAGCATGGTAAGATCAACCTGGACCCCCTGAGCGGCCAGTATGCCCAGAGCGTGATGTATCTGAACCAGACCTGAGCGGTGAATACGGTTTGCAGCTACAGCAATATGACTTTTGCCTCGTAGAGATTCTTTGATAGCGTTGGTCATGTTGCCGCGTGCCCCGATTTCAATGAAAACCCGGTAGCCATCTTCATACATCTGATTGATAGTTTTTTCAAACTGAATCGGAGCTGTCCATTGGTCGGTCATCTGTTCCACTATGCGATGGGTTGTTTCCGGTAACCTTTCACCTGTGGCGCATGAGTATATGGGAATGAGCGGTTTGTGTTTAACCCAGTGTGCAAGAAACTGTTTGATGGAGGGCAGCGCTTTGGAGCACCAGGGTGTATTAAAAGGTCTGTTCATGTTGACGGGCATGCTTTTTACTCCGGCATCATGCAACATCTTAAGGACTTCTTGTTCAACCTCAGGCGTTGTGGCCAGAGTGTGTTGTTTCGGGCTATGATAGAATGAGACTTCCAGCCGTCCCGGGAATTTATCTGTTAAATTTTTAAGGAGCTCCGGCGGAGCATCAACCGTTGAGAACATGGTGCAGAAAGGAATATCCGCACGATCCGCAAGCCGAGTCAGCATTTTATGGCTCTCCCGAATAAAACGCACCCTTTTTTCGTTTGTAAGATTGCCGTAAACACCGGCGATCTCAAGCGCGGCAAAGTCGCCACCGCTGTATCCAAGCACACCATCAGGAATTATGCCAGCCATGCCGAATATCTCGGAGAGAGCTGTGTTAGCCGAGTGAACCGAAAGTAATGATTCGGCAAAACCAAGTTTCTTCTCATTTTTGTTGGCTTTGCGGTAGCAGGCGGCGGGTGGAAAAATAAAATCGGTGGGCGAGACCTTGATGTTCTCCTGCAAATAGAGTGCATCCTCCAGTGTATCGAAATTTTCTCTGGCTGAATCAAAGACGGTGGTAAGATCCCGGAGCATGTCGGGGTAGTATGACAGCACACCTGGAAATAGAAACGCTATGCGGTCGCGCGGAGAGAGCCGATCAGTAAAGTAATATGTGCCACTGCGGTCTTTGATGCGTTTGACATCACTCTTGATTTTAGCGTTTGCCAGGATTAACCGGTCGCGTAAATCAGTGGGAGAGAGAGCCACCACCGCGATAATCACTGGCATGCTGCGGGCGGTCTGAGCGCAGGTGTAGGCAATATCTTCAAGCAGAACACCGGGTGCCTGGTCAACAAAGTCGATTAAAAGAGCTATCTCTTTAGCAAGGCCATCCGTGTTTCTTGCCCCAATCAGGCAGAGCTCACTGTCAAAAGGATCATAAAGGTGTTTTGATAAACTCATTTCGGCCCCCGATACTCTTCCAGAATTGCGGCCGCACAGGTGCCTGTAAAATCAATAGCAGATACACATGCGCAGCGTGGATTCTTTTGCGACTCGCGTATCCAGGGACGTGATTCTTTGAGCAGATATATCGGTGATTGAGCGGAGAGAAAAGAGAGATATGGCTTCTGGACCGGTGCATTCGGGGGCAGCACCTTGTGGTACAGAGCAAGTGCAGCTTTCATAATTCCAGCAGCACTGGAAGCCCAGAGCGTATGGCCTATATTGCTTTTTATTGTTCCAATGCCGATACGCTGTAAAGTCGATCTGCGTTCATTGAATATCTCCTGAAGTACGTTCATCTCGGTCCGGTCGGAATGCGGCACTCCTGAACCGTGTGCCTCAATCAGCTGGATTGAATCATGGGTCAGATCGGCGGCGTGCAGGGCTCTGTTAATCGAGCGTGCCAGCCTCTCCGGGGCGGGAATGCGCTGATGTTGGTCCATAGAGGCGGCCGCAATGCCGGTACTGCGGATAATCGCATAGATACGGTCGTTATGAAGGATCGCATCCTTTAAACGCTTAAGTACGAAGATTGCTCCACCTTCGCCCGGCAGGGTGCCGTCGGCTTCACGGCTGAAGGACTGCAATGTCTCTGATTTAGAAAAGCTGATTGCCCCTGAGAGACCTTGCAGGATGGGATCGTTCAAGGGCGGTTGGATGGCTCCCGCCAGAGCCATATCTGACCTTCGTAGCAGCAGATCATCAATTGCGCCTTGAATCGTCTGGAGACCGGATACCGTTCCTGCATCCAGAACAAAGGCCGGACCAGCAAATCCCAGAAGGTGGGCGGTCCAGGATGACATGGCACATCCTAGCGCGGAAACAAATGAGTAGGGGGCAGCCTCCGGCAGTGAGTTAACCAGTCTCTTACGAATGTCGGCAATCTGGGTTTTGTCTGCAGATGGAAAAAAATTGCTGATGATTTCCACTGTCTGATCAATAAAAACAGTGTGCTGCATCCAGTTGACGGCGGCACTGTTAAATGGAGACGCGTAGCCAAGACGCAATGAAACCCGATCAGTCGGTAGACTGCTGATAGATGTTCCGCTGTCACGCAACGCATCAATAGCCAGCTGCACAGCAAAGAAAACATCCTGATTCTCACCGGCATTGATAGTGCGTGGAAAATACTGATCGGAAGGGTTGCAGGCATAAAGTTCTTTCAGTAATCCGCCAAATCGCGGACAGATCCTGTCAAAAACTGTGTTCTGCGGGTGTGCCCTTCTGCCGCTGTCAGCTTGAATCTCAGAGAAGAGTGCTTTTTGCTGAAGTATATTTTTCCAGAGTGCCGTTGGGTTAGGAGATTCGGCAAAACGACAGGACATGCCGGTTATCACAATATCTTCTCTGGGTATTTTGTAAGGTGGCATATGAATTAATTCAGCTCGGAGCTGCTTTTTAGTTGAGTGGATGCATAGAAGTGCTCCGGGGCGGGGTAGTCACCAATCTCCACATCTTTGATATAAGCACAGAACGCATCTTCGATGCGGGGTGCCAACGAGGCATACTGTTTAACAAATTTTGCAGGTGGATTATGAGATAATCCTAGAAGATCATTCATAACCAGAATCTGTCCGTCGCAGGCAGAACCTGATCCAATTCCAATTACCGGTACCGGAACAGAAGCTGTCACAAGGGCGGCAACGTCCGGAGGAACGCATTCAAGCACAATTCCGAAAACCCCGGCCTCTGTCAGCTGCCTGGCATCTTCAAGTAAGAGCTCAACTGCTTCACGGGTTTTCCCCTGTACTTTGAATCCGCCTATATTGTTGATTGACTGAGGAAGTAGACCAATGTGTCCGAGAACCGGAATGCCGTTTGAAGTCAACGCCCGGACGCACTCCTTGCGTATAGCACCGCCTTCGATTTTGACCGCATCGGCTCCGGCTTCCTGTAGAAAGCGGCCGGCATTGCGTATGGCCTCCTCAATTGAAATTTGATATGAGAGGAATGGCATGTCCGCTACAACCAGCGCCTCTGTGGTTCCACGTACAACTGCCGCTGTGTGATGCAGCATATCGGTCATTGTAACTGGAAGCGTGGTAGGGTATCCAAGTGTGGTCATGCCAAGCGAGTCGCCTACCAGAATCAGGTGTATCCCGGCGTTGTCGGCCAGCTTTGCCAAGGCATAGTCATAAGCTGTCAGACAGGCAATCTTATGATCTCCCTTGGCAGCCCTGATTTTAGATGTGTTCCAACGTTTCATATAATCATATTACCAAAGTATTGCACTTGTTTGAAAGAGATATCCGTAGTCCATCGTATGCTGGTTCGATACCCTCTGGTAGCTCTTTTGCCAGAGTCATATGGTCAATATCATGACATATGTGTGTCAGGCAGGAACGACCGGCTTGAATTTTACCAAGGATCTGCAGACTCTGTTCAATACTGAGATGTGCGGGGTGTGGCCGATAGCGCAGAGCATCAAGAACCATAAGATCAACCCCTTTGAAAATCTCAATCACAGCTTCAGGCATTTCGCAACAGTCGGGAACATAGCCAATTGATGCATCCTTCGTTTCCACCAGATAACCGGTCATTCGGGTGCTGTGTTTAACCTCAACCGGGGTAAACCGGATATCTCCGATCTCAAACGGTTCAGTCGCTTCGATAAAATTGATCTGTGGACGATAAAGTCCTGTAGAAGAGGTTTTGTTGCCAATGTAGTGAAAGACATTGCGTATCTCAGCTAGCGTTACCGGATCGGCATATGCAGGAATAACACCGCCCTTGAGGGTGTTGAAACGACGGATGTCATCAAATCCAAGAAAATGATCGGCATGCGCATGGGTGAAAACTACTCCGTCAAGATGATTTATTTTATGAGTCAGCATCTGCTGGCGGAAATCAGGTGGGGTGTCAATCACGACTGCTGTTTTATCTGTCTTTAGGTATACGCTGCTGCGGAATCTGGTGTTACGCGGGTCATTTGAAGTGCAGACCGGGCAGAGACATCCTATCATAGGGATGCCAACCGATGTGCCTGTACCTGTAAATAAGATTTCTAGTGACATTAATGCTCGGTCTAGATTTAAGGGTTTGGCCGGTGGGTTTAAAAGATGCGCAGTTATGATCCGGTTGCGGGCGTAAAACTTATCATCTTTGTTTTTTCGAATGTGTCACTAATAATAGACGCTCTGGACTGCAGATGCAAGTATGCTGTTTGCTGATCACCTCCTGCCAGGAATTATTTTTTCCGTACTCGTACACGTACTCGTACACGTACTCGTACACGTATTCGTACACGTTCCTTCAACTATTTTGAATCGCACCCAGCAATCCGTTGCATCAAATAAAAACGACACCGAAACACTACGTGTTTTGGAAATAAGCCAGTACAGATATTGTTCGTAAAAGTAGGTCCGGTTTCCAACCGGACAATCCCGATAAAATCGGGATCTACAGTGCTGATATTACTTTTCCATCTCAAAAGGTCGAGAGTTTACGACTGTTCCAAAGCTAGCTTTAGTTGCTTTCTCTCAACATTTTATGAGAATAGCCTCTTAAGTTTCTTGTTTTTTGTGACAGAAGTTGAGTGAATAGCTACTAATGTAGTCACATCAGCAGCGCCGATGGCCACCCTTACCCAGATACCTTTTACTCGGTCTCCATGCTACCGAACTATATCGTGACAGAATAATTATGACAAGCATTTGTCGTCAGTTTTGCGTTTCCAACAGGTGGTCATACAGTGTACAATGCAAATGGATTGAGTTGCAGTTTCTTCTGCGACAAAAATAGGGATTGGATATTTATGAAAAAATACTTATATATATGTGCAGTTAACCTGATTGTTCTGACTTTGGCAGCTCAGGAGTTCCAGCTAGGTTTTGAACCGGCTTACACCTCGTATGTGAGCGGGGAGCCGGTTGTAGTCAAAATGGAGCTGCTTAATACCGGACGTGAGTTGGTGCAGGTTGCTCCTGGTGCCGGTAGTGATTTGCTGATGGTAGAAGTATCGCTTAACGACCGCTACAGTAATTTGCCTTTGCTGACAACAGCTCCGTTTTGTAAATCTTTTACGCTTAAGCCGGGTCGTAAGTTTTCTACAAAGATTGAACTGGATAAATGGTTCTCTCTTCTTAAAAACGGTAAATATTTTGCAAAACTTATTTTTGTTCATGGAGGCAACAGATATGAGTCGGTTAAGAAAAGCTTTGATGTTGTCTCTGGAATGCCGGTCAAAGAGGGCGTTCAGATGTTTGTCAGCGATGACAAACTAAAACGTGTTTTTAAACTGGTGCATTGGCCCCGGAGTCGTTCGGAGCGCCTTTTTCTCAGAATTAAAGATGAGCCCACCGGTTCGGTCTGGGATACAATTGATCTTGGTCAGTTTCTGAAAACCAGTGATCCCAAACTGGATATCGCATCTAATGGAGAGGTAACTGTTGTTCATCGAGCAACGCAGGATGTATTCTTCTGGACGGTCTTGTGGTCATTGCCGCGCACTTTGGAGATTGCCGAACGTAACCAGTTGCTGGACCCGGAGGTATCAGCATCGCAGAGGGTACGAACGCTTTATGGAGATACGGTTGAAGATGGACCAGTCAACCCTGAAGCAAAACCATGGTGGAAGTTCTGGTGATAATGCATTTTCTGAAGAGATATAACATTGCCGTTATTTGCTGTGTTGCGGTTTGCGCTTTCTTATGCAGTTGCAGCTCTGTTCCTGATAATGGTGCGATGATCTCTGCGCAACGCCAAAAGAACAGGGGTGTGCAGAGCCCGCAGGAGCAGGTGGCGGACTATGAAGATCTGGCTGTTCTGACTGAGGCCTTGCTTCTGGTTAAGCGTTACTATGTGGAGGAACGTGATTTTAACGATCTGGTTTACTCCGCCATTGATGGTGTTCTCTCTGATCTGGATCCAAACAGTTCTTTTTTAGCAGCTGAGTCACTCAGAGCTCTTGATGACACAACCAGGGGTAAATTTGTGGGTATCGGTGTTAATGTTGAGAACGGAGAAGAGGGAATCAGAGTTATTGCACCGCTTGAAGAGTCGCCTGCTTTCAAAGCAGGTATTAAGGCGGGTGACACCATAACTTCAATAGATGGCCGGTCTCTGCAGGGGCTCGCGTTGAACGATGCAGTCAGAAGGATGCGCGGCGAAAATGGAACTTCAGTCAAGGTAACTGTTGAAAGGAAGGATGGCGCTAAAGAGCAGATTGAAATTGTGCGGGAAAATATTAAACTATCCTGTATCGAAAGTTGCAGAATACTTGATGGCAATATCGGTTACCTGCGGGTCAGGCAGTTTACATCTGCAACTATCAGTGAGGTTAAAGAGTGCTTGAGAGAGCTTGCCGGGCAGGGTGCCGAAAAGTTGATTTTTGATCTGAGGGATAACCCCGGTGGCATATTGAGCGCCGCGGTCGGGGTCTCCGATATCTTTCTGAATAAGGGCTCTTTAATCGTCACTCTTAAGAGCCGCACTGCTGATAAGCCCGTACATGAATATAAGGCTGGCGGCAGAGGATATAAACTGCTGGATATGCCGCTGGCTGTTCTTGTCAATGGAGGCAGTGCCAGTGCTGCTGAGGTTGTTGCCGGTGCGTTGCATGATAACAAACGAGCAAGTTTGGTAGGAACTCGAACCTATGGAAAAGCTTCCGTGCAGAGTGTGATTAAGATGTCGTTGCGCCCTGAATGTGCCGTTAGACTGACAACCGGTTATTACTACACACCCGACGGAACCATGATTCATGGAGATGGGATAGATCCTGATGATGAGGTGCAGATCACTTTTGAGAAAAGAAAATTATTAAAACATTACTACATGCGCGAGGCTTACCTTCGTCATAGCTCCGTTGAAAAAGAGGTTGATGCACCCGAGGATCGACAAATAGAGCGAGCAAAAGAAATTTTGTCGCAGACAAATATATGATTATTTTAGGAATAGAGTCATCGTGTGATGAGACCGCCGCAGCAGTTGTTGCTGATGGACACAATGTGCTTTCAAGTGTTATCTACAGCCAGGTTGAACTCCATCAGCCCTATGGCGGGGTTGTACCGGAAATTGCTTCGCGTAGTCATGTTGAAAAGATTCCAGAGATCATAAGCTCCGCAATGATTGATGCTTTCGGCAGTGACTCTGCTAGTAGAGTCGATCCATCCTGGTGGGATAATCTGGATGCTATCGCAGTCACTTACGGTCCGGGATTGGCCAGTTCTCTGATTGTGGGTCTATCCGCCGCCAAAGGCCTTGCCCTGCGAACAGGCAGACCCCTTATAGGTATTAATCATATTGAAGCACATATTCACTCAGTATTTCTTTCGCCTGAGGCCAGTGCACCGGAGGAGCTCTTCCCTTATCTGGCGCTTGTCGTATCGGGAGGTCACTCCTGTCTGATCGAGGTTACAGCTCCCCACACCTGTAAAATTATAGGGCAGACCCTTGATGATGCCGCCGGTGAAGCCTTTGATAAAGCCGCTAAGTTACTGGGTCTTGGCTATCCTGGCGGACCCGTCATCGATAAAATTGCCCGTAGTGTCGGGTGTAAAAGCACAATTGCTTTTCCTAAAGGACATCTACGCGCAGGAAATCCAATTCTTTGCGGACTTGATGCAGAGCTTTGTGTCAGCTTTAGCGGACTTAAAACCGCATTAATGTACTACGTTAAGAGAAATCCACCCAGCAGCAATGCCGACATAGCTGAGATTGTCTCATCCTATCAGGAGGCAATCGTGGATGCACTGGCGCAGCGTTGCACGATTGCTCTGCGTAGCGGAGGTTACAAGGCCCTTGCGGTCGGAGGCGGGGTCTCTTTGAACAGCCGCCTGAGGAAAAAACTGAGTACTGTGGCGGCCGTAGCCGGGGTTTCGATTTTGCTGGCTGAGCCTCGTTTCTGCGGGGATAACGCCGCCATGATTGCCGGTTTGGCCGGCACCGGTGCCGGTGTGACCGGATCAGCGGCAATGCGGCTTGACGTGGTACCATCACTTGCCGCCGGAAGCTGATCCGGTTAAGGATCTCCGAGTAAGGGTGGCGGTTAAGAGGGCGAGTGGAGTCGCTGCGCTCTGTGAATTGTGGAATGTGGAGGCGGAAATAGTCGAAGGAACACATACTTTTACACGTACTCGTACACGCGAATCTTCAAAAACTAGGGTGGGGATAGAGGGAAAAGAGATTTGAGTGTAGGAGTCCGTGTACGAGTACGGAAAAAACAATCCGAAAGATTGGGGCGTTCTGTCCTGAAAGACCTTTTCGAACAGGCTCTGGACAGGACGGAAATGGCCAGCGAAAAGAGGAACTGAGTGAGATCTTCCGCGAAAACGGGAAGATGGGGCTTGGCCTATTCTTCAAAGGCAGGCGGAGTATATTCATTGTAGCCTGGGGCATCGTAGTATTTGCGTAAGCGCTTATATTCGGCAGTCATCTCTTTACGTATCGTGGCGTACTCCGGATTGTCGTAGACATTAACCATCTCATTTGGGTCTTTGGCCAGATCAAACATGTTCCATTCGTCCGAGGCTGGAAAGTAGATCAGTTTCCGGTTTTGTGTGCGTATTCCAAAGTGTTGCGGTACGGCGTGTTCCCCAAATTCATAGTAGGCATAGTAAAGTGATTTACGCCAGTTTATGGCATTGCCCTTTAAAACCGGAACTATAGAGCGACCCTGTACTTCAGGTGGAACCTCAATGCCGGCAATCTCAGCAAAGGTAGGGGCGTAGTCTATATTCTGAATCAGTTCAAGCGGACGGTATCCCGGTTTAATCACACCGGGCCAACGGATCAGGAAGGGCATTTTAAACGATTCGTCAAACATCCAGCGCTTGTCAAACCAGCCATGCTCGCCAAGATAAAATCCCTGATCGGATGCATAAATAACAATTGTGTTCTGCGCCAGTCCATTTTTGTCAAGATAGTCGAGCATACGCCCGATGTTTTCATCCACAGCTTTGACTGTTGCCAGGTAGTTCTTCAGATAACGCTGATATTTCCAGCGCACCACCGCTTTGTGATCGAGTTTGCCGGCTTTGAAGTCGGCGATAAACTTTTTATTCAAGGGCCCGAAGTGGGCATTCCATATTTTTTTCTGTTCAACATTCAGCCGGTCGTATTCCGGTGAGCCATGGCGATCCAGCCCGGGCAGCTCAACGCCGTCATGTTCATCTTTACGTAATTTCAGATCATAAGTCCAGTGCATATGACGATCTATTTCCATCTCGTTATTCTTAAGGGTTTTGCTTCGGTTTGCATAGTCATCAAACAGAGTGTCCGGTTTCGGAATTCTGATGCCGTCAAAGGCAGCCAGATGACGCAGGGCCGGGGTAAATGTACGGTGAGGGGCTTTGTGCTGGCACATCAGAAAAAAGGGCTTGTTTTTGTCGCGTCTTTCCAGCCACTCTATCGCTTTGTCGGTTGTAATGTCGGTTGCATAACCCTCAAACTTCTTGTTTTCGCCCGACATCTGCATAAAAACCGGGTTGTAATAGCTTCCTTGTCCGGGGAAGACCTCCCAGTAATCGAATCCCTGCGGCTTGGTTTTGAGATGCCACTTTCCTATGACAGCTGTAGTGTAACCGGCTTTGTTAATGGCTTTTGCTATGGTCCACTGGCTCTGGTCAAGTCCTTTACCGGTGTTGATCATAAAGCCGTTTTTATGGCTGTGTTTGCCAGTCAGAATACAGGCGCGTGAAGGACCACAGATTGAATTGGCGCAGAAGGAGTTCTGGAAAAGCGCGCCCTGTTTTGCCAATCGGTCAATATTGGGGGTAGGGGCTATATCTTTCAGCCTTCCGCCATAGGCCGAGATTGCATTAACTGCATGGTCATCTGAGAACAGGAATAAGATGTTGGGCCTTGAGCTTGCGGCATCTACAGCCATTGCCATCAAAAAAGACAGTATGGCAAAAGTAATAAAGTTTTTCATAATATAATCTCTTTTTATAATTTAACAAAACCGCTATTCTAACCTAAAGCTGCTTTCCGCCGCAACCAAATATCCAGCACGGAATATCCAACCGAACAAGGAAAAAGGGGTACGCAACCGTTTTGGTCTCGGGGCGACACCGTGTAATTATAGAGCGAAGCGGCTCTTAACTTGGATATTGGATATTCCTTGTTGGATATTGGATATTCCTTTATCCGGTTACAACCCGCCATATGCTGAATACCAGATATAACAACAGCAGCAATGCCCCCTCCCAGCGTACGATTCTGCCTCTGTTGGTCATGCAGAGAGGAAGAAGAAAGAGGGAGAGAAAAAGCAACATCAGAAGGTCCGCAGAGCCGCCCGCAGGTACCGGAATAGGGAGCACAACTGCACAGGTGCCTTTGACCAGAAGAATGTTAAAGAGGTTGGATCCAACAACACTGCCGATGGCAATGTCGGTATGCCCCTTAAAGGTGGCCACCCCGGCAGTGACAAGTTCGGGTAGGCTGGTGCCGATTGCAACAACTGTCAATCCTATGATAACCGTGGGGATATTGAAAGCCGCCGCAACTTTAATTGCGGAGTCGACAGCCAGTTTGCCGCCAAGCATCAGGAGTGCCAGACCTGCCGTGAACATGATAATATTCAGAAACTTTTTTTTGGAACTTTTTAGCTCGAGATGCTCTTCAACCTGCTTGATAAGAGAGTCCTGCCTCCGTTTACGGATAACATCTCCAATCGTATAAAAAAGAAATACGCCGAATATAAGTAGCAGAATGATTCCGTCCGACCGGTCGAAAACATCGGGCGAACCCCGCAAAAATCTGTCCATTCCAGCCACCAGTGCCAGAAGTGACGCAAGCACCATCATGGGTATCTCGCGTTTGATGATAACGCCTTTAACTGCTAAAGGGCGGATCAAAGCGGAAATTCCGATGATTAAACCTATGTTTGCAATACTGGATCCGATGATGTTGCCGAAACAGATGTCGGTATTGTTTTTAAATACAGCCAGCAGATTGATCGTCAACTCCGGTGCACTTGTTCCAAATGCTACCACTGTCAGCCCGATGACAAGCGGAGGTACGCCTAGAATCTTTGCCAAAGCAGAGGCTCCCCGAACAAGCAGGTCGCCGCCGCCAAGCAGAAGGGCCAGACCGGTAAACAGTATTAGTAGATTAATTAACATGTGATTTTAATTGTTATTACTCCTGAAGTTGTAATGGAAAGAATTTTAGATAAAAACAGCCTCTAAATCAAGTTGCAACTCCAGAAAAAATATCATAAAACTTAATGTTTAGAGTGGCTTTTAGCCCGGAGCTCTGCTAATATTTTCAACTTCATGTCCTGTTTAGGGACTTTTTAAGGTGGATCTCTCCCGGTCGGGTGATGCGGGAAGTATTAGGTTCACCATTTATTAACACTAAAAAACACCTGTATGAAGAGTGGCGTTTTGATAACTAAAAAACCCATTCATCTCTTTGTCAGGTTGGAAATCCAGTCATATGGCAATTCGTAAACCCCAAGTTGCAAAACCCAAAACCGGTCCGATGTATGAGGCAATGGAAGCAGCTTTAAGCGCGCAGATGCAGAAGTTCACTGCGAACTCAATCATTAAGGGTAAGGTCAGTGGTATCAAAGGTAATGAAGTCCTGATTGATATCGGCTACAAATCTGAAGGCAGCGTCAATGCTAACGAGTTTGAAGATGTAACAACAGTTAACGTTGGTGATGTGATTGATGTGCTGCTTGTCGAGCTTGAAAGCGACAGCGGTATGGTAAACCTCAGTAAAGCCCGCGCTGATGATAAATTGCGCTGGGATGCAGTACTCGAGAAATATACCGAGGGTGGCGTTGTTACCGGTATTATCACAAGCAAAGTCCGTGGCGGTCTGATTGTCGATGTGGATGGCGTTGATGCATTCCTGCCGGGTTCACAGGTTGATGTGTCACCTGTTTCAGATGTGGACTCATTCGTCGGTCAGAGTTTTGAATTTAAAGTTATTAAAATCAGCAATGAACGCAGAAATATAATTGTTTCCCGTCGTGAGCTGATTGAAGCACGCATGGCTGATAAGAAGCGTGAGTTGCTTGGCACCATTAAAAAGGGCCAGACTCGTAATGGCCGTGTCAAAAATATCACCGATTTCGGTGCGTTCGTTGACCTTACAGGATTGGACGGACTGCTTCATATTACAGATATGAGCTGGGGTCGTATCAAGCACCCGAGTGAAATGCTCAAAGTCGGTCAGGAAATCGATGTTATGATCCTGGATGTCGATATGGATCGGGAGCGTGTTTCTCTTGGACTTAAACAGGCTACACCTAATCCGTGGGATGATATCGAAGGAAACTTCCCGATCGGTAGCCGTTTGCGCGGTAAAGTTGTCAATCTGGTTCCTTACGGAGCGTTTGTTGAAATTCAGCCTGGTATCGAGGGTCTGGTTCACGTGTCCGAGTTTTCATGGACCAAGCGTGTTGCCCGTGCCTCCGATGTTCTTCCATGCGGTGATGAGGTGGATGTGG
>Ga0307990_1002197_pt1 | contig 15755 bp, 21 predicted proteins | sample EllFjometagen129_FD_203168 | JGI IMG/M metagenome (GOLD analysis project Ga0307990, IMG submission 203168) | Marine microbial communities from Ellis Fjord, Antarctic Ocean - #129 | ecosystem: Environmental > Aquatic > Marine > Unclassified | place: Southern Ocean | collected 2014-10-08
TTTGTTATTGTAAAAGCTGGTGAGCAGACAATTGGAAAGATAGATGAAGCCTTTTTAGAGAAAATGAAAAGGGGGGATGTTTTTGTTCTTGGAGGAAGCACATATGAGTTTTTGTATTCTAAAGGAATGGTTGCTTATGTAAACTCATCTACAAACAGACCGCCAACAATTCCTTCATGGGTTTCTGAAAGCCTGCCATTGAGTTTTGACCTTGCATTGGAAATAGGAAGATTCAGAAGATACATGGAAGAAAAATTTTTGAAAAAAGAAAACAAGGAAGAAATAATAAAATTCATCAATGAGTATCTTTATGTTGATAAGAATGCTGCTAATGCAATATACAACTATTTTCAGGAGCAGTATTTTTATGCAGAGATTCCATCCATAAAAAAAATATTAGTTGAATCATACAGTGATGATAAAAGAAAATACTGCATTTTTCACAGCCTGTATGGGCGAAGGGTAAATGATGTTCTATCAAGGGCAATTGCTTTTGCAATCTCGCGTGTCCAGCACAGGGATGTTGAGATAGGAATAAGCGACAATGGTTTTTACATTGCATCTGAAAAAGGAATAAATGGATTAAAGGCATTAAAGATTCTTAAGTCTGAGAAACTTGAGCTTGTGCTTCATATGGCAATTGACAAGACAGAAGTTTTGAAAAGAAGATTCAGGCACTGTGCAACTCGTGCTTTAATGATATTAAGGAATTACAATGGAAGGAAGATGAGAGTTGGAAGGCAGCAGGTTTCATCAATGATTTTAATGAGTGCTGTAAAAAGAATATCAACTAATTTTTCTATACTAAAAGAAGCAAGGCGTGAAGTGCTGCAGGACTTAATGGACATTGAAAATGCAAAGCTTATTTTAAAGCAGATAGAAGACAAAAAAATCAGGGTAAAGCAGATAATAACAACAATTCCCTCACCATTTGCACTTAATCTTGTTATGCAGGGGCATTTGGATGTTATGAGAATGGAAGACAAGATGGAATTTTTGAGAAGAATGCATCAGATGATACTGGCAAAAATAGGTCAGAAACATAAGCTGGAATAAAATGGAACCAAATCTAAAGATTGTTGATTTAGGGCTTTTGATTAAGGGTAAAAGAATTCTTATTTTTTCAGACTTTCACATTGGATATGAAGAATCATTAAACAAGCAGGGAATTTTAGTTCCAAGATTTCAGTTTAAAGACGTGGTTAAAAGATTAGGTAAGATATTCTTTGAACTAAAGAAAATAAAAATTAATAAAATAATAATAAATGGTGATATAAAGCATGAGTTTGGCAGAATATCAGAGCAGGAATGGAGAGAAACATTAAGGTTGCTGGATTTTTTAACTAAGTTCTGTGATGAAATTATATTAGTTAAAGGAAATCATGACACAATTATCGGCCCGATTGCAAAGAAAAAGAATATTAAGATTGTTGAGTATTATTTTGCTGGAGATGTTTTAATAACACATGGCCACAAGATTCCTGAAAAAGAGCTTTTGAAAAAAGCCAAGACAATAGTCATAGGCCATGAGCACCCTGCAATATCACTAAAAGAAGATGTAAGAATAGAAAAGTTCAAATGCTTTTTAAAAGGAAAATACAAAAGAAAAAAATTAATTGTTATGCCATCTTTCTGCCTTGCAACAGAAGGCACAGACATATTAAAAGAAAAACTTATAAGCCCTTTTTTAGACCATGATTTAAGAAACTTTGAAGTCTTTGTTGTAGCTGACAAGGTTTATGATTTTGGGAAAGTTAAAAACTTATTATAACAATTCTAATAATTAAAAAATAAAATAATTGTTTTAACGATGTTTATTTAATTTATTATACGGATCTCTTATAGCACCAACAGTATGTCCTATCTTACCTATGAATAAATTTCTAATGTATTTTTCAGCTGAAGGTAATTTTTCTTTTATTTCATTAATTGGGACTGAATAAAAAATCCTAATAGTAGGTGAAGGTATTTTTTGCTTATTATCCTTACTTTTATTAAATTGGGTTAATCCTGATATAACATCATAGGGTTCTAAACGATATTTTTCATTAAGCAGGTTCTCTATCCTTCTAGGTGTATAATTTGTTAGATCTAAAGGATTAACTTTATTTAAATCAAACTTTACATTGATGCCAATAATAAGATTTTTCTTATCTTTTGACATTAAAATATCTTCAAGTGAAACTACATCATTGTTGTCAAACCTGATTAAGTTACCCACGCCCTGATTTGTAGACGCATATACTTTTGCTTCCTTTTTAACGTCTTCTTCTGTAAGAATCTTTTCGGATTTTTCAGCCATATCCTTAATTCTTTTTTCATCCATATATGCAGCATTATCTCTGTATTCTTCCCATATTCCCTTAAATATTAAATTAACGTATTGAATTTTTTGTTTATTTGTTTTTAATTCTTCATCCATTTTTTCTCACCTGAGCATAAATCTTTTATAATAAGGTATTAACTAACCTTTATAAATCTTTCGTTTTGTTACTACCATGTAATCAGAAATTATCTATTACATAGTCTATTGTTGCATCTATTGGCTTCTTTATCACAGAAACAAGTTGCCTTATAATATTCATACGGGATATTTTATATATTTTATCTTGTGAAAGTGTGAAAATATAATCTATGTTAATTGTCTTATAAGCCTTGCCATTTTCTTTTTTGAAAAGAGTTTCTCCATGACTTACTTTTATTTTGAGATTATTATTTTTAAAGAACTCCTTTGTATATTTATTTTTTGTAAGAACTGAACTAAGTGCTTTTTCAAAGTTATCTGGAGAAAATCCTGAGTCCTTTTCAATATCATGAAAGTCGGGATTGAATTTTATATCAATTGAATATTTGAAACTAATATTATCTTCATCTTCCATTAATCTTTCTATTTTTTTAAAACAAAATATCTTGTTGCCTTTTTCTTCATTAAGATACTTCTACAAACCTTCAACTTTCTCATATTTTTCAGGAATTTCGAGACCCTCTAAATAATCATCGTAATTTATCTTGCAAGACTTCCAATTATTTTTGTTAATATATCTATTAAAAGCTTTAATAAAAAATTTATCATAATTCATTTTGGAGATTTTAAGATTATTATTTTTTAGAGTGATAGAATGTCGCTTCTTTACCAGTTATTGATCGATATTCATATGCAATCATTGCTAGATTTCTGCTGAAGTCAGGATTATCTAAAAAAACATCCAAAGAACCATTTTCATAGATTATTAAATCACCAATCTTAAGATTATTATTGTGATTGCTCTTTTTAAGTATAAGGTAATAAGATGATTGGTTATATAATTCTTTTCTTTCTGGGTCTAGGTCACTTTTATCCAAACTTACCCCAGAATTAAGGCATGACTCTAATCTGCCTGGCAAGTTGTCTTTTTTAAAATCAATAATAGAGCCCAGAATTGTGTTATCTCCTAAAGTATTGCTTATTAAACAAATAATAGCATTCAAGCCATCTTTTGGAGTTTCATATAATATTTTCATATTTCTAACAATTAGTTAAATAATATTATAAATCTTTCGATTATGTGACTACTTTAGAATAAATAACTAACCTTTGTAAAATGTTCTAAGCATATCTGATTTTGTTATCACGCCTTTTGGTGTTCCTTTTTCAGCTACCACAACAATGGGATAATATTTTAACAGGCCGGAAACAATGCTTGTGGATGTATTTTTAGAAACAATCGGCGGGCATTCATGCATTATGTTTTTTATCTTAAGGACTTTTATTTTTTCAGGACCCTTTTCTGATATGGACTCAAGTATGTTATTTTCTGATACAAGGCCAACGACATTATTGTCAATTATAACGGGAACCTGTGATATCTCATGCTTTCTCATAAGGTTTATTGCCATTGATATCTTGTCACCTGGTTTTATGCATATTATTTTTTTTGTCATTATATCCTTTGCTTTAAGCTCATTCTTGTTGCTTAAGTCATACAAAACATCAAATATCTTCTTAACCTTTGTAAAAGTTGGGTCTATTCTCTTTGATTCTATCTTAGCTATTAATGATTGTGAAACCTGTGCTTTCTTAGCTAACTCTGTTTGAGTAAACCCAAACTTTCTTCTCATTTTTTTTATTTCATCAAGCTCGTAAACCATAACAGCAAAGAATCAAAGCTTATATTTATTAGTTTCTTTTTAATTAAAAAAAGGCATATTAAAACCATCTTTATAGAAATTTAAATTTACTATTCAAATTTTTCAGAGTAATAATTCCTAACAGCCTGTTCAACACTACCAAGTAAACTAAGACTTGGTCTTTCTTTTTTTGGATCAGAAGGATAAAACATAAACGTGCCTTTTATACCAGGTATAATAAAAGGTGGTTCGCTCTGCTTATTATAACCAATTACTTCAGAAGAGTCCCTTATATTTACTTCTAAATTTTTATCAATTATTAATGAATAACCTATTAAAAAATTATGCTTTGTTGATAAATCCAATGGAATTACTCTTTCACTATCATCAGTTCCTATTATCATTTTAGAATTTTCTTTATCAACTCTCCCTGGGTGTTCTAATTCTAATGCCTCAATCAACATAACTATATCCCCAGAATTAATTAGGCTTTTTTTTTCATACCCAGGCAAAGGTTTTCTCTGGCATGTACTAGAAAGAATGTTAAAATCTCCTAAATAATGGTTAGATCCTGAGTAATTTTCATTTTGCATACTACTATAAAATAGCTACTATTATTTAAAAGTTTCTATTTCTAATTATTATAAAAATAACAAAAGCCAATTGCCAAACAAAAGTGTTACAATAAACGCAACAAGAAAACTAGGAACAAAGGGTATTCCCTCTTTTATGAGGATTTTTTTTATCAATCCTTTTCTCTTTAAACTTATCAACTGCTTTATCTGTTCTTTTTCAATGCCTAAGTCCTTTGGGCCGCAGATTCTTTTTTTGTTTACGATAACATTTCTTGCAATCCAGTCACCTTCTGTTAGTTTCTCAGGCTCAACAAGCTTAAGCATGCATACCTTTTCAACTGACTTAACAAATATTGATATATAAAAAATCAATAGTATTGAAAAAACAAGAGTAACCAATAAAACCCTTGTTGTAACAGAATCAATAAAAAAAGCAGACAAAAGGACAGCAAGGCATACTATTAACAAATATCTTCTTATTTTAACTGATTTTTTGGCTCTTGTTTTGAAATCCTTCAAGAACTTTTTCCTATCTCTGAATGCAACTGCAAAACTCCAGAAAAGCCCGTATATTGCACCAATTAGTATTATATTAATCCAGAAAACAAGAAGAAAAGGCATTTCACTAAAATTAAAATTCAGGCCAATCACTGCTCCAAGCCCCATCAAAAGTTTGCTGTCACCACCGCCCCACTGCGCAGAGTAAAACATAATGTTTGCTATTACAAAGAATACAAAAAATCCTGCCAATCCATATAAAAAAAAACTAAAGTCAGATAATGCAATAGAATAAATAAGCCTTGAGCCAAGCCCAAATATTATAAGCCCATAGTTAAGCCAGTCTGGCACTTCTCTTGTCTTAATATCGGTTATGCTTGCAATAACCAGGCTTATGAAGGTTGTAACATTAGCTAATAAAAACATCTTAAATAAAAAATCATTGACCTATATTTAAACTTTGTGAGAAAAAATCTTTTTAAACAAAAAGCTTTATAAAGCTCTTTATCATATAGTAGCTATATGTTTAAAAAAATAATTGATATCTTAAAAGCAAGGGAAAAAATCCATATAATCAAGGCAAGTATGCCAAGGCATATAGCCATTACAATGGAAAAAGAATTGAAAGCCATGCTAAATATAGATCTTGAAAATATATACAATAAAAGGATTATCTTAATAAAAGATCTTGTGAATATCCAAATGAAACTTAATATTCCTATTATGACAATATTTTTATTATCAGGCTATGCAAAGAACTCTGAAAACTTTTCATTTCTAATGGATGATTTAGCTAAATTCTTCAATGAGATGGTTTCTCATAAAGAGATTCATACAGACCAGATAAAAATATCTGTTCTTGGAAAATGGTATGAATTACCTGAGCGTGTAGTAAATCCCATAAGAAAAATAATTGAATCTACAAAAGATTACGATAAATTTTTTCTTAATTTTTGCGTGAATTATGATGGTCATGAAGAGATAGTTGATGCATGCAGGCTTATTGCAAGGCAGATAAAATCAGAAAAAATTGATCCTGAATCAATAAACAACCAACTAATTAAGGAAAATCTTTATTCATCATATTTTATATCACCTGATTTAATAATAGAGAACAACAAGGAATTTTCAGGCCTTCTGCTTTGGGACTCAAAGAACACTATGATAGTTTCAACAGGCAAGCAATGGTATGAGTTTACAAAATCAGACTTATTTAAGGCAATTGAAGCTTTTCAAAATAAAAATAAAAAATAAAATTTAGGCTTTTCCAATAATTCTGAAGACTTTTGTTCCACAAATTGGGCAAACCCCTTTCATAGCCTTCATCTTATTCTTCATAATTACTTCTTCTGGATTTTTTATTTCAACTTGTTTTTTGCATTTCATGCATCTTGCTTCTACCATTTTTACACCTCATAGTAAATATTTTGTTCTAATTATAGTTAAATTCTAGTTTAATATATAAATTTTGTGTATTTTTATAGTTAAAATACCACAAACTTTATAAATGGATTAAAATTCCTAATTAAAAATCAATGATTGATGATAACCGCTTGCGGTTTGAATGAGGTACGCAGATTCTCGAATTTGTTATCTTTAAAAATTATTCAAATCAAGGAGGAATATAAAATGGCTGAAATATCAAAAGAAGTAGCAGACAAAGTTTATGAGGCTATAGAGGTTGCCAAGGCAACTGGAAGGATAAAGAAAGGCAGTAATGAAGTAACAAAATCTATTGAAAAAGGCACTGCAAAACTTGTCGCAATAGCAAAAAATGTCAATCCACCAGAAATCACAATGCACATACCTCTTTTATCAAAAGAGAAGGATGTTTTATGTGTTGAAGTGCCTAGCAAAGAAGAGCTTGGTGCAGCAGCTGGCATAAGTGTTGGCACGGCAAGCATTGCAATAATTGAAGAAGGAGAAGCAAAGAATACAGTTAAGGATATAATTAAAAAATTAAAGGAACAATAAGGTGATTTCATATGAAACCTCAAGTTAAAAAGGAAATAGCAAAAAAGACAGGAGTCAATTTTTCCCATGCTTTTCCTGCAACAGTAGAAGAAATAATTGACAGAACAGGCACAAGGGGTGAAGCAATACAGGTCAGATGTAAGGTTCTGGAAGGAAGAGATGCCAATAAAATTTTGAGAAGGAATGTAATGGGTCCTGTAAGATTAGGAGATACCTTAATGTTAAGGGAAACTGAAATTGAGGCAAGAAAGCTTAACCAAGGCAGGAGATGATAAAGATGAGGTGTAGTTTTTGCAAACAAAATATTAACAAAGGAACTGGAAAGATATATGTCCAGAAAACTGGCAAGCTACTTTATTTTTGTTCATCAAAATGTGAAAAAAATATGTTAAAACTGAAGAGAAAGCCAAGAACAACAAAATGGACTCAGGAATACCATGATATAAAAAAGGGAACTAAAAAATGATACAAAGAACACTTGTTTTAATAAAGCCAGATGGTGTCATGAGGGGGCTTGTTGGCGAGGTAATAAAAAGATTTGAGAACAAGGGACTTAAGATGATAGGCCTCAAAATGGTTTGCATAGATAAGGAATTTGCTGCAAAGCATTACACAGAGGATATTACTAAAAGAAGGGGAGAAAAAGTGAGAATGGTACTTCTTGATTATATAACAGAAGGCCCTGTTGTAGCAATGGTTATTGAGGGTGTTGATGCTGTGAATGTTATCAGGATAACAACCGGCGGCACAGAACCAAGCAAAGCTATGCCAGGAACAATCAGAGGAGATTTTACACATCATTCTTTCCATTATGCAGATGGCAAAGAAATGCCAGTAAAAAATATAATTCATGCTTCAGCTAATGCTGAAGAGGCAGAAAAAGAAATACTACTTTGGTTCAGCATAGAGGAACTATATTCTTATAAAAAAACAGATGAAATATTTCATTATGGTAAGTAAGGAATAAAAATGGCAGAAAAAACAGTAGATAGGGTTATGGAAACATCAGACAAGCCTGAATTCATTAGAAATATTGCTATAGCAGCACATATAGATCATGGCAAGACAACATTCAGTGACAACCTTTTGGCTGGAGCAGGAATGATGTCAAAAGAGCTTGCAGGAAAGCAGTGTGTTCTTGATTTTCATGAAGATGAGAAAGAAAGAGGAATAACAATTGATACAGCAGCTGTTTCTATGGTACATCATGTTGAGGGAAAAGATTACCTCATCAATTTAATGGACACTCCAGGACATGTAGATTTTGGGGGAGATGTCACAAGGGCAATGAGGGCAGTTGATGGTTGTATTGTGCTTTGTGATGCTGTTGAAGGAGTTATGCCCCAGACAGAGACTGTTCTCAGGCAGGCATTAAAGGAAAATGTAAAGCCTATTTTATTCATAAATAAGGTTGACAGGCTGATAAAAGAGCTTCAGCTGAAACCAGAGCAAATGCAGGAAAAGTTTGTAAAGATAATAAACCATGTAAATAAGCTGATAAATGAAATAGCAGACAAGGAGTTTAAGGATAAATGGAATGTTAATGTAATGGATGGTTCTGTTTGCTTTGGCTCTGCATTCCATAATTGGGCAATGTCTATAAATTATATGAAAAAGAAAGGGATCAGCTTTAAGGATATAATTGATGCTTATGAAAAGGGAGACCACAAGCCGCTGGCTGACAAGGCTCCGTTGCATGAGGTTGTTCTTGATGCAGTCATTCACCACCTTCCTAATCCAATACAGGCACAGGGTTATAGAATCAAGAAAATATGGCAGGGTGACCTTGAAAGTGATGAGGGAAAATCACTTTTATCATGCGATTCAAAAGGCCCATTATTTTTCGTTATTACAAAGATTGTTGTTGATCCACAGGCAGGCGAGCTTTCTTGCGGAAGACTATTTTCAGGAACAGTAACAAAGGGAATGGAAGTCTATCTTAACAGGGAGAAGAAAAATCTCAGAATTCAGCAGGTGTTTATCTACAATGGAGCAAAAAGGGAAATAGTTGATAAGGCTCTCTCAGGAAATGTAGTTGGTGTTGCAGGTGTAAAGGCAATGCCTGGAGAAACAATAACCTCAGAACCAACAGAACCTTTTGAGCAAATTACCTATATATTTGAGCCAGTTGTTACAAAAGCTATTGAAGCAACAAAGACCTCTGACTTACCAAAGCTTATTGAAGTTCTAAGAAGGGTTAGCAAGGAAGACCCAACTATACAGATTGAGATTAATGAAGAAACAGGAGAGCATCTAATGCATGGAATGGGCGAACTTCACTTAGAGGTTATTGAAAACAGGATAAAGACAGAAAAGGGTGTTGATGTGAAAACATCTCCTCCAATTGTTGTTTACAGGGAAGCTATCACAAAAGCATCCTCAGAGGTTGAGGGAAAAAGCCCAAACAAGCATAATAAATTTTATTTTAAGGTAGCACCATTATCAAAAGAAATTATGGATGCAATGAAGAAAAAAGAGCTGCCTGAAATGAGAATTAAGAAAAAAGATAAGGCTCTTTGGGAGAAATTACAGGAATTGGGAATGGATGCTAAAATTGCAAGAAAAGTAAGGGATATTTACAAGGGTAATATGCTAGTAGATATGACCCGTGGGATTGTTCATATAGGAGAAATTATTGAGATGGTAATGGATATGTTTGAGGATGTTATGTCTGCAGGGCCATTGGCAAGAGAGCCATGCATTAATGTTAAGATAATGCTAATGGATGTAAAGCTGCATGAGGATGCAATACACAGGGGCCCGGCACAGGTATATCCTGCTGTAAGGGAAGGAATAAGGGGAGCCATGACGCTTGCTAATCCGGTTATTTATGAGCCATTGCAGACACTGCAATTTGAGGCACCAGCAGAGTATATGGGCGAAATATCAAAGCTTATTGCTAATAAAAGAGGCCAGTTGCTTGATATGCAGCAGGAAGGAGAGCATATAACTGTAAAAGGTAAATTGCCAGTTGGGGAAATGTTTGGAATGACATCTGACTTAAGGTCTGCTACAGCAGGAAGAGGAAATCATTTCCTTGTTGACCAGGTATTTGAAAAACTGCCTAATGAACTACAGGAAAAGATAATAAACCAGATACGGCAGAGAAAAGGCCTTAAAATAGAGGAGTAATTTATTATAGAAACCTTTATATATTAAATAAAAACACCTTTTTAAAGAATAATCATAAAAATAATTGGAGGGATTATTATGGCTAAAGAAAAAGAACATATGAATCTTGTATTTGTAGGGCATGTAGATCATGGTAAATCAACAACAGTAGGAAGGCTTTTGTTTGACACTGGGTCTGTTGGTGAACAGGCTATGAGAAAACTAAAAGAGAAAGCAGTTGAACTTGGAAAAGCAGGTTTTGAATTTGCTTTTGTAATGGACAATCTAAAAGAAGAAAGAGAAAGGGGAGTTACAATTGACTTGGCTCACAAAAGGTTTGACACAGACAAATTTTATTTTACAATAATTGATGCTCCAGGACACAAGGATTTCATCAAGAATATGATAACAGGCGCAAGCCAGGCAGATTCAGCTGTATTAGTTGTTGCTGCTAATGATGGAGTCATGGCACAAACAAAAGAGCATGTATTTTTATGCAGGACTCTTGGAGTTCAGCAGGTCATTGTTGCCATAAACAAAATGGATATGAAGGATTACAGCGAAGATGTCTTCAACAAAATTAAGACAGATGTTGAAACATTGTTAAAAACAGTTGGTTATGACCCAAGCAAGGTTCAATTCATACCAATTGCTTCCTTGCCAGGAGATAATGTAGCTAAGAAGACAGACAAGATGCCATGGTACAAAGGACCAAGCTTATTAGAGGGACTAGACGTGCTTAACATACCTGAAAAACCAACACAACTTCCTTTAAGACTTCCAATACAGGATGTTTATAATATAACAGGAATTGGAGTTGTTCCAGTAGGAAAAGTTGAAACAGGAGTTATGAAGGTTGGTGATAAGGTTACATTTGTTCCAGCAAGAGAAGGAAAAGGTGTCACTGGAGAAGTTAAGTCAATAGAGATGCACCATGAACAGTTGAAAGAAGCAATTCCAGGAGATAATGTTGGATTTAATGTTAGGGGCATAGAGAAGAAAGATATTGCCCGTGGAGATGTTTTAGGGCATAGTAATAACGTACCAACAGTTGCCAGCGAATTCACAGCACAGATTGTTGTATTAAATCATCCAAGTGTTATGACTGTAGGATACACACCAGTATTCCACATACATACATCACAGGTTGCTTGCCAGATAATGGCTATTGAGAAAAAGTTAAATGCAGCAACAGGAGAAACAATTGCAGAAAATCCAGATTTCATAAAGAATGGGGATGCTGCAATAATAAAAGTTAAGCCAGTTCAACCAATAGTGATTGAGAAACAAAAAGACATTCCACACATGTCAAGATTTGCTATCAGAGATAGCGGAGTGACAGTTGCAGCAGGAATGTGCATTGATTTAGTTAAGAAGGAGTTAAATAAAAAATAAACTCTTTTTTATTTTTTTGTTTTTATATCATGGTGAACTGGGTTTTATCATGAAGTAAACAAGCAGGGAATATTAAAATGCAGAAAGCAAGAATAAAATTAGCAAGTATTGACATTAACAAGATTAATGATGTATGCAAATACATAAAAGATATTGCTGAGAAAACAGGAGTTGAAATAAGGGGTCCAATACCTCTACCTACAAAGAAGCTTAAGGTTACCACAAGGAAAAGCCCAGATGGCGAAGGAAAGGCATCATGGGAGAGATATGAGATGAGAATACATAAGAGATTGATTGATCTTGCTGTTGATGAGCGCGCTTTAAGGCTTGTTATGAGAGTCCCTATCCCAGAAGACCTAAATATTGAAATAGAAATGTTAGATTCTTAATTCTTTTTTTCAAAACTTATATAAATAAACATATTTTTCTTTTTAATGCTGCCAGGGTGGCGCAATCCGGTACCGCGCGAGACTGGAAATCTCGTCCCTTTTGGGAGTCTGGGTTCAAAACAGCTTCTTGCTAAGCTGGCACGCATGGAGGACATTGAATTAAAATTCAAGTCCGCCGTGCTCGCTTTGCTCGCAACAGTTGTTGAAAGTCCCAGCCCTGGCGTATATAATGCCCGGTTGGTGTAGTCCGGCCAATCATCCGGCCCTCTCGAGGCCGAGACTCGGGTTCGAACAGCTTCTTGCTAAGCTGGCACGCATGGCGAACATTGAATTAAAATTCAAGTCCGCCGTGCTCGCTTTGCTCGCAAGTGCTACGAAAGTCCCGGACCGGGCATTTTTATTTTAATTTTATAGTGTTTTTAATCTATCTTTCTAAAATCAATTATTGAGTCATTTTCAATCTTTAACATACTAAACATTTATAAAATACAAATGTTTATTTTGGTTTATGGATAAACCAAAGCTTGTTCGAGACAAAATTCCAGAGATTATTAAAAAAGATAACAAAAATCCAATTACCCATATTGCAGACGATAAAGAGTATTGGGATTTATTAAAAGAAAAGCTTCAGGAAGAAATTGATGAATTTATTAAAGATGAGAATAAAGAAGAATTTGCAGATGTCCTTGAAGTTTTATATGCAGTATCTGATTTTAAAGAGTGGAATTTTCAAGAACTCGAACAGTTAAGAAAAGAGAAATCTGATAAAAGGGGCAAATTCAAAGACAAGATAATTCTTGATAAAGTGGAATAAGTGGCTTATGACTTTGGATTTTTTTTTCAAGAATGCTTCTTGTCCTAAACTTCTGCATATAATAAAAGAATTTAAATATAATTAAAATTAATTAATAATAAAATGAACAAAAGCATAATAACAATAGGAATATTCCTTATTTTGTGTTCGGGCATCTTAGGAATTACAAGAGCAGTTATTTTATCTAATTTGGGAATTAATTCATCATCAGATATAACTGGAATGGTAGTGTCTGAAATACCTGCTGATGAGGATTTAATAAAAACATCTCATGAAATGGCAGGCACAGTTAGTGTTATAGAAAAACTTCCTGTTTATATGTTGATTATAGGAACAATAGTCACAGCAATAGGAGTTTTAGCCCCAGATTTCAGATAATCTTGTTATGTGCCGGGTTGGCGGAATCTGGTTTAACGCGCCCGCCTCGAAAGCGGGTGTCCGTAAGGACATCCAGGTTCAAATCCTGGGCCCGGCGTTAAATTAATTCTTAAGAAAAAAGGTGCCGCTGGCGGGATTTGAGCCCGTGACCTCTACGTACCTCAGTTAGATGAGTTAATCATCGAGCAAAGCTCTCATCGCTCAATACATATGAGCGTAGCGCTCTAACCAGGCTGAGCTACAGCGGCATGTGTAAAAATATGAAAGATGAGTTTATAAATAGTTTACTATTTTCCATAATTTTTATCGAACTAAATTTGTGTTATATCTTATTGATTCTGCTTAATTTCTTCTGCCAATTTTTTCAATTCTTTTATATCTGCTTTTTCACCTGTTTGAGTAGTTATATAACCCTCATATTTTTCAAAGAAAATATTTTCTTCTGGCAAATCTGCTGGATTAAATTTTTCCTTGATTCCATGTAATGGATATAATTTAGTGTGGGCATGATTTACCCCCATACCTTCCATAACCATTGCAACCCTCTTTACATTCAGCCCTTTTTCAAGAATTTTGGCTACTTTTTTTGATGCAGACATTAGTTTTAAGTAAACATCTTCAGGCAGTTTAAAAGCATAAGAATCATAATGCTTTTTTGTTAAAACAAGTGTCACTCCTTTGGTGTTTGGCATTATTTCAAGTATTGCCAGAAAATCGTCATCTTCCCAAATTTTTGCAGAATCAAACTCCCCTTTAATTATCTTACAAAATATACATTCATCCATTTTTACCCCAACCTTTTATTTATTTTTTGACTTAATAAATTTAGTAAATTCTTTCCAGTTTTTGTCACTCCAGAGCTTTGCCCTCTCATCATCTGGAAAACATGCCATTGTTTTATCTTTTCCTTCTGGTATAAAGAAAAAATCACTTCCCCATCCATATTTTCCTTCCAGTTTCTCAGAAATTGTTCCAGGTGTTTCTGCTACAAATGATACTGGCTCCTTGCCTGGCTCGCAGTAAGTAGTACAGTAAACAAACTTGGCTTTTCTATTCTCCACTCCTTTCATCAGTTTCAGAAAACCTTCCGGGCTTATCCATCTCTCTACATAAGCCATAAAAGGACCTGGAAAACCATTAAGAGCATCAATATAAAAACCACAATCATTCTTTAGGACTGGTATCTGAAGCTTCTCAGCAGCATATTTAGCAGAATATTCAGCAATTTTTCTTACATCCTCATCCTGAATTTCCGGGCATGACATTTTCCTGCTAATAACTTCAACACCTGTCCCCTCAAGTGATACATTGGCTACCTTAACCTTAAATTCATTGCTTGTAATAAAAACTATCTGTTTTTTCTTCATTTTGTTTTCTCTTAAATCTATAACTCTATTAAATTATATTTGCTTTGGCCCATGCCAAACTTCTCTGCTGCTTCAACATGCTCTTTTCCTGTTTTAAGATTATGCTCAAGGAAAACATCTTTTCCTTCTCTCTTTTCTATCACATCATGGGCTGCTATATCTATTGAAACAGCATCGCTACTCATCATAAAACCATTGTCTTTTGCTATAATTCCTCTAGAATCTTTTCCGCAGTCACACCACATTGTTATTTTCTTAAGAACAGAAACATAATAAAACTTCTTAAATTTTGACTGTGCTAAAGCAGCACCTTCTCCAAGGAGAATATCAAAATTTGCTATCTTTGGCTTGAAAACATTGTTTGGACATGCGATTATACATCTTGAGCACCCTGCACACTTGCCAGTAATTTCTGCTTTTTCTTTTATTTCTATTGAATCAAACGGGCATGCAGCTGCACATAAACCGCAAGCAGTACATTCTCCAACCATAACTGGTTCTCCTCCAGAATGTATCTTTTCTTTTGATTCTCTTGAAAGAGCACCCATTCCAAGGTTTTTAACTGCTCCGCCGAAGCCACAGCAAAGATGTCCTTTAAAATGGCTTACAACCAAAACTGCGTCTGCTTCTGCAAGATCCTTGCACACTTCATGTTTTTTGATGTATTTTCCCTCTACTTCAATAGAATCATTGCTTATTCTTACTTCGCCAAGTTCTTCCCATCCCTGTTCTTTTGCTGATTTTTTATAACCTTCAACAGTATTTCTTGGACTATCGTATTTAACTGGAGAATCAAAAAGAAAAAACTCAAGTCCAATCTCTTTTAAAAGTTCTGTTATTGGTTTTATATCTTCAGGAACAAAAGTTGTTTTATTGCCAGGCTCTCCAAAATGCATTTTTAAAGCTATTTTTTTGCATCCTTCAAATCTATCTTTTAATTCTACTTTTAATTTATCTAAAAACTTCTTTTCATCTTCTGTATTATAAACATCTGACATATTTCCACCTCATTATCTTAAATGGACAGACCGGGATTTGAACCCGGGGCCTCGCCCTAGCCAAGGGCGCATTCTACCGGACTGAACTACCTGCCCATATAATAAAAGAAATTAGAGTAATATAAAAAGATTATGAAAAAAGAAAAAGT
>Ga0307990_1002198_pt1 | contig 15752 bp, 5 predicted proteins | sample EllFjometagen129_FD_203168 | JGI IMG/M metagenome (GOLD analysis project Ga0307990, IMG submission 203168) | Marine microbial communities from Ellis Fjord, Antarctic Ocean - #129 | ecosystem: Environmental > Aquatic > Marine > Unclassified | place: Southern Ocean | collected 2014-10-08
TCGCGGCCGCTCCTGCACGGAACACCGACCAGGCAAGCTCGCCGGATGGAAGCGGCAGTCGATCAGGGGCGTTGGGTATGAGGATGGCCATCAGCCCGGCCAGGCAGAAGACTGCGCCAAGCGTGCCCATCACGCCGAACCCGGGAGTGATAAACACCTCCACCGCCAGCAGTGCGATGCCGATTACGAACAGGCCTATTTCCCACCACTGCGCCATGCCCGTGAGGAACCGGCTGCCCACAAGAAACCCGAAGCATATCACCGCAATTGCGCCGAATACTCCAAACCCGGGCGTGTGCATCTCGATGTAGGCGAAGAGCATCGCGCCGAATAGCAGCACGGCCGTGATTGTCCCACTGGTCAGGAAGTCCACGAGCCCTTCGGACCACGTGTCTTCCAGGATGATGAAATCTTCGAGGACGTTGTAATGTTTTGCCAATTCCGCCAGAGGGTTGTTCGACGAGGAATCCACTATCGCGGCGGTGTAACCGTACTCCACCGCCTGGTCGGAGTCCGCCGTAAGCAACTTGCCCGCGGGCACGATCACGCGGAGCAGATCCCAGTCGGCCTTCTTGTTTGATTTTATGCGAGTGAGCCCCGGAGGGATTGTCACTCGTCCGCGGAAGTCGCTGGCCTGCACGTATCGTAACTGGCGGCTCGTTTTATTGCGGATGAGCCAGACTTCCAGATCGTCCGAGACCATCGATTGGGTCAGCGCCTCGCTGTAGCCGTGCATCTTGGCGGACTCTCGCATCTCGGCGCGAACGACGGTATCTATCTTGTCCGGGGGCATTCCATCGGGTTTGCCAGAGGGGAAGACGACGCCGCAATCGCCCAGCATGCCGACGGGAGTCATGACTATTTCGTCGCAGGCCAGGGCGATCATCGACCCGGCCGAGATTGCCCGAGTGCGTATGTAGCACACCACGCGAGTGTCCCGTGCGTCGGTCTTGAGCATTCGGGCAATGTCGTGGGCCGCACTACCCTCGCCGCCCCACGTGTCCATGTCCAGTACGATGAGTTGGGCGCCCGACGCCTGGCAGCGAACGAGCTTTCGCCTGATGGCTTCGTAGGTCTTCTTGGTGATCGGCTCTCGCACGGGGATGACGAAGGCTTTTGTGACCTTCTCGGGCAGTGGCGGCAATTTGCTCTGCCGGCCGACCGGCGCGAACCAGCCTTCTTCGGTAACCTTCGCGTCCGGTTGTGTCGCGGCCGGGCCGGTAGTTGTCGAGGAGACTGGGGCATTTGCGGCAGGCTTTGTGGCGGCGCCGCGTGCCAAGGCGCCTGCCAGACTTCCTGCCGCGCATAGCACAAGCAGCCATGATCCCCAGTATTGGGGCCGACGGATCAATGTTCGATTCGAACTGTCTGATCGTGCCCGCATGTTCTACAGTATTCTACGCGGAGCAATGGTTTGGAGGAAAGCGCCGCGTTCGGACAAAAGCACGCGGCACGGCGCGTCAGGCTCGACGCGCCGTGCCGCTGATTCTTCCTTTTCCCTGATTCGGCTCGTCTCCGCTCGGGGTCGGCGACGGTTATTTGACCTTCGACAGCGGCACGGGGCAGCGGTTCTTGGCCGAGATTTCCACGGCTTCGAGGACTCGCTGGGTCTGGTAGGCGTCGTTGAAGTCCGGCAGCGGAACGACGGGCTTCTTCCCGGCCAGGACGCTGATGATGTCGGACGCCTGGTTGACGAAGGTGTGCTCATAGCCCAGAATGTGAGCGTCAGGCCACCACGCTTCGGCGTACGGATGGGATCCGCCGTGGGTACACATGATGTTGGTCCAGCCCTGAACCTTTCGGTCGGCCGTGGCGTCGTAGTACTCCAGCTCGTTCATCCGCTCGAAGTCGAAGCGGATCGAGCCCTTCTCGCCGTTTATCTCGCAGCCGTTGAGGTTTTGCCTGCCGGTGGCGAAACGCGTGGCCTCGAAGTTACCCACTGCCCCGCCGGCGAAGTGGCAGAGGAACAGGGCTGCGTCGTCGACAGTGACCTTGCCCTTGCCCTTGGAGGCCTTCTGGCCGGCGGCGATTCCGCCCGCGGCCACGCCTTCCATCAGCGTGCGTTCCTTGATGAACGTGTCGAGCACGGCGCCGTCGATGCGGGTGATCTCATTGCCTGTGATGAAGCGGGTCATGTCCACGACGTGGGCGGCTAGGTCGCCGAGCGCGCCGGAGCCTGCCTTCTTCTTGTCGAACCGCCAGACGAGCGGCACGTCGGGTCCGGCCCAGTCCTGGAGGTAGTACGCGCGTACGTGGCGGATCGTGCCGATCTTGCCTGCCTTGACGAGTTGATGCGCCAACGCCACGGCCGGGCAACGGCGGTAGTTGTACCAGACGAATGTCTTGGCGCGTTTTTTCTTGGCAAGTTGGGCCATCTCCCGGGCCTGCTTGAGCGTGTGGGAGATGGGCTTCTCGCACGAGACGTTCTTGCCCGCATCGAGGGCCTCGATGGCGACCGGTGCGTGCATGAAGTTTGGAGTCACGATGTCAACGAGGTCGATCTCATCGCTCTTGACCAGCGACTTCCAGTCCGTGGATATATTCTTCCAGCCCCAGTTATCGGCGAAGACCTGCGGTTTTTCCGCCGGCTGACCGAAGACGGTGTGCATGACCGGTTCGAGCTGCGGCGTGAAGAACTTTCGAACCTGCGACCAGCCGTTCGAGTGAGTGCGACCCATGAACCCTTGGCCGATCAGGGCGACGTTTAGATTCTTTCGCTTGGCCATGGTATGCTCCTTTTCTATGAGAGTCATTGTGTACGTGAACCACTGCTATGTGCATACTATATGCACAGGCCCGTAGCTCTGCAAGCCCAACGTGCGGGCTCCAACAGGCGAAAAGACTGGTATGGTACTTACTTGCCTCGAACAATTAGTCGCGGCCACCTCATCCATAATGGCTGCGGCGCACTCCACCGTATCCGGCGAGCAGGCTGGCTATTCCCTGCCGGCTGTGTTCGCCTTCATCGGGGCGCTGCTGACTCTAGCGGCCTTGTTTTCGTACGTGAACATTCGCTTTCTCACACTGCCGCGAACGACCGCTCTTATGTTGATGAGCCTGGTGGTGTCGATCGTTCTGTACGCGCTGGCCCGCGCCCACGTTCCGCTGGCCGAGGGAGTGGAGGGTCTGGTGGCGGCCATTCCGTTTCGCCAGCTTCTGCTGGATGGGCTGCTGGGGCTTATGCTGTTTGCCGGGGCGCTGCACGTGGATCTCGGCGATCTTCTGGAGCACAAGGGTTCGATAGCGACGTTCGCGCTGCTGGGCACGCTGGGCTCGACGGTTGCGGTCGGGGCGATGCTCATGGGCGTTTCGCACCTGATGAGCCTGGGTCTGGGATGGATCGACTGTTTGCTGTTCGGCGCGCTTATTTCTCCGACGGATCCCATTGCGGTGCTCGGCATCCTTAAACGCATCAAGACTCCCAAGAGTCTCAAAACGCAGATCGCCGGCGAGAGCCTCTTCAATGACGGTGTGGGCGTGGTCGTGTTCATAACGCTGCTGAATATCGCATCCGGTGGACCGGCCGGGCTGGGAAGCATCGCCGCCACTTTCGCTATCGAGGCGTTCGGAGGAATCGCCCTGGGCCTGGCTCTCGGGTACGCGGCATACCGAATGCTCAAGACCGTCGATAACTACCAGGTGGAGGTGCTCATCACCTTCGCCCTGGCAAGCGGCGGCTACGCCCTGGCCGGGGCGATCGGTACTTCCGGGCCGCTGGCGATGGTCGCGGCGGGGCTGTTGATAGGCAATCATGGCCGACGGTTGGCGATGAGCGATCGCACCCGCGAGAATCTCGACATGTTCTGGGAACTCATTGACGAAATACTCAATGCCGTGCTTTTCGTGCTGATAGGATTGGAGGTGCTCGTGCTGACTTTCTCAGGTCGGTACATCCTGGCCGGGGCGATTGCCGTTCCTGTGGTCCTGCTGGCAAGATTCGTGACTATCGGCGGGCCGGTGACCGTGCTGAGGCGATGGACTTCGTTCGCTCCCCATGCCGTGCGAATTCTGACCTGGGGCGGACTTCGCGGCGGGATATCCGTGGCCCTGGCGTTGTCGCTGCCGGATGGCACGGCTCGGCAGAAGGCCACGCGAGTGACGCTGCTGGCGGTGACTTACTTCGTGGTGGCGTTTTCGATTATCGTTCAGGGCCTGACGATCGGCAAGCTTGTTCGCCGGGCGCCGCGTCGGTAGAATGAATTTAAAGGCGTCGTTCTGGAAAGGAATTGCTGATGATTATCGGTGTGCCTCGTGAGATCAAGGCGGATGAGTATAGAGTGGCCTTGCTGCCGGTAGGGGGCAAGCTGTTGACTGGCGACGGACACGAAGTGCTGATGGAAAAAGGTGCGGGCGAGGGCAGCGGATTTGCGGATGCCGAGTATGCTCGCGTCGGCGTCGAGTTGTTGGACTCGGCGGAGGAGCTTTACGGCCGGGCCGAGATGGTGATGAAGGTCAAGGAGCCCCAGCCGACGGAGATTGCCTGGCTTCGGCGGGGGCAGGTGGTTTTCTGCTATTTCCACTTCGCCGCTTCTGGCGACCTGACGGCGAGTTGTTTGCGGTCGGGTATTACCGCGGTGGCGTATGAGACGCTTGCCGATTCTCAAGGCCGGCTTCCGATGCTTACGCCGATGAGCGAGGTCGCCGGCAAGATGAGCATTCAGGAGGGTGCCAAGTACCTCGAGCGTCCGATGATGGGGCGTGGCGTCTTGCTGGGTGGCGTGACGGGAGTCGCCCCTGCCAATGTGCTTGTGCTGGGAGCTGGCGCGGTCGGTAGCAGCGCCGCTCGCATGGCTGCCGGGCTGGGCGCGAACGTGACGATTATGGACATAAGCCTGGATCGGCTTCGTTATCTCCATGAGACCATGCCCGCCAACGTTACGGGAATATACAGTGATCCGCATGCCGTGGCTGGGGCGCTTATGTGGGCGGACTTGGTGATTGGAGCGGTTCTGATACCCGGCAGTGTGGCGCCGCAGCTGGTGCTTCGCGAGCACCTTGCGACGATGAAACCTGGCGCGGTTATCGTTGACGTTTGCATCGACCAAGGCGGGTGTGTCGAGACGGCCAGGCCAACGACGCACCACGAGCCGACGTATATTGTCGACAATGTGGTTCATTATTGCGTGGCGAATATGCCCGGCGCGGTCGGGAGAACCAGCAGCCAGGCACTCTGCAATGCCACCTTGCCTTACGCCCGCAAACTGGCGACGCTGGGTGTGGATGAATTTGTCGCCGTGGACGCCGGCCATGGCCTGGCGATGAACATGCGCGATGGACGAATCACTAACCGTGCAGTTGCCCAGGCATTCGCCGACCTGCCGTCGTGACTTTGGCTTGTCGCTGGGCTTAGGAGGCGGACCGTGATGCCGTAGCCACTACTGTGCCTCGACCGCCATTGCTTCTCGGCGCCACGGACGGAGGATGCCCTTGCTATCGAGGTAGGCCTCGCATCGGGTCATCGTGCCCGCGTCGTTTGCGTGGCTGTCGAACTGAAGCGTCAGGAACGGCTTGCCCGACGCCTTGCGGACGAAGTGCTTGATGAACGAGTCCGGCCCGCACTTGAAGTTCGTGATGTAGATTATGTGCAGGTTCGGGTATTCGCTGACCAGCTTTGCGGCAGAGAGAATCTTCTGGCCCAGGTCCCAGTACATTGACGAGTTGATGTCTCGGACGTCGTAGTCGTCGAGGTTGAGGAAGTCCTGCGGAATGACATTTACGCCGTAGTAATCCCGCAGTTTTTGGCAGACCGACAGATTCATTCCGGCGTCGTGGATGTTGTAGGGCCGGCCTACCACTACGATGGCGGTCTCGCCGGTTTCGACGACGCGGTTCAGTGCCTTCTGTCCAGCGGCGCATGTTTTGTTCTGGAAGGCGTCCTGTGCCGCAAAGCCCTCAGCAACCGCGCGTGTGATCTGCTTTCGTGAGTGGCCCAGGGCCTTGAAGAACGCGGTGAGTTCGCGTGTGACGTTGGGGCGCCCCTCGCGGAAGTGGATCGTTGGCGTCCAGAACCGTCGGGCCTCGTCCATTAGCTTCGGGGCTTGTCGCACCACGAAGGGCAGCGTCTGGTGCCACGGGCAGAGGTGGCTCTCAGTGTGCATCCAGCGCGTTTCCAACGAGATGATGTTGGGTAGTAGAATGTAGTCCACGCCTTTGGCTACGAGGTTGGCGACGTGCCCGTGCGCGGCGATGATAGGGAAGCATGGCTCGGCCACCACGATGCTGAGTCCGTCCTGGACGATCTTTTTGTTCGTCGGGTCGCTTAGAACGGTACGGTACCCGAGATGCGCAATCGCTGTTCGCCAGAAAGGCAGCAGGCTGTAGGAGAACATCGACAGCGGTATGCCGACGGTTTTGGCTCCGGCGGGGGGCTGGGGCAGGGCGGAGTCGTCGAGCAGGAGTTTCGATCGGAGCGACATGAGGTCTTCGATCACGGGTTTTCGGGCGGTCTTGGATTGCTTGCGGAACCGCTCCGAGCACTTGTCGCCCCAATAGGTCTTTTCGCCCTCGACGTTGAATTCCTGGATCTGGCAATGGTTCGAACAGCCCTTGCAGGTGAACTCGCGAAGCGTGTAATCCACCAGTGACAAGTCGTATCCGCGGAAGTGGCTGGCTGCCTGGATCTTCTGGGTCTGGGGCTGATCGCTATCGTCTACGGGGATGTACTGGCCGATCTTTTTGCCTTCGGCGGACGAGGCTTGCTTGCCCGGACCGAACAGCATTTTGTCGCGAGCAAGGAGGGCGGCGCCGATGGCGCCTATCACGCCGTTGTGAGGCGGGACGATTATCTGCTTGCCGCATACGGCCGCGAAGGCCGCGGCGACCGAGTCGTTGTATGCCGTGCCGCCTTGGAAGAAGATGCAGTCGCCGATTTTGCGTCCTCGCACGACTCGGTTGATGTAGTTGAAGACTACCGAGTAGGCCAGTCCGGCCACCAGGTCGGGCTTCTCCGCGCCGCGCTGGAGGTAGCTGGTCACATCGCGTTCCATAAAGACCGTACACCGCTCGCCCAAGCGAACCGGCGCCTTGCTGGACAGCGCCAACTCCGCGAATTCGCCCTTGATTGCGATGCCCAATTCTTCGGCCCGCTCTTCCAAAAAGCTACCCGTTCCGGCGGCGCATGCCTCGTTCATCGTGAAGTCCACCACGATTCCGTCTTGGAGGCTGATGTATTTGGAATCCTGCCCGCCTATCTCGAAGATCGTGTCCGGCACGCGCCCGCCCAGAAGTTTTTGGCCGACGTAAGTCGCGCCGGTCTTGTGGCAGGTGATTTCGTCGTTGATGGTATCGGCCCCGACGAGCGCGCCGATCAGTTCCCGGCCTGAACCGGTCGTGCCGACCCCGCGAATTGTGATGCGATCGCCCCATTGGCGTTCGATCTGCTTGAGCGCCTCGCTGACCACCTCGATAGGTCGGCCTTGCGTGTTGGTGTAGATCTCGTCGACCATTCGGCCGTCCTCATCGACAACTACCACATTGGTCGATACGCTGCCGATGTCGATGCCCATATACGCATCGATACGATCCTCGCTGTAAGGCATTTCGAACTGCTCGGCCTGATCGCGAAGCAGCAGGACGTTTTCCATCGTCAATGCCGCGGTTGTGGGGAATTCTCCGCCGGCAGTGTCGCCTGTGGCGGTGAGTTCGGCGAGGTTCGACAGGTCTACGGCCTGGCGGGTCTGCGCCGCGACGGCTGCCGCACCGATGGCGGGAATGTGGGCATAGTCTTCTGGAATGACAAGCTGCGACTCGTCGAATTCGAACGTCTCGCGAATGGACTGCACGACGGCTTGGTTGGCGGCGAGCCCGCCCAGGAATACCGCCGGCGCCTCGACCTTATGCGACCGCACCACGGCTGAGCGAAAGTTTCGGGCGACCGCGTTGCAGAGTCCGCGAAGCACCTCGGCCGGGTTGTAGCCTTTCTGCTGGGCGTGGATCATGTCGCTCTTGGCGAACACGCTGCATCGTCCGGCGATCTGGGCGGCCCGCTCGGCAGAAAGGCAGATCTTGCCGATGTCTTCCACCGCGTAACGAAGCCGACCGGCCTGCTGGTCTATAAACGAGCCCGTCCCGGCCGCGCAGTCGCCGTTGGTGGCGTAATCGATGATGCCGTAGCTGCCGTCTTGGTTTTCATCCAGGCGAAGGTATTTTGACGTCTCCCCGCCCATCTCGAATACGGTGCGAACCTTGACGCCCGTGGCGGCAAGCCCGGCGGCGATGGCTTTGAACTCGTTTACCGTTGACGCCCCGATTTTCTCGGCCAGAACCTTCGCGCCGCTGCCGGTCAGGCAGAGCCCGTCGATTCCGCCAGAACCGATGGCGGCGAGGATGTTTTGGAGCATTTTCGCCCCGGCCGCCACAGGCTGACCGTGCGTGCGGCGATATTCGCTGACCCATACCCGTTCTCCGGCGGCGGGGGAGGTCAATATGGCCTTGAATTCGCCATCGCCGGCTGGAAGTTCCGCGTTCGTATCGGTGCAAAGCAAGGCTGCGGTTACGCTAACCGCGCCGATATCGACTCCCACGTACCAAGACATAAGCTCAAACTCCTATTGGCCCGAGGCAAAGGGTCCATTGCGAGATCGTTTTGTCAGGTTTCGGTGATACCCAAGCGGAAGCACCCATCGACATCTCTCCAAGGCTGACATTCCAATTGCCCGTCAGGCTAACCTGCCAAGCCCTGTGACGGCGCACCGCATCCTCTTTTACAGTCGCCAAAGTATACAGCTTATTGCTAGGAAAGCCTATGAAAATCCACCTTTGAAGGGGTCTGGAGGTCTGTGTCGTCCGTGGATAAAAGACACCGCTTTCAGAGTGAGCAAAGGGCAGGGAAGCAGAATCGAAACGGTGGGGGAGGGATCAGCGGATTAGTCCGACAGCGTTGGAGGCGAGGATGCTTGTCTTGGCTGCGCCTTTTTCGTCGGCGCAAAAAGAAGGCCTCCACGCTGTGCCGGTCAGGACCGTTGAAGAAGAACCCATTATTTCAGGTGGGTGGCTGCCGGCTGCCGAAGCTGCCTTGGACAAGGCCTCCCAATAACAGGATATCGGTTCTTCTCGACTAGGATCCCGTGTCGAACACGGCAGAGGCTCCTTCTATATCCTCGATGCTCTTACTATGTAGCATTATACCATCCATACCATCGACTGAACAGTCTGAATCCTTGAGCTAATAGGGGTGGGCGCTGCCTGATCGCGGTGGAAAACTTGTGTAAAATCGCGCATCCATTGAAGGTGCCGTAATCTGCCGCATGGCACCGGCGATCAGGTTCGCGGCTTGATGGAAAAATCTTTTCGCAGCACGGCAAGGATTTCTTCGATCTGCGAATCTATTTCTTCTCTGCGAAGCGCACGGTTTTTCCGCAAAGCGTATGGAACAGTGTCCCTACGCTTCCTGCAGCAGGCGGAGCAGATCATCTGCCGACAGCTTGCTCGCCATATCGGCGCCCTCGAGCAGGCTGTCGGCCAAGTGGCGCTTGCGGTGATGCAATTCGACGATCTTCTCCTCGATCGTGCCGGTGGTGACCAGGCGATAGATCGTAACAGGTCTCTGCTGGCCGATGCGATGTGCCCGGTCGGAGGCCTGGTCTTCCACGGCGGGGTTCCACCACGGGTCCATGTGGATCACGTAGTCTGCCGCAGTGAGGTTGAGCCCAAGTCCGCCGGCCCGCAGAGAAATCAGAAACACGTCGCCGTCACCCGCCTGGAAGGCGTCGATCCGCTTCTGCCGCTGCTTGACAGTGGTCGAGCCGTCGAGGTATTGGTACTTCACGTCGTTGGCATCCAGGTGCTCGCGGATGATCGCCAGGTGATCGACGAACTGGCTGAAAACCAATGCCTTGTGATGGTTGTCGAGCAGTTCGGCCAGCACGTCGCCGAATACCACGAGTTTCGAACTTGTCACAGGGGTTTTGGGCGTCACGAGCTTCGGGTTGCAACACATTCGCCGCAACTTCATGATTTCGGCGAAGATCTGGAACCGTTGCTTGTCGGCCTCGATGCCACCGGCTGCGAGTTTCTCGACGGCCTCCTGGCGAAGGGCTTCGTACATGGCGGCCTCTTCGGTGTTCAGTTCAACCTGCAGGAGAATCTCCGTGCGGGGGGGCAGTTCCTGGAGGACCTGGCTCTTGGTGCGGCGCAGGATGAATGGATGAATAAGCCGTCGCAGTTTCCTGCTGACCTCCTTGTCGCCGTCGCGCTCGATGGTTGTGGCAAAACGTCTGTTGAAGCTCTTGATCGAGCCGAGCAGGCCCGGGTTGATGAACCGAAACTGGTTCCACAACTCGCCCAGATGGTTTTCGATCGGCGTTCCGCTTGTGATCAACTTGAACTCGCCGGTCAGTCCCATTGCCGCCTTCGACCGTTTGGTGGCCATGTTCTTAATGGCCTGGGCTTCGTCGAGGACGATCGTCTGCCACGACCGTTCCGCAAGCAGATCGGCCTCCTGAGCGAGTAGGCCATATGTGCAGATGACCAGGTCGTAAGGCCCGGCCAACTCGATTGTCTTGCGCCGGTCGCCCAGTCCGAATCGTCTAACGCGGAGCGTCGGCGCAAATCGAGCGGCCTCGCGCCCCCAGTTGGCCCCAACGCTCGTTGGTGCGACGATCAGCGCGGGGCCGTCGGCTGCACGAGTCAGAATAGCCGCCAGCGCCTGGATTGTCTTGCCCAAGCCCATGTCATCGGCCAGGTAGGCCCCGACGCCCCAGTGCGCCAGGCGGACCATCCACTCGAAGCCCGCTACTTGGTAATCTCGCAGTTCGCCCTGGAACGTTGACGGGACGACGGGCTTGAGATCGCGGGCCTCATGTAGCCGCTTAAGATGGCTCTTCCAATGCTTGTCGGTTTTGCACGAGCCTACCTCGTCGGCGATCTCCTCCAGCAGGGGCACCGCCAGCGGATGCAGCCGAACGCCCGATCCACTGGCCTCGCCAAACGTCCTCAACTCATCGAGGCGCTTGCGGAACTCGATGGTCAACGCGAGGAATCGCCCCTCGCCCAGCGGGATGAACTTGCCTGGCGATTGTGCGACCAGTGCGAGTAATTCCCGCATGTCCAGCACGCGAGAGTCGTCGACCTGCAGCGTGCCGGTTGCGGCAAACCAGTCCTTGTTCTTTTTGATGCCCATGCGGAACTGGCCTGCCGAAACGGCGTGGCTGACCTTGAACTTCTCGCCGCGGGGCCATTCCACGATTGCCAGGTCGCCGGACTGGCCCAGTTCGAGCAGGAGTTGGAGACAGACCTCGATATCGGTGGAAAAGCGTTCTCCACCGATCTCGTCGAACAGGTCCAGCGAGCTGCAGGCCTCCCGCAGGATGGCGATGCCCCGGCCCTCGCCGACGAAATCTCGCGTCGTTTGCAGCCGCTTGCCTCCCACCTCGGCAAGTACGGTCTCTCCGCCGGTTTTGGGGTGGTAGTACGGTCCTTCGTCGCCGAATGGCCTGACCATGATGGCCACCTTGAGCCCCTCGCCGTGGGGGTAGAGTTGTACGTGCGTCGTCGTGCAGGACTTGACGCTCGCGACGCGCTCATTGTCGCCGACGCCAATGTCCGACTGGACCGTCACCCTGGCCGACGCGGCGGCGATGGCCTTCAGCAGGGATTCCTCGCCGCGCGGGGGCACACGGATGCCCTCCGGGCCGACAATACTCGCAATCCGTTGATGCTCGGGCGAGAACTTGATCACCGCCAGCCTTGTGGGGCTCTCACGCAGGGCGACCAAGTCCACTGGCTTGTCGAAGCTGTCGGTGGCCGATGGCGTGAGGCTCACGTGCAGGGCCTTGCCCTGGCGGACGACCTGTAACTGCGGTTTCGCGGCGACGACGTCGATTCGCGTATCGCCCTTGTCCCAGAACACGCATGGATGACCCACCAGGGCGGGCAGTGCCTCGCTCGGATCGAGGGTGTAAACCTCGCGTCTGCCGTAGTAGCGATATCCGCCCGACTCGTACTCGACCACGATGGTCTTACAAATCCGCCGGTCATGGTCCGTGAGATAACCCAGCGAGTCCTGTTCTTCGAAGAGGCGTTTAATTGCGACCTTTCGCCCACCCGTCCATCCGTTGCGCGTTGCCTTCTGCAGGATGGGCGTGATGCGACCGATGCCCACATCTTTCGTCACGTGGACGCGCCAGATGAGTCGTTCCTCGCGTTTGGGCCGGTCGTCGTCACTCTCGCCGAGGCGGGCCATCGCCTCCAGCGCGCGTTCCCAAGGCTCCTGACGAACGATGGCGCCGAAAATGCTCACCGTACCGGTTTCGGCCCGGAACTCCGCAGCCGCCTCGCCGAGAGCCGATGACTTTGGATTCACGCGAGAGAGCAGTTCCCCCGCCTCGGCAGCCAGCCAGCGATATCCACTCGCCAGCGCGTCGCGGTGGAGTTGACGGAGGGGTTTCAGCACGCCGTGGCTTCCGCCCTGCCAGTGTGTCAGGGCCACGGCCAGCATGATGCTCATTGGGTCGTCCTGGTCCGGCGCGTCCCATACACCGAAATCTCTGTCCGATTCGCCATCCGGGTCGCCCGCGCGCAACTTGACCACGCGTTCGAGAATCGCATAGGCCAACTCGTGCCAGTTCGCCGTGTCCTGGCGTGCGAACTTCACCAACTGGGTTGCTCGGGCCAGGGACTTGCTCTTGCCGTCCTTAACCAGCGCCAGGACGAACGCGATGCCTGGAAGCCCGAAAACGTAGGCATTCCGCTTCCGCGTCTGCTTTCTGGTCAGCTTGACAGCCTCTTCGAATCCCGCGATGGCGCGCTGGTTGTTCCCGGCCAGGAAGTCCAGCCAGGCTGCCGATGTACTTCCGCTCAGCGGGTCCAGGCCGGAGGCGGTTTCGCAGGCCAGCAAACACTCTCCCCGCAGGATGCGGCCCAGGACGCAAAGGAACCGTAACGACATAAACGCATCACTCTTGCGATTGACCAGGATCGAATCGGCATGGTCAAGATACTCGCCAATCGGTTCAAGGCGAGCCGGTGCTGCCATGAGGATGTCGACCATCGCATCGGCCTGCAGCAGCGGGGTCAGTCCCGCAAACCATTCCGCATCGAACGGGTTACAGCATATCAGGTGGTATGGCTGTAACTCGGGGTCCTCGTATCTGTTGGCCTCCATGACCTCGAGGATGTCGAACGCGCGCTGGGCGTCATTCTGGTACAGGGCAATCCGGAAGGCACACAAAAGGTTTTCATAACTTTCGGGACTCCAAACCGGCCTGTCCAGGTAGGCGGGACAAATCTCCTGGACCGCACTGGCTATGACATCGAATCGCCCCTGGGCTACCAGGCGGCGGGCGAGAACCTCCACCACGCCTCCACAACACGAGACGTGAGTCTCGTCCCAAACGACCAGACCCTTGCGCTCGAGGACGTCGATGATGGACGTGAGGTCCCTGGCGGCAAATGCCTTGCCCGTGGCGCTACGCGCGCCCATCGCGTTGAGTATCTTGGCCAATATCGTCCGCGTGACGGGCAGATACGCGACCGCCAGGGCCTCCATGACGGCCACTTCCTGTTCCGTGCGGCGGATCATCAGGACCATTAGACCCTCGCGATGATTCTGCGCGTAGTTGGTAGAGGGCAACATAGCTTTACTGGTCCTTCCCTGTCGTAGCCCGATCTCATGGGGCATTGCTGTGCGGGCGTACTGTACCAAATACGCCATCACCCGCCAAGTGGTCAGGCAGGCCGTCCCACGAGTCCAATACTAAGGCGCAGCCCAGATGTTGTCTTTGGATAGGTCGAGGCAAACGGTCTACTCAGGTGATTCACCACCTTCAGGATGGACGAGCGCTGACCGGTGACGGCGGAAAACGTGTGTGGAAATACGCATCCATCGAAGGCGCCGTTCTCTGCCGCACGGCGGCACCGGCGGTCAGGTTCGCAGCGTGGCGGAGAAATCTCTTCGCAGCGCGGTGAGGATTTCATCGACCTGGGAATCCACTTCTTCGCCTCGCAGGGTTCGGTCGGCGGCGCGGTACTCCAAAGCGATGGTCACACTCTTTTGCCCGGCGGGAACGGGCTTGCCACGGTAGGTAGTGACGTAGTCCAGCACCTGCCGCAACGGTTGATCGATGCCCGTGATCGTCTCGCTGAGCTGCTGCCAGGTTATTGTCTCGTCGACGATGATCGAGAGGTCTCGCCGCACGGATGGGAAGCGTGGCAGCGGTTCGTAGGTGCGGACGAGTTGTGCGGCGTCGATGAGCGGCTGAAACTTCACCGCGGCGGCGACGATGGGACGTTCCAAGCCGTAATGACGCTGGATTGTTTCGGAAACTTGTCCGATTGCGCCTATCGCCGTGCCATTGAGCAGGACGGTAGCGCCGCGTCCCCCGGCCAGGTGGGGATGAGCTTGCGGGCTGACGGTCAGGTTTGCTTTCGGCGCCAGTCGTTTGACCAGCGTTTCCAGCGCGCCGCGCAGTTCGGGCAACTTGTTCGCGGAAACCATCGCAAGTTCGGTGTACTCGTCGGGCAATTCTCCATGGCCCTCGGCAGCGGGGAAGCACGCGGCGATCTCGAAGAGGCGGACCTCGCTATTGCCGACATCCTGATTGGTCTTGCAGGCCGCGAGCAGGCTCGGCAGCAGCGTGGGGCGCAGGACGTTGGCGGTTTTTCGCGTGAGCTTGTCGACGGAAACGTGGCGAGCGTGGCCGAAAAGCCCGGCTTCGGTGTCGTCAACGAAGGTGAACGTCACCGCCTCGTCGAATCCGGCCATGGCGAGCGTTTCGCCTGCCATGCGGCGGATTCGGGTCGCCAATGTGTCCGGTACGACTGCATGGGTGACTCGCCCGCCGACGGGGATATTATCGTAGCCATGGATTCGCCCGACCTCCTCGATGAGGTCGATTTCCCGCGACAGGTCGGCCCGGTAGGACGGGATGGTGCAGATCAACTCTTCGCCGGCGCGGGTTGGCACCAAGCCCAGTCCGGCGAGGATTTCCTCCTGCCGTTCGGGCGGGATCTCGATGCCCAGCAGCGCGTTGCAACGCTTGGGCCTCATGGCGACCTTCGCTGGCGTGTGGGTTTTTTCCCATACGTCAACGAGGCCCTTGGCAACTTTGCCTCCGCCTGAGGCGACGATAAGCTGGCAGGCTCGCAGCGAGGCTTCGTCGATTCCGACGGGATCTACGCCGCGTTCGAATCGATAGTTGCTGTCGCTCATGAGTTGAAGTTTTCGCGACGTCCGACGAATGCTGAGCGGATCGAACTGGGCGGATTCTATCAGCACGTTGACCGTGGATTCGGTCACCTCGGTGTTGAGCCCGCCCATCACGCCGGCGATGGCGACGGGCTTTCGGGCATCGGCGATCACAAGCATCGAATCGTTCAGTTCGCACTTGGTTTCGTCGATGCTCACAATCATCTCGCCGCCATTGGCTCGGCGGACAACGATGCGGTTCTCATCGAGCTTGTCGTAGTCGAAGCTGTGCAACGGTTGGGAGTATTCCATCAGGACATAGTTGGTCGCATCGACGACGTTGTTGATGCTTCTCATCCCGATGGCTTCGAGGCGTTCAACCATCCAGGTGGGGCTCGGGCCTATCTTTACGCCGCGGATGACGCGGGCGGTGTAGCGCGGGCAGAGGTCCGCGTCGAGCACCTCGATGCTTGTAAGCTCGCATGTCTTGCCATCTGTGGGGAGATCGTCGATCTGGGGCGGTCTGAAGGTTTTGCGTGTCGCGGCTGCGAGCTCGCGGGCAACGCCCAGATGGCCCAGGCAGTCGCCGCGGTTGCTTGTTACTTCGAGATCCAGAACGATGTCCGTG
>Ga0307990_1002199_pt1 | contig 15748 bp, 12 predicted proteins | sample EllFjometagen129_FD_203168 | JGI IMG/M metagenome (GOLD analysis project Ga0307990, IMG submission 203168) | Marine microbial communities from Ellis Fjord, Antarctic Ocean - #129 | ecosystem: Environmental > Aquatic > Marine > Unclassified | place: Southern Ocean | collected 2014-10-08
CACAAGTTACTAATTATGATATGATTGAGATTGATGAGAAATGGGAAAGATTGGGTGTTTATCCATTATTCACATACAAACCTAGCTCGAAAACTGCAATCTATCTGGGAGCATCCGGTAGTGACAGGTTTGAAGAGCAGGTCTCAGTGAATAATACGTTTAAAGATGAGATAGACACAACCTATTTCCTAAAAGTTAGCTATACATTTGATATAATGTAAGGAGAAAATATGATCTCAAATCCAACGATAGATGTTTTAATGAATCATAGATCGATACGTAAATACACCGATGAAGTTCCATCTGAAGAAGTGATAGAAACAATTGTGAAAGCTGGTCAGCAGGCTGCTTTTGCCGGGCAATTGGGAAGTGTGATAATTAGTAGGGAAAGATCAAAACATCCATTCAGTGCTCCACTTTATTTTATAATTTGTGTTGATATTCATCGCATGCAGAAAGTTATGGAGAAGAGGGATTGGAAGATGATCTCATCCGATGCTGCTATGCTTCTCTTTGGCATGCAGGATGCATCCTATCTGGCTCAGAATCTAGTGCTGGCTGCTGAGAGCTTGGGTTTGGGAACTTGCTACTTGGGATTTGTTCCATTTATGGCAGATAACCTGATAAAGAAATATAACCTACCCGAAAAAGTTTTCCCAATGGTCGGAATTTCAGTTGGTTATCCTGACGAAAATCCACCAATCCGCCCACGTTACCCCTTAGATTTTTCCTGCTTTGATGGTAAATATCCCAAGTTTTCTGATGAGCAGATCGAAAGAGCTATGAAGAAGATGGATGAAGGTTACTTAGCTCAGGATTATTATAAGAATGGAAAATTAATGATCAAATTAGAAAATGAGCGTGAAGAGACTTTTAACGGGAAAACCTATAGTTGGACAGAACACATTTCCCGCAAGTGGGGACAATGGTTAGATGATCCGGCTGAGATGGAAGAAATTCTAACAAAATATGGATTTAATAGTAAGAAAAAATAGATAGATATGGAGGGAAAATGCTGTCATTTGAAAAATTAATCAAACAAAAAAACCTGCAAAATCGTGAGGAATACTTAAGCTCTTTAGAGAAAATAAAAACGATCAGGTCAGAAGTTAAGGATAGTGAAGACAAATATAAGAAGTATTTATTTGCAATTGCTGATAAGATCGTGTTCTTTGCAGAATTTGAGCAGGAAGTTAAAGATGATTATTTTAAACAAAATTCTCTGGAAGAATTAAAGCAGACGAATCATGATTTCTTTAATGAAGTAATGCCGCAAAACTATAACAGCAGTTATGCTGATCCTGAATATTGCGTTAAGAATTTTGGTGATGATTTCGGTCCTCTGTTCTCTGCCTATTATATCAATTATAGAAATTATGTTACTTTATCTTTTCAACATATGCAGTATTATATGCTGAGATGGAACAATATATTTATTGATGTATTCGAGCTGTTCCAGGCTGGAATTCCAACCTTTGATGATTGCAGGGAATTGATGCTAAGTGAATTCAAGCAGATGACAAAGGAAGATTCGATCCTGAATTTCACAAAAAATTATGGTCCGGATACTGTGATGTATCATGACATTGTGATGAAAGCTGACCTGAATGATCCACGCTATCTTTATCAATACGGAAAACACATTGGTTCCAATGAATTTCAGACATCAAAATTTCTTAGCACCTATCCTGATGAGAAAATTGAAATTCTGGCAGATTCAATAGCAAAAGCTTTCATCCGTGGATATGATCTGGCTAAAAAAGATCTTTCTATTAAAAAAACTTTGAATATTTATTATCATCTCGGCCAGGAGAAAATTGCCAAAGCAATTGCCCGATACATTGAAAAAAATGATCTGAATGTCCTGTTTAATATGGTGTTCACCACTTCTCCAAACAGACAGTATGGCTATGATCACCGTTTTGACAGTGCTCTCTATCTTGATAAAGAAATGGTAAAAAAACATTCTGAAATATTAAAATTGGCAACATCAAATTGTGGAGTTTTTTTAAAGGAATTCGCCGGTCCAATCTACTTTGATACATTTGGAGAAAAACCATTTTCACCAGTTAATAAACCTGAATGCTTGAAACTATCACCGGAACAGCAGAAGTTTTCTCAACAAATGAGTATTCAACGCAGCCAGATAATGGATAACTACATCTCACGCAAAACTACAAGTTTTTGTATTGTCGGTTTCCCATTACCGGAAATTGGAGATAATTTTGAAGAGATCTTTGAAGAGACAAATGCCATAAATATGATCGATACGATCCATCACGAAGATATTCAGCAGCACATTGTTGATGCCCTGGATAAAGCCGTATATGTTCATGTGAAAGGCAAGAACGGCAACCTTACTGATATCAAGGTTAAAATGCAGGAGCTCAAGGATCCATCTAAACAAACTAATTTCGTGAATTGCGGGGCAGATGTGAATATCCCGGTGGGAGAAGTCTTTACCTCGCCTACACTGGCTGGAACAAATGGAGTTCTGCACCTTAAAGAGACATATTTGAAACAGCTTAAATTTGTAGATCTGAACCTGAAATTTAAAGATGGATATGTGCATGAATACAACTGCGGTAATTTTGAGAAAGTTGTAGAAAATCGAAAATACATTGAAGAGAATCTGCTCTTCCCGCATAAAACATTACCTATTGGTGAATTTGCCATTGGAACAAACACAAAAGCTTATGTGATGGCGCAAAAATTTAATATTCTCTCCATCATGCCGGTTCTTATTGTAGAAAAAATGGGACCGCATTTTGCCATTGGAGATACCTGCTTCAGTTGGGAAGAAGATGCTGCCGTCTATAATCCCATTGATAATAAAGAGATCACAGCACGCGATAATGAGAGAAGTATCCTGCGTAAAGAAGATCCAGCTAAGGCTTATACAAATTGTCATACTGATATCACCCTGCCTTACGAAGATCTGGATTTCATCACTGCTATTACAGCCGGTGGTGATAAGATAGACATTCTTCGTGACGGCAGGTTTGTAGTTCCTGGCACAGAAGAATTGAATGAACCCCTGGATGAATGGGAGAAAAAATGAAAAAAGTAATATTCATTTTTGTATTAATTGCTGTATTCTATCTTAATGCATTTGCCTGCTCGATGTTCACTAAAACAGTTGATGGAAAAACATTAGTAGGGAACAACGAGGATTGGAAAGATCCGAATACTGTTATCTGGATTCAGCCGGGTGAAGGTGAGAAGTATGATTGTATGTACGTTGGGTTTGATGACTATTTCCCACAGGGTGGTATGAACGAAGCAGGACTCTGTTTTGATGGTTTCGCTACAAAATCTAAACCTATCACCAAGGCAGCGGGTAAACCGGGATTTCAGGGAATTATGAACAAACACGTAATGGAAACCTGCAGCACTATCGATGAAGTCATTGCTGAATTTGATAAATATAATCTGCAAACTTTAGATAATGCTATGCTGATGTTCGTGGATAAAACAGGTGATGCTGTCATAATAGAAGGTGATGATTATATCCGCAAAAGTGGAGATTTCCAAATTGTAACTAACTTCTATCAATCTGAAGTAAAAGAAGGTGAAGAGACTGATTGTGTACGTTATGACAACCTGCTTCAGCAATTACCGGAATTGGAAGTTACAATTGACGATTTTGCTCAAGCTTTAGCTACAACACATCAGGAAGGGAAATACCCAACTCAATATACAAATATTTTCGATCCCGATAAATTGGAAATGCATCTCTACAGGTTTCATGATTTTTCTAATTATATAACGTTAGATTTTAAAGAAGAGTTAAAGTCAGGCAGACATGTAATAAAGATGAAGGAACTCTTTCCTAAACTATATGCCTATGATTATTTTGTGTATCTGCAGTCTAAAACCCTTAGTGTAAAACTACAAAATATAATTGATAACGATGGCTTGGAAACAGCAATGGAAGCTTATCCGGAACTGAAGGAACAACATAAGATCGTTTACTCATATCCCGTTATTGAAGCTGAAATAAATGAATTGGGATATACTTATTTAGCGAATAAAAAAATCGACGAAGCAATCTTCATTTTCAAGATCAATGTTGAATATTTCCCGGAAAACTGGAATTGCTATGATAGTTTAGGTGAAGCTTATGTGAATGCAGAAAAATTAGAATTGGCGATTATAAATTATGAGAAATCAATTGAATTAAATCCTGACAATGTAGGTGGAAAAAAGGTTCTGGAAAGAATAAAAGGTGAATTAGAAAAAAAATAAATTGTGAATAATTTTGAAATTAAGGTAAGTTCTGAATTTGGGGAGCTGATAGTATAACTGGCAGAGAAATATAAGTAAAAATTGAATTTCGATTGTATCATTTGATTTAATTACACTTCCAAAGTTTTAGAAAACATCTGAAGGTTTATATTACACAGTGTGTAGCATGATTATGCTTGACAGGCATATTATAAAGATAGAATTCATAACTCATTAGTTAATATAAACCGGAAGGGAAAACTATGAATGAATTGATTAATAAAATCAGACAATTTGTAAAAGAAAGAGACTGGGAACAATTTCATACACCAAAGAATCTTGCAATGGCTCTGAGTATTGAAGCTGCCGAAATAATGGAGCACTTCCAATGGAAAACGGCTGAGGAAAGCAGAGAACTGGATGAAGCAACCTTCGCTGAAGTTAAAGATGAAATTGGTGATACCTTTGTTTATTTACTTCGTCTATGTGATGAACTGGGAATTGATCCGATAGAAGCAGCCAATGGCAAGATGCTGAAAAATGCAGAAAAATATCCGGTTGAGAAAGCGAAAGGAAATGCAAAAAAGTATACGAAGTTATAAGATATTTACTGGGAGAATCTATGAGTACTAAAGATTATTTAGTTATACCTGAAAGTTTTGAAGGATTTAAAAAGGAAGCATTTGATTTATTACAATCATATAAGGATAATCCTGATTCAGAATACAATAAGGATATTTTTAACAAATACGTAAGAAATCCTTTTAAAGAAATTCAAGAAGGATTATTTAGTTGTATCCAAGAAGGTCTTAGTGAATACAATCTTACAGATAAAAGCGCCCGAAGTTCACATGCCAATAGGGCTAACAAGCCTAACCATCATTTTTGGGCTGCTATATATCGAGAGAAAAGAAATAATAAATCAAATGATCTACAGCATTTTTGGTATATCTGTGAAAATATGTTTAAGTTTGGATTATACACAGGTGATAAAGCTGACAAACTCTCTAGAAAAATTGTACAACATATTTTATCTGATGAAAATAAACTAGAGGCATTAACTAAATTGGCTGTAAATGGGCATTCTCTGAAAATAGTTATTGATGATACTAATGGATTTCCAATTAAGTACTTGGAAGTAAGTGAATTGAAACATAATGATGAATTACTTTTAAATCAAGGTGTAAATTTTTGCTTCGAATATAGCAAAGAAGAAATAATCGATTTGAAAAGTAATTTTTATATTGATATGGTTGAAGGTTTTAAGTTACTTAAGCCGCTTTATAAATTTTTGCTAGAATGTGATCATAAAACAGTAATTAAAAAAACTATTGATGAACAAATATCTGCAAGTGAAGAAGAATCACAAAAAATTGAACATGAAATGTTTGTTGTTAATAATTTCATTTCAAATCTGGAAAATTGCAATTTGCAATTTCGTGATAGAATGATAAAAAGATTCGTGGCTTCATTATTATCAAAACCATTTGTTATTTTAACTGGACTATCAGGTTCAGGAAAAACAAAACTAGCTCAAGCTTTTGTAACTTGGATTTGTAATCCAGAATTATCAAAATATCTAACTGCTATTGATACTACAGTAAAGTATTCAGAGAAATCTGTAGAAAATAGCTTTGGATGGACCTTGAAAAAAGAAGTCGTTGAACAATTAATTGGTGAAGAAGATAAATATGTGAAATCTAATATTGCCGGTATTGACTTAGAAAAATGTAAACTTGAATATAAAAACATATTCTACTATAAATCAGATGAACAGAAGGAAAATCTCTCAAAAAAAATCAAGGAAGAATATTCAATAGGAGATGAAATTCCAGTAACGATTTTTATTGATAAAGAAAGCAATCCAAATGAATCGGAACAATACAAATTAATTCCAGTAGGAGCTGACTGGACAAACCGAGAACCTTTATTAGGGTATCCCAATGCACTTGAAACAGGTAAATATGTTAAACCGGAAAATGGTGTTCTAGATCTTGTGCTTAATGCTATAGAGAATCCAGCTAAACCGTTTTTCTTAATATTAGATGAGATGAACTTAAGTCATGTTGAACGCTATTTTGCCGACTTTTTGAGTGCAATGGAATCGGAAGAAGATATCCCTTTACATCCAGATTCAAATGAATGGAAAGATGAAAACGGTGATTGGAATGATGGCATACCAGCTTCTATCAAACTGCCTAATAATTTATTTATAATCGGAACTGTTAATATTGATGAAACGACCTACATGTTCAGCCCCAAAGTTCTGGATAGAGCAAATGTTATAGAATTCAGAGTAACGGATAAAGAACTTAATGAATTTTTGAAAAATCCAGCAAGACCTGATTTAGACTTTATCAAAGGTAAAGGAGAAGCTATGGCTGCTGATTTCGTGAAGTTGGCAAAAGCTAAAGCCCAAAACTCAGATGATTCGGATAAAGTTAAAGAGACATTGCTTGAATTCTTTAGATATCTAAAAATAGCAGGAGCTGAATTCGGATATAGAACAGCTTTCGAAATCAGCAAATTTTGTGCAAAGTTGAGTTTGATAACTCAAGATAATATGTGGGAAATTGATGAAAAGTTAGATGCCGCTATAATGCAGAAACTTTTACCTAAACTGCATGGATCACGCAAGAAATTGGAACCGGTTTTAAATTCTCTGGCAATTCTTTGTCTGGTTGATAATGAAAAGCAAAGATTATTAACTGCCAAAAAGGATAAAAATCAAAATATTGGTAATCTGGTTGATGAAGCTGTAGAAATTGAAGAAAATATTCGTTTCAAACTCTCCATGGAAAAGATTATTCGCATGAAGAAAAGGGTTATACAAGACGGTTTTACTAGTTTCGCTGAAGCATAAAAAATGGACAAAGCAAATTATAATATTGAGATAGAGAATAATCTCAATCAGAAGATAGAGTTAGAATTATTTTCAGAATCCAAGAAAGAATCACAAATTCGGATTGAAGATACAGAAATAGCATTAGAAAATGGTGAAGCAATAGTGCAGCTGAAAGAAGGTTGCACTTATGAATACAAACTCAGTAAGGGCTTCCAAATTAGAAAACTAGACAAAATAGTTCACAGATCAAAAGCAAACAAATCATGTGGAAGAATCAATACGGGGATTTTTGTTGGTACATTAACTTTAGATATTGTTAACGAAAATTCTGAGAAAATCTCAAAAGTTGATTTGGAAGTTAGATCAGTAAAAACAAGTTATAGAAAAGATTATAGATTCATGCTGGAATTTATTGCAGAGAAATGCACTGATCTTTTGATGCTTCATACTTCACCGGTTACGCAGAGTTTCAAGCCTGATCAGGAACTAGATCCGGAAACCTTATATCAAAGATTTGCTTTTATTAAATCCATCTTAGATTCAGATGAATTCAAACAGTCAGTAAATAGAATACTCACAGATCCGGTTACTGAATGGTCGGATATCGAAGAGAATATTGATATCAGAAGAATGAACAGATTAAATTCTTCTCACCTAAAACAGATTGCATCCAGAAAAAATAGAATTGATCTACCGGAAACACATAACCTAAAACAAAGAAAAATACTAAAAGACATACCTGCTAAAATAACTGTTATAAAAAAGACTGAGACTGTAGATACTGCAGAAAACCGCTTCATAAAACATGCTCTGCAGGTTTTTACATCATTTTGTTCTGATGTTCGCAGTATTCTGGAAAACAATAACAGTTTAACTTCGAGAGCTTTTAAGGAAGCTTCTCAATTAGAAATCCAGCTGGAAGAAGTCCTTGATCATAATCTTTTCAGACAGATTTCAAGACCAACAACATTACCCTTAAATAGTCCTGTTCTGCAGAGGAAAGAAGGTTATCGGGAGATTTTAAGAGTCTGGTTGCTATTTGATTTAGCCGCTAAATTAATCTGGAAAGGCGGGGAAGATGTTTATTCTGCAGGTAAACGGGACATTGCTATTCTTTATGAATATTGGTTATTCTTTAAACTCATTGATTTATTAAAAGATATTTTTGAAATTAGCTCAGGTTCATTGGAAGATCTTATAGAACCAACAAATGATGGATTAGGTTTGAAATTGAGATCAGGTAGAGAATTAATTCTACAAGGTGTTTTCAAAAATCCAATTAGAAATTTAGAAATTGAATTCTGCTATAATAAAACGTTCAGTGGTCATCATGAATATCCCAAAGGCGGTAGCTGGACGAAAAGCATGAGACCGGATTATACTCTTTCTTTTTGGCCGGAAGGAATAAAGAGAGAAGAAGCAGAAAAACAGGAAATAATTGTACACATTCATTTTGATGCAAAGTACAAGATTGACTATCTAAAAGAAATCGTAGGAGAAGATAATCCTGATCTTGATGATGAAAAAATAGAACAACGTGAAGGTACTTATAAAAGAGCTGATCTTTTAAAAATGCATGCTTATAAAGATGCAATTCGAAGAACAGGTGGAGCTTACATTCTTTATCCTGGGAAAAACGATCAGTCTGAAACAATGAAAGGTTTTCATGAGATAATTCCTGGTCTAGGTGCATTTACAGTGAGACCATCACAAAATAATGACGGTACACAATTTTTAAGAGATTTTATTTCAAATGTTGTTATTAATTTGCGTAATAGAATTTCCCAAAGAGAAAGACTCTCATACAAAAAATATCATATTCATAAAGAAGAAGAGGAAAAATATTTATCACAATTCATTAAAGATTATGAAGGTAATAAAAGGATTATACCACCATCTGACAGATTTGTTATTATTGGATTTAAAAATGAAAAGCACGATGTATTGATAAAGAATGGATATTACAATTTTAGAATGGGCAGTGATAGGGGTTCAATACCAATCAGTACAAAAACTGCTGAAGCTGATTATATTCTGCTTCATTCTGAAGGCAATTTAGTAACTGGAGATATTCATAGGATTACACGAAAGAATCCCCGGATTTTCTCGAAACAAGAGATTGAAAGAAAAGGTTACAGCAACCCTACTCGAGAAAGCTATCTAGTTTATGATATTGAATGTACTGCTTGCAAAGAATTTTTAGATATTAAATGGGATATTAGAAAATTAAAAGGATTCAGAGAAGCTCGTGGTTCAGCTCTTCCTTTTGCAGAATCTCTGTCAGATTTGTTGAAAGTGAAAGAAAATATTACAAAATATAAAAAAGGAACGAAATATGATTAGATTTGTAAAAAAGTTAGATTCAAAAAATAATGAAATTGGTGTTTCATTAGAAATTGAATTCGGTGGTAAACAGGCTTATTTACCTTCAATAAGTTTTGATCAAAGTAATGATTCAATGATAGCTTTAAAAAATCAGATAGAGGATTGTTTGAATATATCAGAGATTAAAGATAAGTTTGAATGTTCAACAGAAGTAGCTTATGAAATTATAGATTTTCATCTTCATAATAAGAAATGTACTAATTGTTCTCTCAAGTTTAAAAATTGTTATAATTGTATTTATAAATATACAGATGATATTCAGAATTATTTATACAGAAAATATCTTACATTGGGTTGGAATGAAACAAAAATAAGCAAAGAAATTAGTGAGAATTCCAGAAAAATTAAAAAGGAACATGAGACTTACTCAGAATGTAAATATAACTATAAGTATAACAAAATATATCCTTGTCATGGTAAAAATAAATACTGTTATGAATGTGTTTTCGTTTGTCAAAGCCCCTTGGAAAGGAAGTTGTTTATGGGATTGGCACCCAAATTCCCAAATGTTGAACTTCAAAAAAGGATCAATAAAGACGGTACTTCTTACAACTATCCTGATAAAGTAATAAGGGCAAATATTCTAACTTTTCCAGATTTTTATATTTCTGAGAATAATAAGAAAATATGCATTTATGCTGATGGTTTTACCTACCACAATAAGGAAGAGAAACAAGTTATTCATGATAATAACATAGATAGAAAGTTACAAAAACTTGGATACACCGTTTTGCGTTTCTCTACTAAAGAAATAACAAATGGGTTAGCAGAAGTTATTGATACTATATCGGATACTGTTGATGACTAAGTTAATCAACTTAGGAAATATTCAACAACTTCAGAAGTTTTGTTATTTAGAATAAATTTAAAATATCATTAGATATTTATAGTTAGATTGCTTGAATTATTAATAAAAGAAGAAATGGCTCTATATCAGTTTATCGAGCCATATTACTAAACTTAATAATCCAGGAATTTCCAATATACTGTAAGGAATGGATTTTGGAAGTGAAACCCTACTCGTAGGGTTTCGTTAGGTGTAAAAGTAACTCCAAAATCAAAGTCAATAGGCTTCCTTTCTCCCATATAGCCTGCCTGTACGAAGTCATGAGTGAAATAGAAAAAGCAATTGGCATCAAGGGAGTTCTTTTTGAGGAAAGCTACAGGTTCACAAAAAAGCAAATAGCAGATTTCTATCAGGTTGATATTAGAACAATCGAAAGATATTTGGAAAAATATTCCAAAGAGATAGCCGAAAACGGTTATGATGTTTTACGAGCTAAGAGGTTGAAAGAATTTAAGTTAGCTGTAGAAAATACTGATGTTACCGACATTGATGTCGGAGTCAAATCCAGATTGTTTGCTATTTGGAATAAATTTAAATATCATTAGAAAGATTGACGAATTGAATAGTAGGTTGGTAGTTGGGTAGAGGTTTAAACTAAGATGTCTAATGAAAACTGATCAGGTGTCTACAGGTGATTACCCAGAAATCAGAGAAGTTGGAAGAAGAGAGGAAGAAAAAGCAATAACGGAGTTGTAACGGAACTATAACGGAATTGATACGGAACTGATACGGAGAATAGTATGAAGAAAAGTTTAACAAATTCACCTTTGGAAAGACAGAATATCATGAATAATCAATTGGCTCTGAGTGAAATAGAAAAGGCTGTCGGTATAAAAGGTGTTCTTTTTGAGGGGTCCTATCGTTTCACAAAAAAGCAGATTGCTAGTTTTTACAAGGTAGATGAACGAACAATTGACCGTTACCTGGAAAAATATAATAAAGAAATAAATGAAAATGGGTATATTGTTTTACGAGCTAAAAGCTTGCAGGAATATAAATTAGCGGTAAATCATCAATATGTCGACGACATTGATGTCGTTAACATAGGGATTAATAAGAAATCACCAATTATAGGTATCTTTGATTTTCGCTCATTTTTGAACATAGGTATGCTTCTTACTGAAAGCGACATTGCAAGAGAACTACGAAGCACAATTCTGGATATTGTAATCGATACTATTAATAAAAAGACTGGGGGTGGGACGAAATATATTAACCAACGTGATAGTAATTTTGTTGTTACCTATTTTAAAAATGAAAATTATCGGAAAGCTTTTACCGATTCACTGCGGGATTTTGTTGATATGGGGAATTTTAAATACCCACTTTACACTGATAAAATTTACAAGGCAATATTCAAAGAAAAAGCAGATGAATACAGAAAGATTCTAAAATTGGAACCCAAAGAAAACGTTCGTAAAACTTTGTATTCAGAAGTTCTATTGCTTATTTCATCATATGAATTTGGTTTTTCTAAACTGCTAAAAGAAGAGTATTCAAAATTGGGCAAGAAACTGGATACCTGGGAAACGGAGAAGTTATTTGTTGAATTTTGCAATCAACCTCATTGGTATCCTTTAATTGAAGATGCAAGAGTGAAAATGGCAAGTCGAGACTTAGGATTTAGAGATACATTACATTTACAATTAAAAGAATATTTAGCACCAATCCCAAGAGAAGATTTTGAAAAATTTATTGGTAGTAGTAGCAGGAACGTGGAAGAGCAGTTAGAACAATTTCACGAAGTATTCAAACGCTTAAAAGAAAGAGATTAATGAACACTATTTATTTCGACTATGATACGCTGCTACGAACTTATCAAAAAACCATTGAAGTTTCTGGTGGAGGAAGTTCAGGTGTCCTAGATCAAGGTCAGATCGAAAGTGTCTTGCAGCATATTCAAAATGATATGTATTATCCTACTTTTGAAGATAAGCTTACACATTTATTCTTTGCTCTGAACAAGTTTCATTGTTTTTCAGATGGTAATAAGCGAATAGCAATTTCAGCTGGCGCTTTATTATTAAACTTGAACGGATATGTTTTTCGGGTTGTTGACTTCATTACTGAAATGGAGAATATCAGTTATCATGTGGCAGAAAGTAAGATTGACAAAGTATTGTTAAAAGAAATAATAAGTGCTGTTTTGTATGATGATATGGAAAATGAAGAATTAAAACTGAAAGTTCTTAATGCAATTCAAGAATAGATAAAATTTTATGAAAATAATAATATTTATGTTTTATTTACCGTAAATTTGTGTTGATAGAGAAAAGTATTGATTAAATGAAAATGGCTCGATATAAGTTTATCGAGCCATTTTACTAAACTTAATAATCCAGGAATTTCCAATATACCGTAAGAAATGGATTTTGGAAGTGGAACCCTATTCTTAACGTTTCGTTAGGTGTGAATGTAACTCCGAAATCAAAGTCAATAGGCTTCCTTTCTCCCATATAACCTGCCTGTACGAAGTCATGAGTGAAATAATTTTTTATAGATTCTCCCAGGGTAAGATAGCGATTTCCGGGATCATAATAGACAATACTGATAAATTTAATTCTTTTACTCAAGTCATAATCAAAACCGGCAAAGGCACGATAAGATTGGAAAAAAGAATCAGTGAAACCGCCTGTAAAATCATAAGTTTCATTATCATATTCCAGCTCCAGAACTGGTTCTGCGAAGAGTAATTTATCAAATGTAATTCCAGTATGGAATCCCCAGTTACCTCTACCTGATTTTAAGGGACTTCGAAAGCTGTATACAAATGAAGCTTCCCAGTAAAATTCACGTTTCTCCTTTCCGTAAAGTTCATCAATAACTTTTTCATCAGATAATCCGGTCACATCATATTCATCATAGTATTTCCCATATTCTTTATTCATGACATGATTAGAGAAAATTTTAAGTTGAGTTGCAAAATGGAGCTTCTTAGCGCCATAATTCTTTTTAAGCAGAATATAGCGGCAGGCTAGGTTCAGGTCTTCATTCAGGTTATTAGTAATTTTAGAGTATAGGTGAAACCTGTTGGAGAAACCATATCCCATGGAGAATCCTGAAATATAAAAGGCATAGGGTGGAAGTACAAAAGCGGTTGGATCTCCAAACAGATCTGTTATTTGTTCCTCACCGGCAAAGAAGATCTTTTGCTGAATTGTTTTTTCACGTTTACCGCCAAAGAAGCGCTGCAGATCTTTAATATCACCCTTATTTACCGTAACATTTCCATAGTCAGTTTCAATATCAATAAATACTTCATCTTCACCCAGTAATTTTCCTGTATAAGAAGTTCCATTGGTTTTCTTTACTTTCAGGGTTTCTTCCAGGATCTTACTGCTGGGAATTATGAGTACTCCTTCTTTTGTGTCGATCTTCACTGAACCATCTTCCATAATATCGAGTATTTCACCATGAAAGATGTTATCATTCTTTAAGTACAGAGTTCTGTATTGACCGATCTTGCCAACGAATTGAGAATCAACATCTGCAGCAAACAATTGAGTAATAAAAACAAGACATAATAATAGAACTAAAAATTTAATGTTTTTCATCATAACCTCTTAATTATTTTTTCTGAAAATTTTATTTTCTGCTTTTTATAATTTTGGAACTTCCTTTTATAACCTATATATGTACTAAACAATTAAGCTGGCAAGCTTTTTTTTAATTTTACAAGATATATCAACATACTCCAGATTCTTCGAGGGAAAAGTATAAAGAGTGTTTCAAGAAAGACGGAGTGTTTATATAAGGATTAATTTATTGTCATCCTGACTGTTTTAAATAAATCTTGACACTTTCGACCAAAAAACGGTATTGGTCGAAAAGTATAAAGGATAAGAAAATGGATGAAAAGAAAAATAAGATAATAGAAGCGGCTGAACAGCTTTTTGCGCAGTTTGGTTTCTTTAAAACAACAATGGAAGATATTGCCAAAAAAGCTCATATGGCAAAATCCTCGGTCTATTATTACTTCAAAAGTAAAGAAGATATCTTTGCTGAGGTGATCCGGCAGGATACACGTTTATTCCAACAAAAACTGGAAACAGCTGTAGCAGCAGCCGATACACCAGAAGCTAAGATCCGAGCTTATGTAACCACCAGGATGACGCACCTGCAGGATCTCAGTAAATTTTATTTAACTCTCACAGATGAGTATCTCGATCATTATTTTTTTGTGGAGGAAGTACGGAAGAATTTCTATGCATATGAGAACAGGGTTCTGAAAAATTTATTGTTGGATGGTAAGCAGCAAAAGTACTTTGATGTGGATGATATCGCAGTAATATCCCGCATGATCTCAATTGCCATAAAGGGTTTGGAGTATCCACTCTTTGTGGACAAAAATGGTTATGATCCTGTGCAGGAGAGTAACGATATGCTGGATGTAATTTTTAAGGGTATCGAAAAACGTTCAAATATTTAATAAAATCGACTCAATATATAATAATGTTGAAAAAAAAAGTTTTATAAGAGGTAGAAGATGTTTCCAGAATTAAAAATAGGTCAGTTCACAGCACGGGTTCCCATTATCCAGGGTGGCATGGGAGTAGGAATATCCATGTCCGGTTTAGCAGCTGCAACAGCAAATGAAGGTGGGATCGGTGTTATCTCATCTGTGGGTTTGGGTTTACTGGAGAAGATGGATAGAAAGAACTATCGGAAGGAAAATTTAGTCTGTCTGCGTAAAGAGATCCGCAAAGCTAAAGCAATGTCGGATGGTGTGATCGGGCTTAATGTGATGGTGGCAATATCCGATTATGATGATATTGTGAAAGCTGCCATTGAAGAAGAGATTGATATTCTTTTTTTAGGAGCAGGATTACCGCTCAAAATGCCGGAAGGTATTTCCCTGGAAGATTTGGAAACGATAAAAACTAAGATCGTACCAATTGTTTCTTCTGCCAGAGCCGCAAATTTGATCTTTCACAGTTGGGAAAAAAGATTCAATCATATTCCTGATGCAGTTGTAGTGGAAGGACCAAAAGCAGGTGGTCATCTAGGTTTCAAAGTGGAACAGATCAGCGATCCGCAATATGCCCTGGAAAAATTAATACCGGAAGTTATCAAGGTCATCGAACCCTTCAAACAGCGTTATGGGAAAGATATTCCGGTAATTGCAGCCGGTGGGATCTACACTGGGGAAGATGTTTACAAGTTCCTGGAAATGGGAGCGTCCGGAGTTCAAATGGGTACGCGTTTTGTGGCAACTGATGAATGTGATGCTGATATTAAGTTCAAAGAGCAGTTTGTAAATTGCAGGGAAGAGGATATTGGCATAATTAAGAGTCCGGTTGGCCTGCCTGGAAGAGCAATAATCAATAAATTTCTTACAGATGTAACCTCAGGCATTAAAAAACCGTTTAGCTGTCCCTGGAAATGTTTAAAGACCTGCAACATGAAACAATCATTATATTGCATTGCAGACGCATTAATGAAGG